>Ga0307419_10001538_pt1 | contig 11860 bp, 9 predicted proteins | sample SalMarWE160230MG_2_FD_202512 | JGI IMG/M metagenome (GOLD analysis project Ga0307419, IMG submission 202512) | Salt marsh sediment microbial communities from the Plum Island Ecosystem LTER, Massachusetts, United States - WE1602-30 | ecosystem: Environmental > Aquatic > Marine > Intertidal zone >... | reverse complement strand
TCCCTTCGTTGACATTCTCGCATACCCCATAGTCATCGGCCGTTATAATGATCTTTCTTTCATTATATTCCATCCGTTCAGCATTAGCCAAAATAAGTTAATAAAAATCCGGAAAAAAATCAAATGAGAGGTCAATCCAGTTTCAGGACCGCAAGAAAGGCGGACTGGGGAACTTCCACGTTGCCGACCTGGCGCATCCGTTTCTTCCCCTTTTTCTGTTTTTCGAGGAGTTTGCGCTTCCGGGTAATGTCTCCCCCGTAACACTTGGCCGTTACGTCCTTCCTCAGGGCCTTGACCGTTTCCCTGGCAATGATCTTGGCCCCGATAGCCGCCTGGATGGCAATGTCGAACTGCTGCCTGGGGATCAGTTCCTTCAGCTTTTCACATATCCTGCGACCGAATGCATAGGCATTATCGCGATGGATCAGGGTGGAAAGGGCATCGACCATCTCCCCGTTCAGAAGGATGTCGAGACGCACCAGGTTCGCCTTCTGGAAACCCGTCTGGTAGTAATCGAACGAGGCGTATCCCCTGGAGATGCTTTTCAGCTTGTCGTAAAAATCAAAGACAATCTCTGCCAGGGGCATTTCGAAGGTCACTTCCACCCTGTCGCTGGTCAGGTATACCTGGTTTTTCAGGACACCTCTCTTGTCGATGCAGAGCTTCATGATCGCACCCAGGTATTCCGATTTGGAAATGACCTGTGCACGGATGTAAGGTTCCTCGATGTACTCGATGTGGGTGGCCTGGGGCAGTCCCGAAGGATTGTGGACCTCCACCAGTTCCCCGTTCGTCTTGTACACCAGGAAGGATACGTTGGGGACCGTGGTGATCACATTCATGTCGAATTCCCGGTCCAGCCTTTCCTGGATGATCTCCATATGGAGCAGTCCCAGGAAACCACACCGGAAACCGAATCCCAGTGCGGCTGAAGATTCAGGTTCGTAGGTCAGGGAGGCATCGTTCAGCTGCAGTTTCTCCATGGAACTGCGCAGTTCCTCGTAATCATCCGCATCGACCGGGTAGACGCCTGCAAATACCATGGGTTTTACATTCCTGAATCCTTCGATGGCCTTTGGACAGGGTCTTTCGACGTGGGTGATGGTATCACCAACCTTTACCTCGATCGAATTTTTGATCCCCGATATTATATAACCCACATCTCCGGCACTCAGGCCATCTCTCGGTTCGGGCTTCAGCTTGAGTACCCCGACCTCATCGGCATGGTATTTCCTCCCGGTCGCCATGAATTTGACATAATCCTGCGGCAGGATTGTACCGTTCATGATCCTGAAGTAGGCAAATATTCCCCGGAAAGAGTTAAATACCGAGTCAAAGATGAGGGCTTCCAGGGGTTTTTCCGGGTCTCCTGTGGGACAGGGGATCCTGTCGACAATGGCTTCGAGGATCAGATCCACCCCGTAACCCGTTTTCCCGCTTGCATGGATGATGTCTTCCGGTTTGCAGCCGATCAGGTCAACGATCTGGTCGCTTACCTCATCGGGCATGGCAGCTTCCAGGTCCATTTTATTCATGACAGGGATCACTTCCAGGTCATGCTCAAGTGCCTGGTAAAGATTGGAAATCGTCTGGGCCTGTATCCCCTGGGTGGCGTCAACCACAAGGAGGGCCCCTTCACAGGCTGCAATAGAACGGGAAACCTCGTAAGAGAAATCGACGTGTCCAGGGGTATCGATCAGGTTCAGGTAATATATCTGACCCGCTCTCTTATAATCCATCTGGATGGCATGGCTTTTAATGGTAATGCCGCGTTCGCGTTCCAGATCCATGCTGTCGAGTATCTGTTCCTGCTGGTCCCGTTCCGAAACCGTTCCGGTTAATTCAAGCAGGCGGTCGGCCAGGGTGCTTTTTCCATGGTCGATGTGGGCGATGATGCAAAAATTTCTTATGTGGCTGATGGCATGCGACATCCTCAGAAAATGAGGTACAAATATAACTAAAAAAAGCCCTCCCGTATGACCGGGAAGGCTTGATAAGTATCTGGACCTGGAATATGATCTTACATCATTCCGCCCATTCCGCCGGGTCCGCCTGCCGGCATGGGTGGTTCCTTCTCCGGTTCCTCGGCCAGCACGCATTCCGTTGTCAGCAGCATGCCTGCAATGGAAGCTGCATTTTCAAGGGCAATGCGGGCTACCTTGGTGGGATCAATAACACCGGCTTTCATAAGATTCTCATAGGTCTCTGTACGGGCATTGAATCCGAAGTCCCCCTTGCCATCCTTCACTTTCTGAATGGCCACTGATCCTTCAACCCCTGCATTCTCTGCAATGATCCTAAGGGGTTCTTCAAGAGCCCTGCGTACGATGCTGATACCCGTTGTTTCATCATCATTCTCTCCCTCGAAGCCTTCCAGTTTTTCCATGGCCCTGAGGTATGCAACGCCGCCACCGGGAATGATGCCTTCTTCAACGGCAGCCCTGGTTGCATTCAGTGCGTCGTGCATGCGGTCTTTTCTCTCCTTCATCTCGACCTCAGAAGCAGCACCCACATACAGTACGGCAACTCCGCCGGCCATCTTGGCAAGCCTTTCCTGAAGTTTCTCCTTATCGTAGTCCGATGTGGTATTTTCGATCTGAACCTTGATCTGTCCCACTCTTGCGGCAATGCTGTCCTTGTCGCCTGCACCGTTCACAATGATGGTATTGTCCTTGTCAACCGAGATCTTTTCACACTGCCCTAACATATCCAGTGAGGTGTTCTCAAGCTTGAGCCCTTTTTCCTCGGAGATTACCGTGCCCCCGGTCAGGATGGCTATATCTTCAAGCATTTCTTTCCTGCGGTCCCCGAATCCGGGCGCCTTGACGGCCGCCACCTTCAGGGATCCCCTCAGTTTGTTGACGATCAGTGTTGCGAGGGCCTCCCCATCCACATCTTCACAGATGATGAGCAAAGGTTTCCCGGTCTGGGCGGTAGATTCAAGGACAGGAAGCATGTCCTTCATAACCGATATCTTCTTGTCAAAAAGAAGGATGTAAGGGCTTTCCAGAACGGCTTCCATTTTTTCCGTATCGGTTACGAAATAGGGGGAAATGTATCCCCGGTCGAATTGCATCCCTTCCACGACCTCGACATAAGTGTCGGAGATCTTGGCCTCTTCGATCGTGATCACGCCTTCCTTCTTTACTTTTTCCATTGCCTCGGCAATCAGCCTGCCGATTTCAGCATCGTTATTGGCAGAAACGGAGGCAACCTGTTCGATCCTGGTATTATCGTCGCCGATGTCTTCCGACATGTTTTTCAGCGTCTCAACCACTTTTACGACGGCCTTGTCAATGCCCCTTTTCAGGTCCATCGGATTGGCACCGGCCGTAACGTTTTTCAGTCCCACATTAACAATACTCTGAGCAAGCACGGTTGCGGTTGTCGTTCCGTCACCGGCATCGTCGTTGGTCTTGGATGCTACTTCCTTGACCATCTGTGCACCCAGGTTTTCGAATTCATCGCTCAGTTCGATCTCCTTGGCAACGGTCACGCCGTCCTTGGTCACCTGGGGTGCACCGAACTTCTTCTCAATAACAACGTTGCGCCCCTTGGGACCCAGTGTTACCTTTACTGCATTGGCAAGTGCATCAACGCCCTTTTTCAGCAGATCCCTTGCTTCAATATTATACTTAATCTGTTTTGCCATTTTTAACTATTTGTTTATGATTTGATTAATTGTTTTCTCAGATGATTGCCAGGATATCTGACTGCTTCATGATCAGGTAGTCTTTGTCCCCAACGGTAAGATCCGTGCCGGAATATTTGCCGTACAGTACGACGTCACCTTTCTTCACTTCCATTTTTTCATCGGTTGTACCTGGACCCACGGCTATGACAGTTCCTTTCTGGGGTTTTTCTTTTGCGGTATCCGGGATAATGATCCCGCTAGCGGTTTTTTCCTCTGCTGCCATCGGTTCAATAAGAACCCTGTCAGCAAGCGGTTTGATTTTTACATCAGCCATTTCTATACGTATTTAAGTTAGACATTTTTCAAATTCGAGACTTTCTTTTCACATACTATGCCAAAGCCGATTCAGGCATTTTTCAGGACGGGGGATGGACAATTTTACACACCCTAGATTTATCAGAGCCGAATATCCTTAAGTCCATCTACCTGATTATGAGTATTTTAAAATGTTAATAGCCATGCAGTTTAAGGAACATGAAAGATGTCAGGTTGTCATGGTTCCTGACACCAGACTGGTTATGGACGGATACCTTTACTGAGGATTGGCGTCCGGGTTGGAACCGGGATTGGAACCCGGATTGGCATTCTGGTTGCTACCCGCATCGGGAACCGCGTTTGGAAACGTCGGAATGGCATTCGGGTCCACCACGTTATCAATCTGGCCTTCAAGGACAGAATGCTGTGTTTCTGAGGCCTTAGGAATGGTAAGGCTGCCAATGATACTGAAAACCATGAGGGCCGCCGCCAGGGTCCATGTGGATTTCTCAAGAAAATCGGTGGTTTTCCTGACACCCATAAACTGGTTGGAGGACTGGAAATTGGAAGCCAGTCCACCACCCTTGGAATTCTGCACCAGTACGATCAGAACAAGCAGGATACAGACAATTAACACCAATACTGATAAAAGATTATAGATCATGGCTTCATTCGTTTTCCAGGTTTCTTTTTATCCTTTTTATTTGCGTCGCAAAGTAAGTACTTTTTTCCGGATATTTCAAACTTAATTTTTCGTAAGCATGGATGGCTTTCCGGTAAAGTCCCTGTTTCAGGAAGATCTTTGCAAGTGTCTCAGTCATAAGGGAATCGTCTGCTTTGCCATATGCCTCGGACCGGTCCGTCTGATCCGGGACCTTCCCGGGATCAGGCTTGATGGCCGGAAGTTCATCCAGGAATTTCTCGATCAGGTCTTTCTGTTCCGGCGGGGGAACGGGAACGGGGTATGCCTCGCCTATGTGATCAAACCATCCGGTAAAGGTATATTCCTCTATTGTGGCAGTGGCCGTTCCTTCCTCCTGCTCATCCACCGGTAATACGGTCTCCTTTCCTGTTTCCTCAAGGGAATAAGAGGGACCGTAATCCAGTTCAGCATCCCCTGTTTCACGGCTGAGGATATCGGCCAGCTTCCCTGAAATACCATCCCGTCCCTCTGCTTCCATTCCTTCAGGTTCCCCCGGCATGTCCGGTCCCGTCACATCCTGACCGGTAACCTCAGGGCTGGTCACACCAGGACTGGCAACCTCAGGCTTTAAAAGGCCCGGTTTTGGAATGGTCCCGTGAATTAAATGGTAAAGTACGGTCCTGTCCCCCGCAAACGCCGCCGCTGAACGAAGCATATCATGGAATCTCAGGCTGTCCATGTTATGATGGTTCCTTGCCAGCAACATGTGGGCAGTCTGAAAATAGGGGTAAGATTCTACGAGTTCTTCAACTTCGGTCAGTGTGGACTGGCCCAGCCGGTTGGGATCCTTCACATACCCGATTATGTTTTCCCGTTTCATGCCTTACCAGTTGACAAATGCCCGGTTGAATATGTCTTCGGTTATATCCTCGATGATCTTTTCCGTAAGATCCGCCTGGACCGATTCGAAGGACTGCGTGCTTCCAAAATCCCGGTACTGCGAAAAGGTATCCTCGAAGCTCAGCTTATCATTCTGTATGTTGGTATAGCGTACCCTTATGGCAATGGTAAACCGGGTCAGCTCTACCTGTTCCCCTCCTGAAATAGCCATGGGTCGGGTTGAATAAGCCGTTATTTCCCCTTCAAAATTTGCATCCCCTGTACCGCTGACCAGGTTGAGATTTGTCTGCCTCTCGCAAAGGTCCCTTAATTCCTCCGTGAAATACTGGCTGAGCGTAGGCGGGGCCAGTGCCGCCCGGTTCTGAAAATAAGCGACCGATACCGTTTTAAGGGTACCCGTGCTGGCCCCTGAAAAAGAGTACGATACCTTGCAGGATGTCATGACCAGCGAAGCCACTGCCAGCAGCAATATGAACGTGAGGGTCCTCATGGATCATTCGAGATTATGCTCTTTTATTTTCCTGTATAACGTCCTTTCGGATATTCCTAGTTCCCCGGCAGCATATTTTCTCTTTCCCCTGTGTTTTTCAAGGGCCTTTTTGATGAGTTCGATTTCCTTCTGTTCCAGTGAAAGAGATTCCTCGATTATTTCCTCGGTATCCTGGATCGTTTGGCTTTCGGCTGCATTGAAAGGGTTGTTGCCCGGGCCGCCGACCTTGCTGCTGACATGGGGGACTCCCACCTCGGACCGGCCGGAAGCCGGGTATAATTTCTCAATGATCCTCGCGTTGTTCTCATGCAATTCCTCCCCCACCATTCCTTTGTCAATAATTTCAGCTACCAGCTGCTTCAGATCATGCATATCGCTTTTCATATCGAACAGGATCTTGTAAAGAATCTCCCTTTCATTATTAAAAGTCTGCTGATTGACCTGTTTTTCATAGAGGGCCGGCAGTTTTACCGGCTGGTAATCCGGAAGATACCTGGCCAGGGTTTCCATGTCGATTTCCCTCTCGGATTCGATGATGGAAATCTGTTCGGTGATGTTCTTCAGTTGCCTGATGTTGCCCGGCCAGCGATAATTAGACAGCATCACCTGGGCCTCCTCTGTCAGGGATACAGGCGGCATGCGGTTAATTTCCGCAAAATCGCTGGCAAATTTCCGGAAAAGCAAGTAGATATCTTCCTTCCTTTCACGCAGCGACGGAACAAGGATCGGGACCGTATTCAGCCTGTAATAAAGATCTTCCCGGAACCTGTTGTCCTGGACCGCCGTTATGATGTTGATGTTGGTGGCCGCAATGACCCGGACGTCAGTTTTCTGCGCTTTGGAAGATCCCACCCGCATGAATTCCCCGGTTTCCAGCACTCTCAATAAACGGACCTGCGTCGACAGGGGAAGTTCGGCCACCTCATCCAGGAATATGGTCCCCCCGTTGACCACCTCGAAATATCCCTTGCGGCTGTCCGTGGCTCCCGTAAATGATCCCTTCTCATGCCCGAATAATTCGGAGTCTATGGTCCCTTCCGGGATGGCCCCGCAGTTAACGGCAATGTAGGTACCGTGCTTCCTCGAACTGTACTGATGTATGATTTTGGGGAAAAACTCCTTGCCTGTCCCGCTTTCCCCTCCAATCAATACGGACAGGTCAGTCGGCGCCACCTGGAGCGCTATATCAATGGCCCGGTTCAGGGCAGGATGGTTACCGATGATCCCGAATCGCTGTTTTACTCTCTGTAGTTCCATCTGACAATATTTCCAAAAAAACATGACAAAATTACAATTTTCCATGATTTTTACTAATTTGGATTCCCAGGAAAATCCAAATGACCATGAAATTTCTCGGAATCATTCCGGCCCGTTACGCATCCACCCGTTTCCCTGCCAAACCCCTTGCCGACCTGGGCGGCAAGCCCATGATCCGCTGGGTTTACGAGAACACCCTGCAGAGCCTGGAACATGTTGTCGTGGCCACCGACCACCCGGAGATCGAATCGGCTGTGAAGGATTTTGGCGGCAGGGTGCTGATGACCTCCCCTGGGCATCCCAGCGGTACGGACCGCTGCGCTGAAGTGCTCGAAATCCTCCGGGGAAATGGGGAATCCTACGATGTGGTACTGAACATCCAGGGAGATGAGCCATTCATCCGTAATACCCATATCAGCCTCCTCATGCAGGCTTTCAGGGGCCATGATACACAGATTGCCACCCTGGCCAACGTGATCGAGGACCCGGAGGAGCTTTTCAATCCGAATGTCGTAAAGGTAGTGCTTGGGAAAACAGGCAGGGCCCTTTACTTCAGCCGGTTCCCCCTTCCTTACCAGAGGAATGTTCCGGAGCTTGACTGGTTCGGCGGCTTCAGGTACCTGAAGCATCTTGGCATGTACGCCTACCGCGCTGAAATCCTTGAAAAGATCACCCGGCTGGATGCCGGTGCCCTTGAAAAAGCCGAATCTCTCGAACAGCTGCGCTGGCTGGAAAACGGTTACAACATCAGGGTCTTCCTTACCACCGAGGTCACAATGGGGATCGATACTCCGGAAGATCTCGAAAGGGCCCGGGAGATCATTTCTGCCGGACGCCTTTCCCCCTGAGTGATTCGTGTATAAGTATCCGTCTTTTATAAAATTATGTTACCGAACAGGGGATATTCTGCATTGAATTCCTATTTTTGCTTCGCCCGGATCACTCCGGTCCCCTTACGGATTATTCCTTTACAACGATCTGTTTTTCAAGTAATTAATTTAAACATACAGAATATGAAAAAATGTTTACTTCTCCCTGCAGCCCTGCTTCTGATCCCCGGCCTTTTCGCACAGTCGGGAACCGACCTGATCATTTCAGAATACGTCGAAGGATGGTCAAACAACAAAGCCCTTGAACTGTATAACCCGACTGATCTGCCCATTGACCTGAGCGGTTACCGGATCACCCGTTACTCGAACGGGAGCACTCCGCCCATCGGTGCAGATAACTGGTTCGTGCTGGTGAGCGGAACAATCATGCCCCACAAGACAAAGGTTTTTGTGATCGATATGAGGAACCCGGAGGGACAAGGCCAGGATGCGCCGGTCTGGGACGCCCTGCAGGCCCGTGCAGACACCTTCGTTTGCCCGGTGTATGAAGAAAGCTATGCCCTGTATTTCAATGGAGACGATGCAGTAGCCCTGGAAAAACTTAACGATGACATGGTCGACATTTTCGGGAAGATCGGGGAACGGCCGGTCAATGCCCAGGGCGGCACAAGCTCTCCCACGGGCGGATGGACGGATACCGACCCCTACAACGACGGCCAGGGAGTGATCCTCAGTGCCGACCATACCCTGGTCAGAAAGCCTGAAATCGTTACCGGGGTAAGCACTCCCGTGGAGAAATTCAATATCCTTGCGCAGTGGGACAGCCTGCCGGCCAATACCTTCACCTACCTGGGATGGCATGATTGCGTTGCAAATCCCGATACCAACCAGAAGCCTTCCTTTAACTCGGAAAGTTATGCCTTTACCATCGACATAAACGATCCCAGCGGTACTTCGGTCGGTACGATCAGCGCGACGGATCCGAACGGGGATGAGCTTACCTACTACATTACGGCCGGCAATTCTTACGATCCGTTCATGATCGACCGGAAAACCGGTGAGATCAAGGTGGCCAAAACGGAGGAGCTTTACTGGAGGGATTACACCCTGACCATTGATGTAACCGATGGAACCTCACCGGTATCCAAAATGGTCGATGTTACGGTAGAAGGTGGTTATACCGGGATCCGGGATATTTCGCACGGGGTGGACATTTTCCCGAACCCGGCGACAGCCGGCTTCATCCAGATCAGTGCCGCGGAGGAGGTTGCCGGAATTGAGCTATACAACCTGACCGGGAAACTGATCGTAAGCCATCGCGGCGGGAACCGGAACCGGTACATCCGGCTGGACCTTGGGGACATCGGCCCCGGCCTTTACATGATGAAAATAAGATTCCGGGACAATACATTCACGGCAAGGAAGGTCCTGGTAAAATAAAACTCTGTAAAGCTAATTCAAGGCCTGCAAGCGGCAGCTATCCCGCACTTGATGCCACTGAAGGCCCTTATGCATGACACGGTATGTCAAGACTCATGGCTTTTTCCCTGTTTTTTCTTCCCGCCCTGGGCATGGCCCAGAACGTACAGGTAAGCGGCATCGTCAGAGACAATGCATCGGGTGAAACCCTGATCGGGGCCAATGTTCTTTTTGCTGAAGGAAAGGGTACGGTAACGGACATCAACGGGCAGTTTTCCATGAGCGTTCCGGCGGGGGACTACAACTTACAGATCTCTTACGTAGGCTACCAGACCATCCAGAAGGATATTTCCGCTAGCGGGAAATCCCTTTTCCTTGAATTCTTCATGGAATCACTAGTCATCGACGAGGTCATCGTCACGGCCGATGTGGCCCGCTCACGGAAAACCCCTGTGGCTTTTTCCAATGTGCTTCCCGGCAAGATCGCCGAGGAGCTTTCCAACCAGGACATCCCCATGATCCTAAACTCCACGCCGGGGGTGTATGCCACCCAGCTTGGAGGCGGGGACGGGGATGCCAGGGTGAGCATAAGGGGATTTAACCAGCGGAACGTCGCAGTAATGATCGACGGGGTCCCCGTGAATGATATGGAGAACGGATGGGTATACTGGTCCAACTGGTTCGGACTGGATGCCGTGACAAGGACCATCCAGGTCCAGCGCGGACTGGGTGCCTCAAAGCTGGCATTGCCCGCAGTCGGGGGCACCATCAACATCCTGAGCAAGGGGATCGAGAACGATTTTTCGGGAAACATCGAACAGAGCTTTGGCAGCGACGGTTTCATGCGAACCACCTTCGGTCTCAATTCGGGTAAACTGAAGAATGACTGGAGCTTTACTCTGGCGGGGTCCTATAAGCAGGGAGACGGGTTTGCCCAGCAGACCTGGACCAAAGGTTTTTTCTATTTCCTGAGGGCAGACAGGAAAATCGGGAAGCACCTCCTGGGTTTCTCCGTTCTGGGTGCGCCTCAATCCCACGGTCAGCGCTCCTACTCGGTCGCTACGGCGGATTACGACAAGCAGTATGCCGCCGGATTGTTCGAGGGAAGTTCCGGCCTGTACTCACTTATGGTCGACCGCAACCAGGGAAGGATCGACAACGAGGAATTTTTTACCCAGCTGGGGGGATTCGGACTTGATTCAGCCAGCGTACAGTCCTACTATACGAATTTCATCGATACCACCGGAGCCCTCGGCAACGGGATCCGCTACAACCAGCACTGGGGAATGCTGCAACGGTTCGATATCCAGGGAACGGATACCGTTTACGGTCCCAATGAACCCTACACCGAACGGGTCAACATTTATCATAAGCCCCAGTTCACCCTGCGCCATTTCTGGGAGATCAATCCCCGGATGACCCTTTCGAATGTGGCTTACCTCTCGATTGGGAAAGGCGGCGGGGCAAGGCTGAAGACCACATCCGGCCTGATGGATGAACAGGGCTACGTGAATTTCCAGTACCTCTACACCACCAATAAGACCAGTCCCTGGTTAAGCACCCCGGACGGTCAGCGGGTGAACAACTTTATGCGGATCCTGATCAACGAGCATTTCTGGTACGGGCTGCTTTCAACCTTCTCCTACCAGTATTCCCCGACCTGGAGTTTCAGCGGGGGCATCGACCTGCGCAGTTACACGGGAAGGCACTGGGAGGAAATATATGACCTGATGGGAGGGGATTACACCCGGAGTTTCACCGATGCGAACCGCGAGCCGGGGGTACACCTGAAAGAAGGCGATCTGGACACCTACCATGACGACGGACTGGTGAACTGGGGGGGACTGTTTTTCCAGACCGAGTATTCGACCGATAAACTTTCTGCCTTCATCAATCTCACCGGTGCTTTTTCAGGTTACAACCGGATCGATTACTTCATGAAAAAGACGCTTCAGGTCGGCGATACGGTGCTGAACATCGGGTACTCAGACACCATCAGCTACCTGGGGAATACTTATGACCGGAATTCCACGGGACTTGAATTCAATTCCACCGGCTGGCGGTGGTTTCCCGGATACACCATCAAAGGAGGGGTGAACTACAACCTCACATCAAACATGAATGCCTTCGTGAACCTGGGCTACCTGGACAAGGCACCAAGGTTTACCAACGTTTTTTATTATGAAAACGTCCAGTTCACCGATCCCCAGAATGAAAAGGTGCTGGCCGCCGAACTGGGATATTCCCTCCACTATCCCCGCTTTGCCGCGAACCTGAACGGTTACTACACCCGCTGGCAGAACAAGCCCTTCGACCAGACCCCCCTTATCATTGGGGACGACGGGGAGGAATACCGGGCCAACATCAACGGG
>Ga0307419_10001536_pt1 | contig 11861 bp, 10 predicted proteins | sample SalMarWE160230MG_2_FD_202512 | JGI IMG/M metagenome (GOLD analysis project Ga0307419, IMG submission 202512) | Salt marsh sediment microbial communities from the Plum Island Ecosystem LTER, Massachusetts, United States - WE1602-30 | ecosystem: Environmental > Aquatic > Marine > Intertidal zone... | reverse complement strand
TTATGGTTACCTTATGACTTTGAAATTCCTCCGTTTTTAGAAGAAAGGAGACTATATTATGCTTTGTGAGTATAATAGAGAGAATTGCAATACGCGAAAACAGATATGTAATAAAATTAGTTATTTAGCTATTTGGTTTTTGGCTTCCTATTTCATCGATGCGCCGAAAGCCATGGGACAGGAAATTCAGTTCAAGAGTTTTCCTGTTCCCATACGGATAGATTTCGGTGATTGCGTCGAGTCATCACTTTACATCAAATGCAAATCCAAGAGCTATAAACTTCCTTTTCCTGAGTTTCTATCTGGAAAATACGGTGCACGAGAAACGGCTTTCCAGCAGTTGACCCTTGCTATACGTATGAAGAATTTACCTGCTTGTTTACAAGTCGCTTTTCGGGAACACTCCTGGAGCGAAGAGGAAATACGTCAGCATGAAGAGAACATTGGGAAAATGATGAACAGGTTTAGCAAGTTTATCGATCCCACCATCGTTGGGCAGAATTTTGAAAGACTGCGCCTCACTAATCAATTTTACGTTGGTAACGGTGGCATCTTCATTTGCGGTATGGACTCCCCATCACTAATGAGTCCTCGTCCATTTCGAATAGCATATACGTTCGAGACCAATTCGGAGGGTAAGTTCTTATGGAAGCCTGTTAGTGGACGACCCAGTGAACTTACAATCTTACTTAGGGAATCAGTGGAACGAAGGATCATATCTCCCGAGAGATTTCTTCCAAAAGATAACATCACATTTAATTATGAATTTCCTGTCCCTGGCACAACTGAGTCTCCTCATCCTGTTTATCTCCAGTTTAACGGTAAGCCTTACAACTTAGACGTTTTTGATGAACAAGCAGGTCCAAATGATAAAGTGCTGAATTTTTATCAGATGGCGTACCATACTTTGAGAGATGATTCTCCTGAAGCCTTTGCTATGCTTTATACTGAAAAGAGTCGTCACAAATACCTCGATTGGCTCAGCAAGTCTGATCCGAACTATCTTGAATCATATCACAAAGACAAAATAACCGCGGGCCGAAAAGTCGTTTTTATAATGAACGCTGATCCTTTCTATTTTGTTTTCTACAAAAAAAACAATGGTGTTATCCAATTTGACGATATTGTACATGATCCGATAGATGGGAAATTAAGGTTGACCAATTTTTATTATAACGACTATGTTCACCACTACCTCAAAGATAAGAAACTCTTTCTTGATCCCGTCTTAAAGTCTTTAATTAGTGATTAGGCAAAAGGAGCTGACCAATCCTCATAGGAGGACTAATTGAAAGCAATTAAAGATTAAACTTAAATATTATTGATTGTGAAGCGTATCCCTGCCCATAAAGAAAAACACAGCCAGCCGGAGCAAATAGAGTTATTAAAGAATCCCCAGTTATTTTCCGTGCTGTTTACCCCGTTAGAAAGAAATCCCTGCTTTCTAACGGGCTTTACAACAAAAATTGAAAAGCAGTTAGCTCTTTGACAAGTTCATAGAACGAGATCCAACAAGCCCTTGACATCTTAATCGCCGATTTCAACGACCAGCCGGCTTTGCCTGAAGCCGTATTTGTGATTGGCGAGCAATATTACAACGAGGCTTTTCGACATAAGAAGGAAGGCCTCGACACCGAAGCTAAAGAGAACTTCAGAAAAGCCATAGAAGTGTGGGAAAGAATAATAACCGACCTGCCGCCCTCTCCTATTACTCCCAAGGCTTACAATTTTATGGCTGTTTGCTATGTTCGACTGGGTAAGTACGAGGCTGCAATCAAATATTACCAGCAGGTCCTTGATATCTGGCCCGATTATCAGCATGCCTGCTATACCCAGTTTCAAATTGGTCGCTGCTATGAACGTTTAAAAAACGCGGGGGCTCTCACGAAATCCGAAGCGGACCTCTTAATAAGAACCGCCTATGAGGCAGTCGTTAAGAACCACCCGGATTGCTCATTAGTCAAAATAGCTCAAAACTGGCTCGATTACAACAAGAAACCGGTGGAAGGAGGCTTAAGATGAACAAACGATATTTCATCAGTCAATTCATCCTCCTTTGGCTATGCTGTAGCGTGAATATATCCTATGCCTGCAACCTGCCGCCAGTTGCAAATATTGGCGGCTGTCCAAAATATAAAAAAATGGATTATCCTGTATGTTTCATTGGCTTGTACTCTACCGACGAGGATGGACAAATAGTTGATTGGCGCTGGTATTTCCCGCCGGGGGCCTATGATATCGAATATGATCCGCTGCCCTGGAAGGTATATTGCAAGTTTAGTTCTCAAGGCACCTACACTGTAAAGCTGGAAGTTGAAGATGATGATGGTGCAACAGGTGAATACAATTGTACGGTATATGTTCCTAAAGTTGACCTGGACATGACCGGCGTTCCTGATGAAGATGAGGTCGACCCGGGCGGATATATCGCCGTAAACACGGACGACGACAACACAAACAGCACACAGGACAGAAACGATAATGGAACCGTTGATGATGAAGATGACCTGGTCGAGATTACGCTTTCGATGGAACCGTCGGTCAATGAAGGTTACATAAAACTTCAGGCTAGTCCCATCGGCGAGGGCTTAATCAAGGTTTGGGAGGACGAAACCAAGGGCACTGAACGGAATGTGCTTGACCCATACGACCCATCTTACGCCATCTGGGATTTATCGGAAGGCCCGTTCCCTCCAAGCCTTTGGGTGGAGGGATATCACGTCCATAATACCAAACCGTGTAGCGGATTAATACTTTCTTATTTTAATGGATATACTCTTGATTCGGATGTAGTTAAATTTAATCCCGTCGAGGTTCGTCTTACTATGGATGGCGTAAATGAAGATAATGAGGAATTCCCGGGCAACTACATCGGTATCAATAATGACGATGACGATGGTGATGGCGTGCTGGATTTTGTAGACGATGAAAATATATATGAGAACGACTTGGTATCAATAACTCTTGGCTGGGTTGAGCCTTCCAATTACATGACTGGCACGGTTACGTTTGATGTTACATCGGGAGCTTCGAAGGTCAGGGTTTGGGAAAACAGTACAAAAGGTACTCAAGTTAGTTTGCCTGCGACTTTTAATACGCCAGGCGATTTGAGCAAGACGTTTTACGTGGAAGGAATCGAAGAAAGTAGCGGCCCAAGGGATGTTACAATCAAGCTTACATATACAAAGCAAGGCCTTACCTTCGAGGATAAAATCAAAGTTACCGTCGTGCACGTCGAGCTGTACAGAGATGCAGAATATACACAACTTCTGGATGATTGGGCTAAGGTGCCGGGCGAGGACCTTTTAAGGTTGCCGAAGTATATGTTCGGCGAAGATGACCCAATATACGTACAGGTTAAGAACATAGGAATCGATCCCTCGAATATTGAGAATATTTCTTCAGCGGTGGCTGTTAAATCCCAATCCAGTTCTGAGTATATTTACTTGACTCTGCAAGAGACAGGAGTCGATACAGAAATATTCAGGAACTCAGAAGCAGCAGGAGAACTATTGTATTTATCAACATCCAGTTCCGAAGGAGATGGAGATAAAATAAAGGTGGTAGACGAAGAAGTACTGAATTTTTGGTTGAAATTCCCACCGAGGGATGGAGGAATATACAAAAGGTCGATGGATGTGATGTTGGACCGGGGTGAATTCTTAGCAATTGCTGGTTCAGAAACCTCAGAATTAAGTAATTGGCTAACATCCAGCGTACCTTACTTTAACCAGAATATATCCGATGCGAAGACTAAGATGCAGAATAACTACAAATGGTGGCAAAACGGATATATGAAAGGGATTTATTACAGCAAAAATGTTTTTGGACCAAGTGATCTTAATTACGAGTTAAGCAAGGAGATAGCTTTCAACGCAGGAGCCGATTTATATTCCTCTTGTGCGGATTTCCTGTTCTGTTCGAGTCATGGGGACGAAGGTCATTTAGTCATTATTCTTACTCTTAATGATGGTTATGTGATGTGGGATCCATATGCGACATCTTCCGGGAGCGGTTGGTCTGAAGATGTAGAATTCTGCTTATTATCAGCTTGTCAAGTCTTGGGAACGGATAGTGATCCAGACAAGTTAGTTAATGTTTGGATTAATAATTTTTTTCCTAAAGGAATTCACGCTGTTCTTGCAACCAGTGATGAGGTTACAAATGAAGCAATAGACGACGATTTCGGTGGTTTTCTTGATAGATTAAAAAATGGCGAAACCGCGGTAAACGCCTACAAAAATGCTTGTTATGGTCTTTTGTTTGATACACGTTATGGGATTCTTGTTCGTGAGGAAAATCTTATCGATTATGTCCTCACACCTGTTGCCAGCGCTGAATCCACACTTTCGAGAGATTATACGACTATTGATAACACATTTTATTACTTTTACTATGATGGTAATCAACAAATAATAAATCCTGTTAGAGGAGGTCAACATAATCCAGATTCCAACCGATACTACAACATAAAACATAAGATTGCTGAGGCCATTGAGTTTGAAGATGAGATTCAGATAGATATTTTATCATTGGACGAAGGAGAGCCTGCATTAATTATTCCTGAGGACGTTAACTCGTTATTTGAACATTACCGAATCGAAATGTTTTCATTTTCAGGATGGAATAAGATTGCAGATACAAGTGTGGTCAGACATAATATGAAAATATCAGAAGTGTCAGGTCGGATTAACTTAGAGCCCTTAGGATTAAAGATACCTTCTGATTACGTTCTCGATTCTCGTGGTAAAATGATGGTCAGCAAGTACAATGCAAATCCAGGCGGAATGTATCAATTAGGCGAAACTTGGTGCGAAGGCGAAACTTTTGAATTTATGAGGGAGCACAATGGCTGTAAGATATTCAATGACAGATTTAGAATAGCGATACAGAACAACACTATAATCTCATGTAGTTTAACAAGGCATCCGCTGAAAAAAACTGGTGCTTCGATTATTAAGAAACCACACTTTAGGTCAAAAGATAGTTCAATTAAATGGGATGACCTTCATCCAAGCCTTGTGTATAGAGTGAAGGATAAGGCCGTAGTTCCTTTCTGGCAGGTCCAGTACGACAATTATATCTTTCACTATGATATTGAACAAGTAAGTAATATGCGTTAATTTTCGTGTGTGACTAATGAAAACAAAACTTAAAATCATTGCTGTAATTGTTACTTTGGGTATTCTTCTGTTGATTATAGCTACATTTTTAATATTGCCTGGGTTTAACAAAAGTCCAAAGATACCTCTCAGAATCAAGGTTGATATGAACTGCAAAGTTTTGGCATCCTACTTGAATCCATACTATGTAAATCTACAGGGCAATATACCGGAAAATCCTACTTCTGATTTTATGAATTACCTTATGGGACTTGAGAAAAAAACGATATTTTCTTTCGGGCCACCGGTAAATCTGTACAAATCCAAAGATGATTTGGGTGTCTATCTTTTTTTACCACTCAGCCTTGAAAGCGAAAGACCTGTTATGATCGGTTACACTACTCCAGTTACAACTAAGAAAGGCCAAATATACAGAGGAGTATTTTTTCTGCGTGAGAAAGAAATTGTTACAGGCACTATAGATGATTGGGTTTTGAGAAATATTATTGGAAGCGAAGACCTTGAAAAGAGAAAACCAGACCTATATATATGTAGGCAAAGACTAAGATACTTTCGGGACCAATCTCGAAAAAGAAGGTGAGGATTATGGGGAAAAAACCAATTAGCCGGAGCAAATAGAGTTATTAAAGAATCCACAGTTTTTCCGTGCCGTTTACCCCGTTAGAAAGAAATCCCTGCTTTCTAACGGGTTTTACACAAAAATTCCGGCAAGAACAGAACCAATTAAAAAAGATATGAAATATTGGGGCAAACTTATATTTTATTGAAAATCGAAGAGGGATTGGGTCTTAATCATTGTTACCTGTTCCGGATAAGCCGCAAAAGTGTGGATGTGCAACTCACTTCGCCTGGCCTCGAAATCAATATAGCAAAACGGCTGCAAACCCCCGATTTCCAGCTCCGGGAACTTGACAAACACGCCGCGGTTCCGCGCAAAACGGTCGAGATCGACATAGCTCTGCCGATACAAGTTCGGACTCATCTTCTCGACCTGGAAATCCGTCATATAATTCAGCCCCTTGTTCAAAGTGAGTTTATGAGAACGCGGTCCACGGAATTGAAAACGCTCAATCAAGCCGCGAGAGGGCAGCATCTGGCCGGGCGTACTAACAACTTCAGCCATGCAGGCATCTGCGGTAAAAACGCTGACAACATGAGTGCAGCCTGTTACCCAGATAATCGCCTCGTACTTGGCGGTCTTTAATCGCCGATTGGCGTAAATCTGGAAAAGCTCCGGATGTAAAGGCCTTTGAAAAAGACTGAAGGTCAATTCTTCAATAGCCACATTGATTTGCGGTAATTCCATCAAACAGTATCCCCAAACAACAAACCTTATCTTAATGTTAACGTCATTATACACAAACTGCCGCAATTTTTCAAGTATAATATCAGTATTGATAAGGGCGATACCGGTGCTTATAGGACGATTATTTTGCAAGCTCTGCCTTCTAAAAGAGTAACAACAACAAAGTTTTTATAAAAAAACTTACTCAAAAACAGAGAATTTGTGGATTTTTAATACTGAAAAAAGTGAGCGTTAATAGAGACCGTGATAATATTGTAGAAAGCGTGAGTACCGGCCGTTATTCCGAAACCCCGAATTGCGAAAAGAACTGCAAAATACACGCCGGCCAACGTTCTGAAAACAAATCTCGTCAAATTAAACGGGTCAGCCGGATTCAACTGCCCACTGAGAAAGTCTATATGATGATGTGCACTAAACAACGCCGCTGAAATAAGAACCGACAATATAATTGAGTTCTTATGGTCCAGCTTGAAAACATCCTGAAAAAGCATCATCAGAACGCAAATCAAAACCAACCGAAAGATAAGCTCTTCATATATCCCCGCACCTATACCGGTGGCGATGTTTACGAGCCAGTATTTCCAGTTCATCGTACTGCCACGGTCGGATACACTCGTTGATACACCATTCTCAGCAACCGCCGAACAACTCGTAACAGCAGGGCAGTGAACTGAGCCATCAAACCGGGCAATATCAGCCTGTTTTGAACCCATAGTATTAATGAACAAAACCAGTACAATCAGGGGTACCGCAAGCAAAACGCATTCAACAACCATTCGCCAGATATCTCCAAGCCAGAAACTCCACCGTTTGCCCGATGTCAATTGAAGTGCTATCAAAATTACCACAACAACCAAAGGCGGCGCCACCCAGGCCAGTTTGCCGCCAAAACCAAGAGAAGCGAGCAGCTTTTGAAGCCAGACAAACGTGACTACGCTAACGGGGGAATGGTCCAGCAGATCGGTGCTGCTGGAAACAATACAAAGCTCATAAAAAAGGATAAACGGCAGGAGAAAAACTATGGCATAAATCGGCCGAGACGTCCGTTCCAGATACGAGTCTCTTGTAAAGTTAAGCAGTTGACTCGTGTTGTATCTGAACTTATCCTTTGTTGAATGGGACTCTCTTGCCTGGAACCTTTTCCGTTCTCTTGCCATAAGACACCAAAAAAACAGTTGACTGAGTCGATTAAATTTCAGAGAGTTTACTTGAAATAAATCTAAAATACAACAATTAAACAAAGTGCCTTTTTAACAACAATAATTAAGGTAATGATAAGCGAACAGTTGACCGAAATTTACCAGCTTCTTTTCGACCGCTTTGGCCCCCAGCACTGGTGGCCCGGGCAAAGCCAATTCGAGATAATAACAGGCGCCATACTGACCCAGAATACAAACTGGATCAATGTCGAAAAGGCAATAGCAAATCTAAAGACGGCCGATTGCTTAACGCCCGAAAGACTTTATCATCTTGATTTCTCACAGCTTGCAGAGCTAATCCGACCAGCCGGCTATTATAATATAAAAACAAAACGGTTCAAAAACTTCATAAACTGGCTCTTCGATAATTACGATGGACGGTTGGCAAACCTTGAAACCGTTGACACCGACCAACTAAGGGCCGAACTTTTAGCAATAAAAGGGATTGGCTATGAAACCGCAGACTCGATTTTGCTCTATGCCTTCGAGAGACCTGTTTTCGTCGTGGATGCCTACACTGCTCGAATTGCTTTCCGTCACCATTTAATCGAGCCGGACGCCGGGTATGAGCAGTTACGCGAATTGTTCCAATCGAACCTGCCGGAGGACACGCCGCTTTTCAATGAATACCACGCATTGCTGGTAAAGGTCGGCAAGGAATTCTGCAAAACGAAAGCCAAATGCTCCGGCTGCCCACTTGAAAAGCTCCCCCACTCCCTCGACACCGAATATTTCTAATTCCCCGCATCACCTCTTCGTCATTCCAGCGCGACAGCGTTACCCATTCCCAGCCAGGCTCCGCCTCATACAAACGTGATGCAAAACCAACAAAAAAGTCCCCCAGCCCAGGACCAGCAGGGCTATAATAGAAATGAGATTTATCATGGCACTGAACTGTTTATGCCAGACGATTTCTGGAAACGCCATAAGGTAGATTACGAGCATAAGTAACGACATTACATAAATTGGCTTTCTGTAAAAAATCAACCGGACAGCAAAAGCAAAAGGTGTAATCAACAAAGGAACAAAAAGATTCCTTGCGCCTATGGCGCGATAGGTAAAGGTGACCTCTCGCAATGTGAATTCCGGTACAATTGCCTTAAACAGCATAGATAAAGCCACCATGGCTACAGCCACAACGCTAATCGGAACTGCTTCTATAGCGACCGCTGTTATTGTCCCGGCAAACCTTTCTCTTCGGCCCCCTGATATCAGCATACTTGAGTGCACCGGCAGCCGCATATTCATCACGATAATCATCGGCATAAAGAAAAACATAAATGTTGCCGCCAGCCCCATATAACCAAGGAAGAATGACATCAGAATTACAATAATTACAATTGACAATATACTCTTCAACTGTAATACCGGCACCACAGAAGCCGCGTATAACGCGCCCCATATATATCGTCCTGCACTGACGTAGTTATACCTGTTCATTCGGCCGAGAAAAAATCTCTCCATCCGCGGGCTCGTGTATTTTTTCAATTTGTCCCACTTTCCGGCCATTCTAATCCGACTGATTTTTTTCATCTTGGCTGGATTCCAGGCATCGAAACCAGCCCACGGCACATTGCAGTAACGTCGCGCCCGGCCCTCATCGCCCAGCCATACCCATACAACACAACCGGTCAAAACTCCCACCGAAATAACCACAAGAGGATTTTCAACAATCACCCGTTCTAAAACTGTATGCAGGTCGAAAAACTGTCCTGCGAAAATTATCACTGGCAGAAATCCTATGAAAGCCACCGAGTTCCTGGCGGCGAAAACAAGTGCGGCCCCTATCAAATAAGAAATCAGACCCGCAAAAAAAGCTGAGCAAACCGCAAGAATCAATTGCCCCGCATTCAAAGAGGGATATACAAAAAACAGCAGCGAGCCGAAAATATTAAAAAATATTCCCACACAAAATACAAATCTCCTCACCATCTTCCGGTGCCCGGGCAGGCAATAGGAAAACGGCTTGGACAGGACCTCTAACGGCAGCACAGCAAACAAAAGCCCAACGACAAACGCCAACACAATTAATCCTATAAAGCGTCCTGGCTCCTCCGGGCCCTTAAACAACACTGCGATCCCTGCAAGCGCAAAAATTACCATAATCACATAAACCAGCCAGAGACCACGACGCTGATAAAGATGTTTCAAATTGACGGTTAAGATACTCATTTTTACACTCCGGTAACGTGTTCTTTTTTTACCTTTTTAACTGACAACTATCTTGTATATCTCTTCCAGCGGCAGCGCCTCAATCTCAACCCAACAATCCAGGCTTTTTGCCTGCTCCTGTAATTTCTCTCGCGGGCAGTCCTGCACCGTCAGTATCGCCTGCCCGTCGCTCCGCTTGCAGTGCACCACGTTTTCAAAGGGCAGCTCGGCAGGCAGCTCTTTGCCCAAAGCGCTGATACGCACTCGGCTGAATCGCTCCCGCAATTCGTCAAAGCTGGAGTCCAATAGGATGTGCCCTTCCTTCATTATCACCGCGTGGTCGATGACCTTCTCCACATCGCTGAGGATGTGAGATGAAATAATAATAGTTCGATTCTCAGTTTGAATAATCTGGAGCAGCAAATCCAGAAACTGTGCCCGTGCCAAAGGATCCAGGGCCGCCGCCGGCTCATCCAGTATCAGCAGTTCCGGCTCAAAGCCTATCGCTAAAAGTATCGCCACCCTTTGCCTCTGCCCCGGCGATAAAGACCCGACACGTACTTTTGTTGAAATTTCAAAGTCTTCGATGTATTTTTCTTCCAGCTCGCGGTTCCAGTTTTGATAATACGCGCTGACATAACGGATTAACTGCTGGACTGTCATCCAGTCGAGCAGTTCACCTTCCTGGTGAACATACCCTATCCTCCCAAGCTCTTTCGGCCCCAGCTTTTTAGCTTCACATCCGAACGTAACACACGCTCCTTCATCTTCCAGGTACAGCCCGATGATGTTTCGCAGTAATGTGCTTTTGCCTGCCCCGTTGGCTCCCAACAATCCTATTATCCTGCCGGGGTATATTTGAAGGTCGATATCGTCAAGGGCCTTTATGTTTCCGAATCGTTTGCACACCTTGCGCATCTGCACTATCGGTTTTTCACTATTCATTAGAGTGACTCCTTGTTCTTGAATCATATTTTTTATACAACATAGCCAGCATTTCTACGGCTTTTTCTTCAGGTATTCCCAACTGCACCGCTGTAACCGCCGCCTTTCTCAAAATCTCTTCCAGAAGCTGAACCTTGGTATGTGCTTTTTTGTCCTTTTGCAGCTTGCTTACGAACAGGCCTATCCCTCGGCGTCTTTCCACCAGCCCTTCGACCTCAAGCAGTGCGTATGCCTTGCTGATTGTCATTGGATTAACACCCAGTTGTGCCGCGAGGTCGCGTACAGACATTAGTTGCTCCCCTTCGCTCAACTGCCCGGCCATAATCTGCCGCCGTATCTGTTCGATTACCTGCCGATATATGGGCACTCCACTGTGATGGTTGATTTCCAGTAACATATCGTATCGTCCTTATTCTGTATTACTGTATTAGCTACTTAATACAGTATACAACATCAAAAATACTTGTACAAGAAAAAAAATGGAATTTATTTTAAAAATTTAAGAAGATTTAATTCCCCCACCCACAAAACGCCTATGTTTTTTATATACAAGCACTTATAAACTTAACAATTATTGCTCGGACACGCTTTTTAGAAAAATCACTGGTTACGCTCACCACCGAAAAGGGGACCCAATCGCCCTTTATGTTATTCCGGCTGTTATCTCCAAAGGCCTATACTCTATGGCAGCAAAACCATCGTTGGCCAAACTGACAGCCTCTTGACGAACACCGAATGATAGTGGAGAATCTCATGTAGTAAATGAAGACTATTGGTGCACCTAAAATCGGAATCCTACTCGAAGGGTAATATATCATGGTGAAAAAAACGCTTTTCTTATTACTGTTGTTAGTCGGTCCATCCGCTCTTGCTCAAACGAGCGATTATTTCAACGCTACCTATGGCGAGCTGCTTCCCAGCTCTACTGCCAAAGTTGGTCTGTGGTGGGCCTCATCAGGCTGGAAAATAAACCAAGACAAGCCGCTGCCAAAGGCAAGGGGACAAGCAATCAAGATATGCGCCGCTCGCAATGAGGCTGAGGCCGCTCAATTAGTAGTTCGCCCTACTGTTACCATTAAGGAGGTTAAAATACATCCCAAAGCGTTGAATGGGCCGGATGGAGCGATTATCCCCCCA
>Ga0307419_10001533_pt1 | contig 11866 bp, 10 predicted proteins | sample SalMarWE160230MG_2_FD_202512 | JGI IMG/M metagenome (GOLD analysis project Ga0307419, IMG submission 202512) | Salt marsh sediment microbial communities from the Plum Island Ecosystem LTER, Massachusetts, United States - WE1602-30 | ecosystem: Environmental > Aquatic > Marine > Intertidal zone... | reverse complement strand
CATAGGGGAGCTGAGACGGAAACCTTTCCTTCTCTTCAGGGAGAAAACAGACCAGGCGTCATTTCCTACACGGCGACCCGATGGGGCCAACTCTTGAATGCCAAGAAGATGCCCCCAAAACAATCCCTGCCTTCAGCCAGCGATTGCTATCGCTTCGTGCTTTCGTGTCCGGCAGTGGACGTATGTATGTGCGGACCAAAGGACACAGCTCAAATGAGAGAAGCCTTGCGGACCCTGGAGCTGGGTCCACTCAACCCGGAGGAACTTGAACGTATGAGGAAGATCGGCGATTACGTTCATGCACATACTACCAAATTCTTCTGATAAAAAGGGGAAATAGCTTTCCATGTCAAGGTCGATCCATTTTCAAATGAAATAGGAGGAACGATCATGGGGATTTATGACAGCAAGCCGTGGTTGAGGTCGTATGATGAGGGCGTGAGTCCGGAGGTGTATCGCAGGGCGCTTCAGCAGGAAAAAGACGTATAATGAACGAGATCACGGTAGAACTCCACAGCAATGGAGTGGCAATCGCGATGCTGGACGATCCGGAGCGCCGGGTAAATACAATGACCCCGGACCTGCTGACCGAACTCGGCATTAAAGTGATGCCACTCATGGAGAACCAGGCCGTCAAGGCCGTTGTCTTTGCCTCGGCCAAACCTGAGACCTTTATTGCCGGGGCGGACATCAAGCTCTTTGCCCAGGCCGATGACCCGGACCTTGTATCCGAGTTGGACAGAGCCTACAGCAGGATGCTCACCAGCCTCTCCAGGGGCCCTAAACCGGTCGTTGCCGCGGTGCACGGCGCAGCCCTCGGAGGGGGTCTGGAGATAGCCCTTGCCTGCCACTACATCCTGGCCTCGGACCATCCCTTAACAGTCATGGGCCTTCCTGAAGTACAGCTTGGAATTCTGCCGGCGGCCGGGGGCACCCAGCGTCTGCCCATGCGTATCGGCCTGCTCAATGGACTGGAAATGATACTAAGCGGCAGACGGGTGCGCGCAAAAAAGGCTTTGAGCCTGGGCCTGATAGATGAGATCTCAGCCCCTGAAAAGATCCTTGAGCGAGCCGAGGCAGTGGCCCTGGACCTGGCCGAAGGTCGAATCGCGCCGCCTGAGAAGAAAATTACCTTTGGTGAACGCCTGGTTTCACTCCCGCTGTTACGCGACTATGTCTTTGCCAAGGCACGAAAGAAACTACAACGCACTACAAGAGGGAACTATCCCGGCCCCATGAAAATCATCGAGTGCGTGGAACTGGGCCTCAAGCGCGGTATTGAAGCCGGCCTGGAACGAGAGATCGATAACATCGGAAACCTTCTTATGACCCCCCAGAGCCGATCCCTTATATGGCTCTTTGTGGCAGCCCAGGAGATGAAATCATCCTCACCCGACTCCCGCAAGGTGAGACGGATGGCCTTACTTGGTGGGGAGCCTATGGGAGCGGGCCTTGCGTCGGTTTCCCTGAAATGCTGCCCAATAGTTGTATATGACATCTCGACAAAGGCACTGGAAAATTGTACGGATCAGGTCCGGACCGGACTTGCAAAACAGCTTCAAGCCGGTGCAATCACCCTAAAAGAACACGAACGCCGGTGGTCCCTGTTAAGCACCACGCAGGAGGTAGAAGACATCGCCGGGTCTGACCTCGTTATTGAAGCTGTCTCCGAGGATCTCGAACTCAAGCGCAAGGTCCTCGCCCAGGTGGAGGACGTGGTGGGACCGGAGACGGTCTTTGGCTCAAACACATCGGCACTGTCCTTATCGGCCATTGCTGCCCGGGCCCGTCATAAGGAACGTGTGGTGGGAATGCACTATTTCCCGCCGGTGCACAAAATACCCCTGCTGGAACTTGTGGCACCGGATAAGGCCGCCGTATGGGCCGTGGATACGGCAAGGGCCTTTGGCCAGGCCCAGGGTAAGACCGTAATAGTAGTCAAGGACCGGCCTGGCTTCTATACGACACGCATCCTAAGTCCTTATCTGAACGAGGCCCTCCGCCTCCTTGAGGAAGGTGCGAGTATGGAAGATATTGACGAGTCCATGAAGGATTTCGGCTTCCCGGTCGGACCCCTGACCCTTATCGATGAAAAGGGGATAGACCGGACGGCCCGGATTTTCAGGGATCTTACCCGGGCCTTTGGCGGGCGCTTGCACGAGACCAGTGATGCCTTGTCCCGCATTGTGAAGGCCGGTTTCCTTGGCCGCAAGAGTGATCGAGGTTTTTATATCTATCCCGTCAAAAAGAAGGCCAAGAGGCGGCCCAACCCGAAGATCTATTCTTTTTTCCCGAATGCCAAAGGTAAAAAATCGCTTTCCGCCTCCCTGACCCAGGACCGTCTGTCCCTGGCCATAGTTAACGAGGCGGCCCGATGTCTGGAGGAGGAGGTCATTTCCTCGCCCCGCGACGGCGATGTGGCCGCTGTACTGGGCCTGGGCTTTCCACCTTTCAGGGGAGGACCCTTTCATCACGTGGATGCCGTGGGTGCGCAGATCATAGTTAACAGGCTGGAGGAGCTGGCCGGGCGACACGGTTCCTATTTTGCACCGGCCCAGATACTTGTGGATAAGGCAAGGGCCGGAAAGGCATTTTTCGGGCAAACACTTGCATGAAGAAGGAGAAACCGTGGCTGAGGAGCTGAAGCTGGTGCGTAAACCAGACGACCAACAGCCCCGCATTCCCGCCGACGCAATGGAGAGCTATATCCGGCTTGGCCGGGCCAGGGGTGAACTGGGACCGGTGGCTGGCCGGACACGAAAAAAGCAAAGGATAGTAATAGACAACCACTGCCTTAGACGCTTACCACTTACAGATGAAACGTGGCATTGAGTCCTTTTCTGAGTGACTGGCGGGAGGCCGCCGTATTTTCACGACTTATCAGCGGGGGAAACCGCAGCCCTGAGCTTGTCGAGGGGAATGCGGAGGGGGCAAGACTCCCCCGTAGATAAGTCGTAGAAAAAACCAGGCCGGGAGGAGGCTCGGCCTCCGGCCCCGCTTCCAGCCCGTAGGGCTTCCAGGCCGGAGGGTAGGGCCTACGCCCCGGAGGGAACCGAAGAAAAGGCCTCAATGATACGCTGCCTCACGATTAGGCTAATCCAAAGGGATTGGCTAACGGTTTTACGCCTGTGGTCCTCTCTGGATGTTATTGATAGTGATTTCATTTAATCCCGTTAATTTTTTGGAATCTCGGATCCATTTCCTGGAGGCTTCTTCTCATGACCTTGCCGATCACATTCTTGGGTATCTGATCCATAAACTCAATCTCCTTGGGGACCTTGTAATGGGTCATGTTCTCCTTGCACCAGTCCCGTAGCATAGTTGAAGTAAGGCCTGATTCCGGGTCGACCTTGACCCAGGCCTTTGCAAATTCCCCGGTTTCAGGGTCAGGAATTCCGGCAACAGCCACCTCTCTTACATCAGGATGCATACCGATCAGTTCTTCAAGCTCCTTTGGATAAATAGAATACCCTTTCATCTTAATAAGTTGCTTCTTTCGGTCGCGGATGACGATTCTCCCGAATTCATCCATATAGCCCAGATCGCCCGTTAGCATCCATTGCCTGTGGCCCCATTCCCTGATGGTAGCAGCCGTCTCTTCAGGCTGGTTGAGATACCCTTTCATGACCTGCGGCCCGCTCACACAAATTTCTCCCATACCCTCTTTTTCACCGAATGGACCAACCGGTCCGGCATCAAAATCCATGACCGGGAAGATTTTCCATTCGGTGCCCGGAACAGGGAGACCAATAGTTCCCGTGCAACGTTCCTCGCCGATGAAGTTGCCGATGGATACTACCGGACCCGTCTCGGTTAACCCGTATCCCTCGACAATTGGCGTGGCGGTTATAGACTCAAATTTATCCTGCGTATGCCCGTGAAGCGGACCGGCTCCGGAAACGCAGCAGAAAAGCTTTGCCAAACCGCCTTCATATAGCTCTATTGCCGGAAAATCGGCAATCCTTTGGAAAAGAATTTCCGCTCCCGGGTAGATCATCCCGTTTGAGATATCAAGCTTCTCAAAGGTTTTCAGCAAATCTGATGTTGAAGGGGGTTTTGGGAAGAGCATCATCCAGGCCTGGACCATTACGGCGCTGTTCATCACGCATGTCATGCCAAAGGAATGAAACAGGGGCAAAACCCCTACCACCGCTCCCTTCGGGCCCGGCAATTCGAACTCAGGCGTCGGTTGGTTCAGGACCCAGTTATTGACCTGAAGGGCATTGGTATAGATATTTCTGTGGGTCAGTACGGCGGCCTTCGGCTCACCGGTCGTCCCTCCCGTCATAATATAGGCCGCGGGATCCTGTTCCTGGTCGATAACGGCCCTTGGCGAGTCAGGACCGCCATTCCTCAGCATTCTCAGAAATTCCAATGAGTCTGGGACCTTACCCTTTGGTATCATGCCGAGCATTTTGCCTAAGACCTTTTTTATAGCGGACATCCCGCTCGCAAGATCAACCAGATTGGTTGAGACAACCCCCTTGAAATCAAATTCATTCCGTATCGGATCCAGCATGCATTCATTCAGCATGTCCAAAACGAGCACATATTCTGCACCGGTCAATTTCAACTGGTGAAGGACTTCTCCCGGCTTGTACGTGGGATTTACGCCTGTGACTATTATACCAAGTTTTATGGCCGCATAATAGGCCACCACGTACTGTATGCAATTTGGAAGGATCAGGGCAAGCACGTCTCCCTTTTTTGCTCCAAGCCTGTTAAGACCGGAGGCAAAACGATCAACCATGTCTTTCAACTGTTCGTATGTCACCCATGTATCAAGAAACCAGATAGCCTTATAGTCAGGATTTTCATGGGCATTTTTCTCCAGAATATCGTACAGGGTAAGTGAATCATCATATGTCAACTGTTTCGGCACGGTCTCCGGCCAATACTTTGCGAACCATGGGGAATTTTCGTCAACGCGTGTTGTTATCTTCATCCCCGTACACCTTCGGGATTCTTTTCATTCCGGGCAAACATTATAGAAAGAAGCAGGTAATAAATTGAAATTTCGGTTTATTCGAGAAATGTATACCTAATAAATAATAGACAATAGCTTCTGGTCACCATAAAAGGGTTATGAAATATTTTCTTCGATTCCCTCTGGGGCGTAGGCCCTACCCTCCGGCCTGCAAGCCCTACGGGCTGGAAGCGGGGCCGGAGGCCGAGTCTCTCGGCCTGGCATAAGGATTTTCTAACCAAAGCAACGGTTCTTAGCAATCATATGCAAAGCAAAGGCGAACAAAAATGATAATGGTCGGCGATCACATTCTATAACCTTCGGGTACGGGCTTTCCGTCCACGTAAACCCGGTTGTGTTCGTCCAGGGCAAACCGCCCCCTGGCGATCATCTCAACAGTGCGGGGGAATATCTTCCAGTCCCCCAGTTCCTTGAGTTTCTCCTGGTGTTGCCCTACAACCTTCAGGTATCCCCTGTTATCTTTTTTCAAGATCTCGAGGGAGTCGGGCAGCTCAACCGGAACGGGGTCGGACACCATCAGCAAGGGTCCCGTATCCACTCCCTCGTCTGTCCATAATGTCGATGCCCTGAGCGTGGTTCCGCCGGATGCAATGGCATCGCTAACCGCATTGTCCCCAACATACTTCCTACGCCCGTCAGAAAGGCATATTGATAGATCAGCAGGATGAACATTTATACACCGGCTCAACGTGATGTAACTCATATACCCGCCAAGGGCTATTACATCAATCTGGAATGCCTCTACGAGTTTCCTGGCGACTCGATCATATTCCTTTCTGGCCGCCAGTCCCTCGGGCGTCTTGACTGTCCTTTTCAGTGATCTCAGTCGGTGGAATGCCCGTGTATCATAGCTGAAGTAAGGCAGGCCGTTATCCAGTGCAATCTTTTCTCCGGCACACGCACCGTCCGACCGATCGCTGAATATGAAGATAATTTCAAAGGGTGACGTTCCTTCATCGGCTTTTAACCGTTTCCCCAGTTCGATCAGTTTTATAATGTTGGTGCCTGAACCTGACATAAAGGCAGCAACTCGCATGGGCCCTTCCCTCTTTTCCGGGTTAAAAATGGGTGTGATGGGCATACAAGACCTCCGGTTTCATTTTTCAGTAGACGTCCACGGGCTCACACCCATGGCTCTAATAGATGAAGCGTGGCTTTTAGGCCTTTTCCATTAAGGCTTCAATAGGCTCCAGGCGATAAGGGCTCTCCTTCTCTATGGCCGCAAGTACGCTGCCCCCGCCGGTGAAATAATACGTATCCTGGGAATCGAGACCCGACATGTAGATCTCGGGACACAGATCCTTGAGCTCCTGAATGGTATCCCCACCGCCGAACAATTTCATTGCACTCACGTTTTCCGCAATCAAACGATATAATGCACGGGATCCTTCATAAAAGTGCGGCATCAATCCCATAACCGCATTTACAAAAATTGTCTTAGCAGAGCCGATAACATCCTTGACTTCAGGCCTTTCAAGTGATTTGGGATCAATATCCAGCATGTACTTCAATTCCTTTTTTTCAATAAAATCACCAACCTCAACAGTCCTATATCTTCCTTCAATTTTCCCCTCCAGGGTATCTGATTCTACCAGATAGCGCGCTTCCAGGATCTTGTTATCCTTTTTGTCAAGCTCCAGAAGTTCCATTGCAAGGTTCCTATCTTCTTTCGAGACCCCGGCGATCGTGATACCGTATTTGGCTGAAACGAAAGTGTTGTACATCAAACCGCCAAGGATCAGATGGTCCACTTTCCTGTATAGGGCATTAAGCGGGCCGATTTTGGTATCGTATTTTGCCCCTGCAACCACGGCCACAAAAGGCCTTTCGGGATCAAGCACCCTGTGAAGATTTTCAATCTCTTTCTGGAGCAGGAGGCCGGCAAAAGAGGGTAAATGCCTGGCAACGTCATAAGTGGAGGCATGGGCACGATAGGAGCCAAAGGCATCGTTCACGTAAATATCGGCAATTTCGGCCAACTCTCTTGCGAATATATCCCTTTCAGGCCCTATTATCTGCTCCCCGTAAAACCAGCGCGAATTGGGAAGATAGATCATCCCGGTATTTCCTTGTTTCAGGCGCTCAAGGGCGGGACTAATTGACTTATCCAGGTGCATGATTCCGTTTTCAGAATCTATGGGAAACTCCTGGGCATCTACATTAACAGGCAATTTTTGTTCAATATACTCTATGATCGGCCCGACAGATTCCTCCTGCCTGCATTCTATTTTGCCCGTCTTACTGTCTCTGGGGCGGCCCACGTGGGTTAGGAGTATTGGCTTACCCCCTTTTTCAATTATGAAATTGAGCGTACCGAAAGTCGCATCAATGCGATACGGATCTTTGATCCGGCCTTTCTTAATCACGTTGTGATCCACCCTTACCAGTACGATCTTGTCCTTTATTTCTGCCTGTTGTATAAGCCTAAGGCGTGGATCCAATCCGCTTTTTTTCATTTTCAACCTCTCATCATTAGATTATATTGAACCATAAACATGACGTACCATAAATGGAACATCCGGTTAATACTCACGCGTGAAGATAATATACGATTTTGAGGGCGAAGGGTGAAGAGGTTTTTTCGGAGTGACTGCTGGAAGGCCTTCGTGATTTCTTCGCGCTCGCTTCGCTCCGCTCAGGCCCACCCCTTCGGGGCGGGTTCCCAGTTTCAGGTTGTTATGGGATGGGGGACCCCCTGGCCCCGAGCAGAGTCGAGGGGAACAGCGGAGGGGGGAGGCTTCACCCGCCCATAACTGCCTGAAATCACCAGGCCGAGAAGCCCGGAATCGAAGAAAAGACCTCTTTACCCTTAGCATTTGACAAGCTTATATCAGAACAATTTTTCAGTACTCATTAACCGGATGAACCCCATAAATTTATAAGCTTTTTCATCATCCTGAATCAAGATGAAACTGAACTAAAAACAGGGAGCGAAAATCAATGATCGTAAGAAATATCAAAGACAAGGAAGTCCTCGATACTACATACCTTGCCCACGGTGGAGCCATTGCTCAGATGATACTTGACCGCAGGACATTGAAAGAAATCGGTTTCTTGGCTATAGCCACATTGGAGCCGGGCAAAGAGATCGAGGCTCATGTTGATCCTATGGAGGAAATCTATTTCGTTACGAGCGGATCAGGTGAGATGCACGTGGACGATGAATCAAGGCACGTTGAGCCGGGCGACGCCACATGGATTCCTGTCGGTTCCAGTCACAGTCTTTTCAATAGCGGCAATGAAACCCTTGTCATCCTGGTGGTTGCATCACCGGCCTGGTGAGGATTTTCATTGAACGTTCTGATTATTAGACCGGGGGCCATGGGGGATACCCTCATGGTTTTACCTTCCCTTGTACAGCTTTCGGGGGAAGCAGTCTTCACTTTTGTCGGTCGCCAGCCCGGCCTGGATTTTGTACGGGATTTTGTCCACAACGGACTGGATATGGAGGAAGCAGGATGGCACAGGCTTTTTATGAAGACTCCGGACGATCAGGGTCTGCCGGTGTCCCAGGCAGACCTGGTAGTGGCCTTTTTCAGTAATGAAGCTGCCAATATCAGTAAAAACCTGAAGGCATATTTTCCTGACGTTCCTATCCATGTTTATCCGTCTTTTTCACCCGAAGGCACCGGGCTCCATATGGCCCGATATCTTGCTGAATGTCTGAAATCCGCAGGACTGCCTGTTGATCCCGATAGATCTGTTAAAGAAGCTATGGAAGGGGCGCTCTTTGGGGAGGCAAGTCAATCGACAGCACGAGACAGAATCGTATTTCATCCGGGCTCAGGTGATCCCCTGAAGAATTACCCCCCTGATTTCTGGCTAAAACTGCTTGAAAGCTCCGGCCATGAGAGCAGATTACAGGGTTTGAAAGAGACCATCATATTAGGGCCTGCAGAGGAACATCTGGTCTCCTTTTTCAGGGAAAACCGGATGACTTTCAGAATGGAAATCAGCCTTTGTCCTGACAAGGAAAAGCTCACCCTGCTATTGAGAGAAGCCGCCTTATACCTCGGACACGACAGTGGCATAACACATCTGGCTGCAATGTTAGGAACGCCAACCATTGCACTGTTCAGGGCAAGCGATGTAAATCAATGGAAACCCATTGGGCCGCGAGTAAGGGTCGTTGACAGTAGAAAGACCGGCCTGAAACTCGTTGGAAAGATACTTGATGTATCGAAAACCCTCATCACAGAACAAACGTCCGGCATGATGAATAAATGAGAATTTTCAATCAATGCCCTTTTGTCTTGTAATGAATACGTTGATTTTGATAGCCTTATAAAAGGCCTCAAAGCCACGCTTAAAAAAAACAAAACCTGTGATGCGTTTTTTGAAAACAGTAAAGAATCCCCACCCAAAGCTCGGGGGCACCCCATAGGGGTGTTCCACTACTGCATACTTATAGGAGGCGAAGGTATGGGACTCTTCGAAAGGACGCATCTTTCGGATAAAAAACCCCTTTGCCCCGTGCCGCGGCCCGAGTCGTGGTCTGCACTACAACGGGCCAATGGAATCCACAGCCTCCGGTGCAAGCAGACCGCAGGGAGGGCCGCTTGCAGCGTAGGAGTAGATGCGGAGTGGAGAAGAGTGCCATGCCGAGCCGTATGACTGGCATAGTCAACCAACATAACCCAACCCTAAGGGTGAGAGGCTTTATTCCCCAGTAAAGCACAGGCCATAGGGGTCTCTTTTCAAAAGGCTGAAGTGTTATTTTATCTTATCGATCATTGCGTCTGTCCTTTCCAAAATGTCGAATTAGGAGGGAGCCATGGAAACTATAGAAATTATTTTCGCCCGTGAAATTCTGGATTCAAGAGGGAATCCTACGGTCGAAGTAGAAGTTGGGTTAAGTGACGGCAGTTTAGGTACCGCTGCCGTGCCGTCCGGTGCCTCCACAGGCAAATATGAGGCCGTTGAATTACGAGATAAGAGAAAAAAGCGCTACATGGGAAAAGGGGTCGAAACGGCCGTCCAAAATGTTAATCAAGTCATCGCACCCGTCCTTATGGAAATGGATGCCACTGACCAGCGCCTGATTGATAAGATCCTTATTGAATTAGACGGGACCCCCAACAAGGGAAAACTTGGAGCCAATGCTATATTGGGCGTTTCACTGGCTGTGGCACAGGCTGCGGCAGATTCGCTTTTTATGCCCCTTTACCGCTATATCGGTGGGACCGACGCGTGCAGGCTCCCCATGCCCATGATGAATGTTTTGAATGGAGGCCTCCATGCGGGCAACAATGTGGATCTCCAGGAATTTATGATCATGCCTGTTGGCGGTAAAACATTTAAGGAGGCCCTGCGTATCGGCGCGGAGGTCTTTCATGGCCTGGCGGCTGTTTTGAAAGAAAAGGGTCTTTCTACGGCCGTAGGCGATGAAGGGGGTTTCGCACCTGATCTCAAATCCAATGACCAGGCCGTGGAGATGATTCTGGCCGGAATCAAGAAGGCCGGGTACCGCCCGGGAAAGGACGTGGTTTTGGCCCTTGACCCTGCCTCTTCCTCTTTTTTTAAAAACGGCAAGTATGTGTTTTTTAAATCCGATAAATCAAAAAAAACTGCCGTCCAGATGATCGACTTTTACGCTGACTGGGTAAAGAAGTATCCCATCTATTCCATTGAGGACGGTCTTGATGAAAATGACTGGAAACACTGGAAAAAGATGACCGCGAGGCTCGGGGACATTATCCAGATCGTTGGAGACGACCTTTTTGTGACCAATACCGAGCGAATTGCAAGGGGAATTAAGGAAGATTCAGCCAACGCGGTTCTGATAAAACTGAATCAGATCGGGACCCTTACAGAAACCCTGGAGGCTATCCAGATGGCCCACCGGGCAGGATGGAATGCGGTCATTTCTCACCGTTCAGGAGAAACAGAGGATACTTTCATTGCCGATCTGGCGGTTGCCACCGGAACCGGACAGATAAAAACCGGCTCCCTTTGCCGATCCGAAAGGATATGCAAATACAATCAACTCCTTAGGATTGAAGAGGAACTGGGTGATGCTGCCGAGTTCGGATGGCCCCAGTAATTATCCTGCCTGTTCCTGATAGAACTATAGAAAAGGGGTAATAAATGGCTTATGATGCAACAAAAGACCAAGTCCTTGATAAATGGGAGAATGAAAAGACCGGCCTGAGTGTCTCAATTAACAAATATGGAGACGCGGAACCAAAACTGCAGATCGGCCCGAGATTTTACACGAGAAAGGACGGAGCAAAATCCACAACAAAACCGGGTCGCCTCGGTATTGACGATGTTATTTGGCTTAACGAAGTGATTGAAGAAATCGTAGAAAAGATGAATGGGTATTTTCTTGAAGAGTCTTAGTGCGTTCGCTCTTTGAGCTCTTTTACATCTCTAAGTCTATCCTGAAAATTTCCTGTCTGTTACTTTGGAAAACATGAGCCGGGTTTCTGTTTCATTTGCTATTTTCAAATCGCATTAGAAGAACCAGTTTCCAGGGTTTTTTCCATGTACCCGAGGACTTCATCAAGCTGGGAGAGTGTGATAATCTGCTTTTCTAACAATATTCTGCCGATCAGCCTGTGAGTTCCTGAGGATAGATCCTCTTCCACCTGCGTTTTCAGTGCATCAACAACCTGGTCTGCTGTGACAAATCCTTTTTCCAGAGCTATGACTCCAAAACGCTTATCAAGATGAACTATTTTCATCTTACCTTTCAGGACCTGTCGTTTCTTTTCCGGCATAGTTTTAGGTGTCCGTATTTTTCATAACTAATTGGAAAAATTTTATCACCGGCTGCTTTGCAAGCCTCTCGACCTCCCGCATGTCAACTTCTGCGGGGGTCTTCGACCTGACAAAAAGCATCCACTGAAAAAACATAAAAAGACTGCCCAAAAAAAA
>Ga0307419_10001531_pt1 | contig 11874 bp, 9 predicted proteins | sample SalMarWE160230MG_2_FD_202512 | JGI IMG/M metagenome (GOLD analysis project Ga0307419, IMG submission 202512) | Salt marsh sediment microbial communities from the Plum Island Ecosystem LTER, Massachusetts, United States - WE1602-30 | ecosystem: Environmental > Aquatic > Marine > Intertidal zone >... | reverse complement strand
CTACAACTGGGCCACCATGCACGTGTACGTGGTCGGCGCCGGCCAGCAGGTCTCCATGGGTCAGCTGAGCTCCATGGACACGGTCACGTACGTGGTCCCGACCACCGTGGTGGCAACCGATCGCTCGATCCAGCTCATCGCCGATCCGATCGGGTCCTTCCGCGCCTACATCTCCCAGCCGGTGCTCGTCTCGCCCGGAGACCGGGTGGAGTTCACGATCAACAGCATGCTGAGCCAGTCCGTCATCAGCGTACGCTGATCGACGGCCCGACCCGACAACCGAGCCGGGAGAGCGTCCGATGAGCGAGCCGTTCTACGTGTCGCGGTGCGTCGTCCGAAAGGTCGAGGGGGTGCACCGCCGCGCCACGCTGTCCACGGGGCAGGAGTTCGACATGGGCGTGCACGGTCCGATCAAGGAGCACTACGGCATCGACGCCGAAGACCTGCCGCTGCCCGTCGACATCCTGGTGGCCACGGCCGGCGGATGAATGCTCGGGACTCTCAACGGCGCACTGGAGGTGCGCGAGGTCCGGCTGGATCCGGAGGCCATCGAAGCGTCGGTGGAGGGGGTCAACGAGGTGCGGGAGGGCGTGCCCGTGCTGGTCGAGATCCGGGTCCACTACCGGCTGCGCATCCCTTCCGGGACGCGCGACAGGGTCGAGCGCGCCCTCGAGCGGCACCAGAGCAAGTGCCCGACGGCTCAGAGCCTGCGTGGGGCCGTCCAGGTGCGCTGGACCGCGGAGATCCGCGAAGAAGGCGCGGAAGGCGGCGAGCCGTGAGCGCCGGGAGCCGGAGCGCCGGGGGTGCGTGTCGTTGGCGAGCTACGAGCTTCGGTCGGCGGCGGCTGGGAGCGCGCATCGGCGCGCTGGCGGCGGCCGCGGCCATGGCGGGAGCGTGCGCCTCGCTGGCCCGCCAGTCCCGGGGCGCCCCGGAGCCGGTGACCGTATGGGTGCGCAATCAGGCGCTCTCCCCCGTGCACATCTACGTGGCGCACGGCAACGCGAGGCAGTCGCTCGGAGAGGTCTCGTCCCAGGACAGCGCGAGCTACCAGGTGCCGCAGGCCGTCCTGATCGGGGACGAGAGCATCCGCCTCATCGCCCGCCAGGCGGCGGGCGGCGTGGGCACGTACGTGTCCCAGGAGCTCTTCCCGCGCCCCGGGGATCTGATCCGCCTCCGGATCGTGAGCCCCCTGTCGCAGTCCTACGTCATGGTGCGCTGAACCGCCCCGCGGGGGGCGAGCCACGCGGGCTCAGGCTCCTCCGCTCGCCGCGGCGGCCCCGGCCGTGTCGGCCGCGGCGGCCCCGGTGGCCGTGTCGGCCCCGGTGGTGTCCGCGGCGCCCGTGTTACCGTTCACCGAGATGAGCTGCACGTCGAAGATGAGTGTGGCATCCGGCGGAATCTGCGTGCCCGCCCCACGGGACCCGTAGGCCAGGCCCGGCGGAATCACGAGCCGGCGCTTCCCACCCGCCTGCATGCCCTTGAGCCCCTCGTCCCAACCCGGGATCACGCTGCCGGTGCCGAGCACGAACTCGAACGGCTCCTGGCGGTCGTAGCTGCTGTCGAACTTCTTCCCGTTGGTGAGGCAGCCGGTGTAGTGGACATCCACAGTGTCCCCCGGTTGGGCCACCGGTCCTTGGCCGGTCGTGAAGTCCCTCTCGAACAGGCCGTCGGCGTACCGTTGCATGGACGTACTGTCGTAGTGGGCCGCCGCGGAGCAGTCTCCGAACCCGTCGGTGGTGGTGTCGGCGACCTTGCTGCGCTCGGCGCCGCTCTCCCTGCTGCAGGAGGCGGTCAGCGCGAACAGGCCGGCCACGGCGAGGGCGCCGGCCCGTCGCAGGGCGGTCGGAACGCGGGCGGGGAGAGCGGGGGTTCGGCGCATGGGGCTCAGCTCCTCGTGTCGGCCGCCGCGGCGGCGTTGGGTCCTCACGACTGGATCTTGACGCTCTTGATGTTGACGAATTCGCGGATCCCGTGCCGGCCCAGCTCCCGGCCGTACCCGGAGTCCTTGATCCCGCCGAACGGCAGGCGCGGGTCCGACGCCACCATACCGTTGATGGCCACGTTCCCCGCCTCGAGGCGTTCGACGAACAACCTGCGCTCTCCTTCCTCGTTCGTCCACGCCGAGGCGCCGAGCCCGAACCTCGTATCGTTGCCCAGGCGCAGGGCCTCGCCGGCGTCGGCAGCCCGCAGCAGGCTGGCGACGGGCCCGAACAGCTCCTCGGTGCGGGCCGGGGCGCCCACCGGGAGACGGTCCAGGATGGTGGGCGGATAGAACCAGCCCGGACCCTCGGGCACCTCACCGCCCAGGACCAGCTCCGCCTCCGCCTCCACCGTGCGTCGCACCTGGTCGTGCAGCTGGTCGCGGAGGTCCTCGCGCGCCATGGGCCCCAGATCCGTCTCCTCGTCCAGTGGATCACCCATCACGATCCCGGAGAACCGCTCCACCAGGCGCTCGCGGAACTCGTCGGCGATCCCGTCGGCCACGATGAACCGCTTGGCGGCGATGCAGGACTCGCCGTTGTTCTGGAGCCGGGCCCGCACGGCCGCGTCGAGCGCCGCGTCCAGGTCCGCGCTCGGCATGACGATGAATGGATCGCTGCCGCCCAGCTCCAGCACGGTCTTCTTGATCCGCTTCCCGGCGGCCGCCGCCACGGCCCGTCCGGCGCGCACCGAACCGGTGAGGGAAACCCCGCGAATCCGCTCGTCGGCGATCAGCCCCTCGACGTCCTCCTCGTCGAGGAACAGGTTCTGGAACGCGCCCTCCACGAACCCGGCTCGCCGAAAGATGCCCTCGAGCGCGATCGCGCACTGGGGCACGTTGGGAGCGTGCTTGAGGAGGACGACGTTGCCTGCCATGAGCGCCGGGGCGGCGCAGCGGATCACCTGCCAGAAGGGGAAGTTCCAGGGCATGATCGCGAGGAGGGGGCCGAGCGGATCGTAGCGGACGAAGCACTCGGCCTCCTGCGTCTCCACGGGCTCGACGGCCAGGTCGTCGGCCCCGTGCTCGGCGTAGTGACGGCAGGCCCAGGCGCACTTCTTCGCCTCGGCCACTGCCTGCCCGATCGGCTTGCCCATCTCCAGCGTCATGATGCGTCCGAAGGCATCGGCCCCGCGCTCCAGGAGGTCGGCGGCCCGGCGGAGCCTCCGGGCCCGGACCTCGAAGCGTTCGTCCCGGGCCGCGAGGGCCGCGTCCATGGCGCGATCCAGGCTCGCGTCGACCTCGGACGCCTTCGTCGGCTCGAAGCGGGCCAGCTCCTCCCCGGTCGCCGGGTTGATGCTCACGAACGCCATGGCCAGGTCCCCATTGGGTGTATGAAAGGGTACATGCTCACCTCGCGGGCTCTGAAACGAGTATGGCCGGGTTCGCTGACCTGCCGGCCGTGCTGACCCCGCGGCCACCGCCCCACGCGCCGGGACGCGGCCTCGCCGACGCCCCCCGACCGGGCCACCCGGCGCCGCGAAGGGTGGCCCCCGCCGGCCACCCCCGCCCGTCGAGTGGTGGCCGCCCGAACCGCCGGGGTGCGGGAGCACGATGCGTTCCATAGGATGGGGACGAACGAGGCCGGCGCGGAACCCCTCCGGTACGGTGGGACCCCGCGGGGCCGTCCTCCCGCATCGCGAGACGCGTGATCCAGCGACACTTCCTGCCGTGGACCGAGCCGGCGCTCCCGGCCGCCGCTCGCTTCCTGGCGGACCGGTATGCCGATGGCGACGCCCTCTCCCTCGAGGGCGTCGCCGTGGTCGTGCAGGCCGCCCGCGCGGGCCGGCGCCTCACCGAGCTCCTCATCGGCGAGGCCGAGGAGCGCGGCCTCGTCCTCATCCCCCCGGAGGTCACGACCCCCGGTCACCTCCCCGAGCGGCTCCTCGCGGCCGAACCGCGGGCCGTGGCGAGCCGGGCGGAGAGCCTGGCCGCGTGGGCGGCGGCACTCCGTTCCCTGGAGCCGCGCCGGCGGGCGGCGGTGTTCCCGCGCCCGCCCGATCCGGACGATCTGCCCGCGTGGATCCAGCTCGCCCGCCTGGTCTGCGGTCTCCACGAGGAGCTCGCCGCCGAGGAGCTCGATTTCGGGGACGTGGCGCGGACATTCCGGCAGGGCGCCGGATTCGACGACAGCGCGCGCTGGAGCGTCCTGGCCGCGGCGCAGGAGGAGGCTCGCAGGACCCTGGAGGAGGCGGGACGGGTCGAGCGAGACGAGGCCCGCTGGGCCGCGGTGCGGAGCGGCCGGGTCCGCCTCGAAGGCGATCTGGTGCTGGTCGGCGTGGTGGAGCTCGCGAAGATCGCCCGCCGAATGCTCGAGCTCCTGGACGGGCCGGTCACGGCGCTCGTGCACGCTCCGGACGCGCTGGCGGATGCCTTCGACGACATGGGCTGCGTGGTGACCGACGCGTGGACCGACCGGCCCGTGGCCCTACCCGACGCGGCCCTCCAGGTGGCGGGCCGCCCTCCCGAGCAGGCGGACGAGGTGGTTCGCTGCCTCTCCGGCGACGGACCCGCGCTCGGGCCCGACGAGGTCACGATCGGTGTCCCGGACCCGTCCCTCGTCCCGTACCTGGAGCAGCGCCTGGACGCGTTCGGCGTGCCCCACCGGTACGCGGCGGGCACGCCGCTGCCTCGTACCGATCCCTATCGGCTCCTGGAGGCCGTCGCGAGCTACCTGGAGGAGCAGCGCTATCCGGCCTTCGCCGCGCTCCTCCGGCATCCGGACGTCGAGGCGAGGATGGCGGAGCTCGGGATGCGGGACGCGCTCGAGGTAGCCGATCGGACCTATGCCGGACGGCTGCCGGGCCGGGTGGACGAGCGGCGCGACGGGCCCTTCCGGGGGCTGGCCCGCGCTCTGGCGGGCGCGCTGGAGCTGGGCCGCCTGCGCGGGCGACGCCCGGTCCACGAGTGGATGGAGGAGGTCCTGGGGCTCCTCCGACGCGTGTACGCGGCCCGGCCCCTGGACCGGTCGCGGCCCGGCGACCGCCGACTCGTGGAGGCGTGCGAGGGGCTCCGGGACGCGGCCGCCGCCTGGGCGGCGCCGGCGTCCGGGGCGGACGAGCCCTGCGACGCGCCGGCGGCCCTCCACATCGTCCTCGGCGAGGCGCGGGCGGCGTCCATCCCCCCGACTCCCGACCGCTCGGCGGTCGAGATGTTGGGGTGGCTCGAGCTGCACCTGGATGACGCGCCGGTGCTCGTCCTCACGGGGCTCGACGAGGCGCACGTCCCCGGCTCCGTCGATGCCGATCTGTTCCTGCCCGATGGGCTTCGGACGCGCCTCGGGCTCGCGGATGACGCCCGGCGGCTCGGACGCGACGCCTACCTCCTCTCGGCCATGCTGGCCTCGAGGCGCGCCGTGCGCGTGGTCGTCGGGCGCCGCACGGCCGATGGCGATCCGCTGCGCCCGAGCCGTCTCCTCATGCGGGTCGGGCCGGCGTCGCTCCCCGACCGGATCGCACGGCTGTTCGGGGACGAGAGCGTCTCCGAACCGCTCCCGAACCCCGGACTCGTCCCGGCCGACGAGAGCGCGTTTCGCGCTCCGCCCGAGCCGGTGATCCGCGTCGTGTCCTTGCCGAAGAGCCTCTCCGTGACCGCCTTCCGCGGGCTCCTCGTCGGCCCCTACCAGTTCGCCCTCGAGCAGCTGCTACACCTCGAAGAGCGGGACGACCGCGCCCGCGAGCTCGACCCGCTCCGGTTCGGGGAGCTGGCGCACAGGGTGCTGCAGCGCTTCGGGGCCGCCGATGAGGCCCGCTCGCCCGATGTGGCCGCCGCCCGCAAGCGGCTGGATGCGCTCGTGGACGAGGCGGTGCGGGAGGCGTTCGGCGAGGATCCGCTCCCGGCCGTGACGCTGCAGGCGCGTCAGCTGGGGGGGAGACTGGCCGGCTTCGCCGAGTGGCACTCCGGCCGGCTGGAGGAGGGTTGGGCGGTCGTGGCGCTCGAGGCAGAGACCCCGGAGGGTGGGGTGACCTTCGAGGTGGACGGGGAGCCCATCGGCCTCACGGGCCGCATCGATCGCGTGGAGCGTCACCCGGAGACGGGGCGCTGGGCCGTCCTGGACTACAAGACCTCCGCCGTGGCCGCCGATCCCGGCAAGGCCCACCGGCGGAGGGACGGGACGTGGACGGACCTCCAGCTCCCGCTCTACCGGCTCCTGCTTCCGGGCATCGCCCGGGCGGGCGGGCTTCCGGAGGAGCTCCTCGATGCCGACGCGGCGGTCGACCTGGGCTATCTCAACCTGTCGCGCGACGGGACGGCAGAGGCGTGGGCGGCATGGACATCGGACGACCTCGAGGACGCTTGGGAGACGGCGCGTGAGTGCGTCCGACGGCTGCGCATCGGCGAGTTTCCCTGGCGCGAGGCAGAGGAGCACATCGAGTCCTGGAGCCCGTTCGCGGCTCTCCTGGGCCGGGGGCGGCTCCGGGGGGGCGCGGACGAGGGCGACGACGCGAACGGGGAGGAGCCGTGAGCGCCGGAAGCTGGCCCCGCGAGCTCCTCCAGGCCTCGGCGGGCACCGGGAAGACGTACCAGATCTCCAGTCGGATCATCGAGCTCCTGGTGGAGGGCGTCGAGCCGGAGCGGATCCTGGCCTCCACCTTCACGCGCAAGGCGGCGGGCGAGATCCTGGAGCGCGTCCTCCTGCGCCTGGCGGATGCGGCCCGCGAGGCGGACGCGGCCCGGGAGCTGGGAGAGGCCATCGGAAGCCCGGAGATGGCGCCGGACCGAGCGTGCACCCTGCTGGAGACCCTCGTTCGGGCGCTGCACCGGGTGGACGTGGGGACGCTGGACGCCTTCTTCGTCCGTCTGGCGCGGAGCTTCGGTCCGGAGCTCGACCTCCCGCTCGGGTGGCGGATCGCCGAGCCCGGGGAGCAGGCGGAGGCGTGCTCGGAGGCCGTGCAGGCGGTGCTCGAGACGGGGGACCACGACCGCCTGCTGGAGCTGGTGCGCCTGGTCGGCCGGGGCGACCACGACCGCAGGGTGCACGACCGGCTGGTGGAGGACGCGGACGACCTCCAGGAGGTGTTGCGCGAGGTCGATCCGGCCGCCGCCCACCCGTGGTCGCCGTTCGCCGAGCGCGCGGCACCGCGGGATGCGGGACGCGCCCGCGCCCAGCTGGCCGCGCGTCTCGAGGCACTCGACCTGCCCACGAACAAGGACGGGAGCCCCAACCTTCACTGGAAGAACGCCCTCCCGCGGGCCGCCGACGCGCTGCGGAACGGGGACTGGGACGAGCTGTGGGGGAAGGGCTTCCCCGAGAAGTGGCTGGGCGGGGCGACGATCTTCGCACGCAAGCCGTTCCCCGAGGCGCTGCCGCCCCTCCTCGAGGAGGCCCGGCGCCTGACGGCGGCGGCGCTGGGGAGGGAACTGGACCAGAGGGCGGGGGCCATGGGGGAGATCGCCCGCCTCTACGACGGAGCCCTGTCGCGTGTACAGGAGCGCACGAGCGGTTACCGGTTCGGCGACATCGCCCACCGCCTGGGGGCGCCGAGCCCGCTCGCGGCCCGGCCCGACCTGGAGTACCGGCTCGACCGCCGCTCCGAGCACCTCCTCCTCGACGAGTTCCAGGACACCTCGCTCATCCAGTGGCAGGCGCTGGAGCCGCTCGCCGACCGGATCCAGCAACGGGGCGCGCTGGTCGTGGTGGCCGATCCCAAGCAGTCGATCTACGGCTGGCGGAACGCGGACCCGGAGCTGGTGGAGAGGGTGCGGAGGCGTTACCACCTGCCGGCCAGCGGCCTCTCCGTCAGCTGGCGCTCCGGTCCCGTGGTGCTCGGGTTCGTGAACCACCTGTTTGGCGCGATCGCGTCGAATCCCGTCCTGCGGGAGTTCGACGAGGGCCCGAGAGTGGCGGAGGAATGGAGCGCCACCTTCCGGCGGCACGAGCCGGCTCCGCCCCGGCGGGAGGATCCCGGTCACGTCACGGTCGAGGTGGGGCCCGACGATGGCGGGAGAGGTGACCATCGTCCTCGCCTGGCGGCCCACGCGGCCCGGCGCGTGGCCGAGCTCCACGAGCGGTTGCCCGGGGCCGAGATCGGGGTCCTCGTGAGCCGCAACGCCACCGTCGCGCGGCTCATCCACGAGCTCCGCCTCCTGGATGTGCACGCCAGCGAGGAGGGGGGGACCGCGGTGGACGATGCGGCGCCCGTGAGCGCGATCCTCGCCCTCCTGCGAGCCACCGATCATCCGGGCGACACGATCGCCCGCTACCACGTGGCCGCCGGTCCACTCGGCCGGGCGGTGGGCTTCGAGGAGTTCGGGGATGACGACGCCGCGCGGCGTCTCGCGGCGCGCGTTCGGCGTCGGCTCCTCCGGGAGGGGTACGGGACCGTGCTGTCGGAGTGGTCCCGGGCCCTGGCCGGGAGCGTGGACGCCTCCGAGCTCCGGCGGCTGGGACAGCTGGTGGAGCTGGGCTTCCGCTGGGACGAGCGGGCGACCCTTCGACCCGGGGACTTCGTGCGTTTCGTGGAGACGCAACGCGTGGAGGACCCGCTCAACGCTCCCGTCCGCGTCATGACCGTGCACCAGGCCAAGGGGCTCGAGTTCGAGGTCGTGGTGCTTCCGGAGCTGGACCTGGGCCTGCATCGCCGGGGTGGGAGCACGGCGGTCCCGGAGCGGGAGCCCGCCACGGGCCGGATCGTTCGCGTCTTCCCGTACGTCCCGAAGCCGCTTCGGCGCCTGTTTCCCGAAGTGGAGGAGGCGTGGCGGCAGCTCGAGGCGACCCATCTCCGCGACCGGCTGAGCTGGCTGTACGTGGCGGTGACCCGTGCCCGCTATGCCCTCCACCTGATCCTCGCCGCGGACGAGGGCGACACGCGACGGAAGGGACGCTCCTACGCGCGCATCGTACGGGCCCTGTTGGACTGCCACGAGGAGCCGGTGGTGGAGGGCGACACGCTGTTCGAGGCGGGCGACCCGGAGTGGTACCGCTCGCTCTCTCGCATGCGGAAGCGGCCGGCGATCGCTTCAGGCCCCGGACCGCGCGTTCGCATCGACGCGAAGGCGCCCCGGACTCGCATCCTCGCCCGGAGGGCGCCCTCGTCCCTGGAAGGCGGGGGGCGCGTCGACCTCGGACACGTCCTCCGACTCGACGCGTCCGCGAACCGCAGGACGGGGACCGTCGTCCACAGCTGGTGCGAGCGGATCGCCTGGAGCGAGGAAGGCGCCCCAGACCTCCGCACACTGGTGACGTGGGCGAGAGAAGGGGAGCCCGGGCTGAGCGGCGATGAGGCCGAGCGTCTGGCGGAGCGGTTCGTGACGTGGCTGGGCGCCCAGGCCGTGCGCCGGGCCCTGTCGCGGGATGGCGTGGCCCGGCGACTGGAGCGCCTGGCCGGAGAGGGCGGCGAGCTCGAGCTCCACCGGGAGCGGCGCTTCGCGCGGCGCGTGGACGGCGAGATCGTGACGGGCGTGATCGACCGCCTGGTTCTCCTGCGGAGGCGCCGCGACGGGGCTCCCGGGCGGCTCCTCGCGGCCGAGATCCTCGACTTCAAGACGGACGACGTGGCGGCCTCCGACGCCGGGGCGCTCGAGGCCCGTACGGGATTCTATGGGCCCCAGCTGGAGGCCTACCGCGAGGCGGTGGCCGGGATCTACGGGCTCTCACCCGAGCGCGTGAGCGCCGCCCTCGTGTTCCTCGTACCGGGCGAGGTGGTCGCGGTGGCGCCGTGACACGCGAGGCGGCGCCGTGAGCGCGCCCGCGCCCCGGGTCCTGCTCCTGAACCCCGTGGCTCCGGGGGCGCGGGCCCGGCCGGAGCTGGCCTCGTTGATAGGCCGCGCGGCAGCGGCCGAGGTCCGGGTCACGGCGGGCCCTGGGGACGCCGCGCGCCTGGCCGCCGAGGCCGTCCGGGACGGCGCCCGGACGCTGGTCGTGGCCGGCGGCGACGGAACCGTGCACGAGGTGGTGAACGGGCTGGCGGATGCCGGCGCGCGCGACCGGATCCACGGCGGTCCTCCGCTCCTGGCCCTCCTCCCGCTCGGGACGGGCAACGACCTGGCGGTGGCCCTCGGGATCCCTCCGGAACTGGAGGCCGCGCTGGAGCTTCTCGAGACCGGCGTCCCCCGCCCCCTGGATGTGGTCCGGGTCGAGGGCCTCGAGGATCGCCGGGTGGCCAACTTCGCCATGGGCGGGTTCGCCGGCCGGATCGGGGAGTGGGTGACGCCCGCCAGGAGGCGCCGCTGGGGCCGCCACGTCTACCTGCGGGCCGCCGTCGACGAGGTGATCGCGCGGCGGCGGTGGCGGGTGCGGGTGCGGGTCGATGGGGAGCCGGTCGGCCCGGCCCAGGTCCACGCGGTGTTGGTCGCCAACGGGCCGCGCTTCGGTGGCGGCATCCCCATGGCCCCGGGTGCGCGGCCCGACGACGGGCTCGTCGACGTTCTCGTCCTCGCGGCGGTCCCGCTGCCGGCGCTCCTCCGCGTGATCGGGCGGGCGCTCCGCGGCCGGCACCTCGAGGACCCCGCCGTCCTGCACGTCCGCGGACGCCGGGTCGAGGTCGACGCCCCACCCGACCTTCCCTGGAACGGCGATGGCGAGATGCTCGGGGCGGGCTCGGCCGCCTTCGAGCTCCTCCCGGGCGCCCTCCGCGTGCTCGTTCCGTCGGGCAACCTTCCCCGCGGCGACACCTGTCGAAGTTCCGGAAGCCGACAGGGAACCACGCCCGCGCGCGATCCACGGGTCCGGCCTCGCGGGCACTCACCGGGAGGACATCGATGAGAGTCGTCAGCACAGCCGCCGCCCTCGCCGGGCTCGTCGCCCTCGCGGTCGCAGGGAGCGTACGGGCCGCGCCGGCCCCGCAGGAGCCGGGCTACCTGGGCGTCCAGGTGAGCGACGTGGACAGCGCGTCGGCGGCCGACCTCCACCTGCCCACCGTGCGCGGCGCCCGCGTGGAGTCGGTCGCCGACAGCTCGCCGGCCGCGGAGGCCGGGCTCGAGGAGGGCGACGTGATCACGTCGTTCGCGGGAGAGCCGGTGCTCAGCGTCGCCTCGCTGACCCGGCTGGTCGGCGAGACGCCGCCCGGCCGCACGGTGACGCTCGCCTACTACCGGGGAGGCTCGTCCCACACCGCCGACGTCAAGGTGGGGGAGAGGCCGGGACTGAGCTGGTACGGTGGGCGGGGCGGGGACATCCGGATCCACATGAACCGGATGATGGACGACAGCCTCCGGCAGAAGATCCGTCGCCAGATGGACAGCGCCCGGACGCGGATGGACAGCGCGCGCGACGAGATGGTGCGTTCCTTCCGAATGGAGCGGATGATGTCCCCCGGCGGTCGACGGACGTATGTGTTCAGCTTCGGGGGGCCCGGCCGATTGGGCGTGGAGCTCCAGCCCCTCAGCGACCAGCTCGGGGCCTACTTCGGGGCCGAGGACGGCCACGGAGCGCTGGTCGCGCGGGTGGAGAAGGGCTCCGCGGCCGAGAAGGGGGGACTCGAGGCCGGCGATGTCATCGTGCAGGTCGCGGGGAAGGATGTCGAAGACCCATCCGACGTGATCGATGCCGTGCACCAGGCGGATGCCGGGTCGCTGAAGATCACCGTCCTCAGGAACCACAAGCGCACGACCCTGACGGTGGACCTGCCCGAGCGACAGGACCACGGGGACGAAGCGTGGATCGCGCCGGGCGAGGTCGCGCCGGTGGCGCCCATGGCCGAGCTGGCGCCCCTCTCCGGGAGGCTGCCTCCGGCCCGCTTCGTGGCCCCGCGGGCCTGGCGGGTCCTGCCTCCGGCCGAGATGGCGCCGCCGGCGCCGGGCGCGCTCCCGCCGGAAGGCCGGTTTTTCGTGGTTCCCGGCACGCCGCGCTTCGTGATGCCGATGGTTCCGATGACGCCGGGACTCAGGGTACCGCTGGTCGACCGCTACATCTGACGCTCCGGGGCCGGCCGGCGCGGCCGCCACCGGGCGGTCAG
>Ga0307419_10001528_pt1 | contig 11885 bp, 8 predicted proteins | sample SalMarWE160230MG_2_FD_202512 | JGI IMG/M metagenome (GOLD analysis project Ga0307419, IMG submission 202512) | Salt marsh sediment microbial communities from the Plum Island Ecosystem LTER, Massachusetts, United States - WE1602-30 | ecosystem: Environmental > Aquatic > Marine > Intertidal zone >... | reverse complement strand
TTAAGGAGGTAACGACAATGGCCAAAGAAAAGTTTAAGAGGACAAAGCCCCATGTAAATGTCGGCACCATCGGTCATATAGATCATGGTAAGACGACGTTAACAGCGGCAATGACTCTCTGTTTATCTAAAAAGGGTATGGCTGACTATGTTTCCTTTGATGAGATAGACAAGGCACCAGAGGAAAAAGAAAGAGGCATTACAATAGCCACTGCCCATGTAGAGTACGAAACAGACAACAGGCATTATGCCCATGTAGACTGCCCAGGCCATGCAGATTACATCAAGAACATGATTACCGGAGCAGCTCAAATGGATGGTGCTATTTTGGTTGTTGGTGCAGATGATGGCCCCATGCCTCAGACTAGGGAACATATATTATTGGCTCGACAGGTCGGGGTTCCAAGCATTGTTGTCTTTTTAAACAAAACCGACATGGTTGATGATAAAGAGTTGATAGAGCTGGTTGACCTGGAACTCAGAGAGTTGTTAACCAAGTATGAGTTTCCAGGGGAGGAAACCCCTATAATACATGGTTCAGCCCTGAAGGCATTGGAGTGTGGATGTGGGAAAAAGGAATGCCTTAACTGTGGCCCTATTATGGAGTTACTGGATGCCATTGATGAATTTATACCAGAGCCTGTAAGGGACATAGAGAAACCATTTCTGATGCCTATAGAAGACGTATTTACTATATCAGGCAGAGGCACTGTGGTAACTGGAAGAGCAGAAAGAGGTATAGTAAAGGTTAGTGATGAAATAGAGATTGTTGGTATCAGGGAGACACAAAAGACAGTGTGTACAGGGGTTGAGATGTTCAGGAAGGTCCTTGATGAGGGCAGAGCAGGTGACAATATTGGCGTGCTTCTCAGAGGGATCAAAAGAGAAGAGGTTGAAAGAGGACAGGTTGTCGCACGACCGGGCTCTATCACCCCTCACACGAAGTTCAAAGCAGAGGCGTATATACTTACCAAAGAGGAGGGAGGAAGGCATACACCATTTTTTATTGGATATAGGCCTCAGTTCTATTTTCGGACAACAGATGTGACCGGTGTCGTCACCCTCCCAGAGGGAGTAGAGATGGTTATGCCTGGTGATAATGTCTCTATGGAGGTAAACTTGATAAACTCAATAGCGATGGAAAAGGAGCTCCGCTTTGCTATTCGGGAAGGCGGTAAAACAGTTGGTGCTGGAGTAATAAGTGAAATAGTGGAATAAGGTTATACATATGAGGGATATTATTACATTGGCTTGCGGAGTTTGTAAGCACAGAAATTACACTACAACCAAAAACAAGAAAAGAACACCAGATAAATTGCAGTTCAAGAAGTATTGTCCATTTTGCCGTACCCATACCCTTCATAAGGAAACAAAATAGAAATAATTTATATAGGCCAGTAGCTCTAACGGTTAGAGCACCGGACTCCAAATCCGGGTGTTGGGGGTTCGAATCCCTCCTGGCCTGCCATTTTGAGATAATTTCCTTATTAATTGATGGATAATTTTAATGTAACGTTGGTTTTTTAACAATATTTCACTGATTATGAAAAAAAAGAAGGCGCATAAAAAAAGAAAAGCTAGTAAAAAAACAAATGTAATGCCAGATACCAGCAATTCTACACAAAGAAAATCAGGTGGACACATTATTGTTCCAGAAAAAGAAAATCTTCAACCAGCGCCGTTAAAAAAAGATGTGCATAAGAAAGCAGATAATAGCGTATTTGTACTAAAAAGGTATTTTATAGTTGCTCGACAGTTTTTATTTGATGCCAAAGTAGAACTTAAAAAGGTAACATGGCCTACAAAAAAGGAGCTTTTAACCACCACAGCAGTAGTTATAGTATTAGTTATCTTAATTGCCTTTTTTTTAGGTGTTGTAGATTTAGGTTTAGTGAAGATTATAAAGAATATAATTAAATAAGCATTGTAAAACTCAGGTATTGGTGTGGAGCTAAACTGGTATATTGTTCATACATATTCTGGATTTGAAAGCAGGGTCAAGTTGGCCTTACAAGAGAAGATTAAGTCCTTGGGGAAGGAGGAGTTTTTTGGTCAGATAATAGTACCTACTGAGCAGGTTGTCGAATTAGTAAAAGGAAAGAAAAGAACATCTTCTCGAAAATTCTATCCCGGCTACATTATGGTTCAGATGGCATTGACTGATGAAACGTGGCACATAGTACAAGATACAGACAAGGTAACAGGATTTTTAGGTGGAAAGATGAAACCTGTTCCAATTTCTGAAGAGGAGGCACAAAGAATTCTCACCAGAATGGAGGATGGACGGGAAAGGCCAAAACCAAAATTCCTTTTTGAAGAAGGGGACGAAGTGAGGGTGATTGATGGTCCATTTAATAATTTCAATGGAATGGTGGAGGAAGTAAAGCCGGATAAGGCTAAGTTAAAAGTTTTAATAAGTATTTTTGGGCGCTCAACACCAGTTGAGCTTGATTTTGTTCAAGTTACAAAAATATAAAAGGAAAAATATATGGCAAAAAAGGCTATTGCAACAATCAAACTACAGGTAAAGGCTGGACAAGCCAACCCTTCGCCACCAGTAGGGCCTGCATTAGGGCAACATGGTGTTAATATAATGGAGTTTTGTAAAACTTTCAACACACGGACACAAAATCAGGAAGGTATGATTATTCCTGTAGTTATAACGGTATACACAGATAAATCTTTTTCATTTATCACGAAAACTCCACCTTCTTCTGTCCTTTTAAAGCAGGCAGCAAATATCGCAAAAGGTTCCTCTGATCCAAGGAGAGAGAAAGTGGGAACTGTAACCAGGAACCAGGTAGAGGAGATAGCTAAATTAAAATTCAATGATCTGAGTGCTGTTGATTTACAAGGGGCATTAAAGATCATTGAGGGTACCGCCCGAAGTATGGGCATAACTATTGAGAATGGAGTAAGTAATTAAATTTAGGAAGATAAAATGCCCAAGAGAGGAAAAAAGTATATCGAGGTCAATAAAAAAGTAGATAGGTTGAAAAAATATACCCTTAAAGAGGCCGTTGAATTAGCAATAGATAGTTCATATGTAAAATTTGATGCCTCGGTAGACATATCTGCCCGATTAGGTGTCGATCCACGCCATGCCGATCAGATGGTAAGAGGGACAGTTTCTCTTCCTCATGGCATCGGAAAGTCAACGAGGGTGGTTGTTTTTGCTAAAGGAGAAAAGGAAAAAGAGGCAACAGAAGCTGGTGCTGATTTTGTTGGGGCTGAGGATCTCTCAGAGAAGATCCAAAACGGTTGGCTTGAATTTGATAAGGCTGTTGCTACTCCAGATATGATGGGTGTAGCAGGTAAATTAGGTCGTATTTTAGGTCCAAGAGGTATGATGCCCAATGCAAAACTCGGTACTGTAACCTTTGATGTAGCCAAGGCCGTCACAGAACTAAAAGCAGGAAAAATTGAGTTTAAGGTGGATAAAACAGGAATAATACATGCCTCTATAGGGAGGGTATCTTTCGGGACAGATAAGCTTCTACAGAATACCGCCTTTTTTCTTGATACTATCTTACGGTTAAAACCACCATCCAGCAAGGGAACCTATCTGAAAAGCATAACTATATCAACAAGTATGGGGCCAGGTATTAAATTAGAAACGACTAACATTCGAGATCTTCTCAGGTAACAGCGAGTTAGAAAATTCAACGTTATACACCAAAATATTTTTTCTCCCATGATGAATCCAATGAGTAAAGGAGAGAGGAGGTGATGTAATCTTTGGACAGAAATGAAAAGAAAAAAATTGTAGCCGACTTACATCAAAGACTTGGAAAGGCCTACGGAACCTTTCTGGTTGATTACCAGGGGTTAAACGTTGATGAGCTTACAAAACTGAGACATAAGTTAAGAGAAAAAGATATTGAATTTCAAGTTGTAAAGAATAGGCTGTTGTTAATCGCATCTCAAGACACAGAGGCAGATGTTTTAAAAGATTTTTTCGTCGGTCCTTGTGCTTTAGCCATAACGCATGATGATGGAGTGACACCTGCCAAGGTTTTAACAAAATTTATGCAAGAGTATAAAGCATTAGAGGTAAAGATTGGTCAAATAAATGGTAAAATTATTGAATTGTCTGCCATTAAAAGATTGGCCCAGCTTCCTTCGAGAGAGGTTCTGCTTTCAAAGCTTCTTTTTTCTCTTTCTGGCGTACACACTTCTTTTGTTCGATTATTATCTGAGATGCCTCGAAGATTAGTTACTGTTTTAGAAGCCATAAAAAGACAAAAGGTATAAAGACTACATAGATTGATTTGATTTGTTCCAAAATTGATCTATTTGGTGAAACAAGCGAGATAATTTTAACAAAGAGGAGATTAGGTAGATATGGCAACCAAGATAAGCAAAGATGATGTAATTGAATTTATTTCCAATATGACGGTCTTAGAACTGTCCGAATTAGTAGAAGAGCTGGAGAAGAAATTTGGTGTTTCAGCTGCTGCCCCGATAGCGGTATCAACTGCTACTGCCCTTGAAAACGATGAAAAGGTAGAGGAAGTAGAAAAAACAGAGTTTGATGTGGTGCTGACAGGAGTAGGTGATAAAAAGATTCAGGTGATTAAGGTTGTTCGGTCTGTCACAAATTTAGGATTAAAAGAGGCCAAGGAGTTGGTTGATGGAGCTCCCAATAAAGTAAAAGAGGGTGTTTCAAAAGAAGATGCGGAAAACATAACGAAACAGCTTGAAGAAGCTGGGGCTATCGTAGATATAAAATAGACCTTAACCATGACAAATTTCTTTTGTTATGGCCATTTCATTTTTGATATCCAGCTATAAAGTAATATTTACCCAGTTAGAAAGAGAACCTGGTCATCTCTCGTTGGTTGAACAAATCAATACGGTTGAGCAGGTTTTAACGCCTGGTGTAAATTTCTTAAAAAGACTTAAAAGGAGATCGTAGTGTGAACAAGGAAGATAGTGTAAGTTTTTATCCAAGGAAAAGCTTTGGGAGAATAACAACTATTCTTGATATGCCCGATCTTATAGATGTGCAAAGAAATTCCTATGAACGTTTTTTACAACAGAATGTTCCACCTGAAAAGCGCAAATATATTGGACTTCAAGGGGCATTCAAGAATGTGTTTCCAATTCAAGATATGAATAAGACATGTTCCCTGGAATTTGTGAGATATTTTTTTGAAGATATTAAATATAATGAGGAGGAATGCCTCAAAAAGGGAATGACCTATGAAGCACCGACTAAGATAGTTGTTCAACTGTTGGTATTTGATTTTGATGAAATTACTGGCAGCAAAAGTATTCGGGATATTAAGGAGCAGGAGATCTATTTTGGTACCTTACCAATGATGACTGAGAGAGGAACCTTTATTATTAATGGTGTAGAGAGGGTGGTTGTGAGTCAGCTTCACAGGTCTCCAGGTGTCTTTTTTGATAATGATAAGGGAAAAACACACCCAAGCGGGAAACCCCTTTATTCTGCCAGAATTATTCCCTTGCGGGGTTCCTGGATTGACTTCGAATTTGATGCCAAGGACATACTTTTTGTGAGAATTGATAGGAGAAGAAAATTTCCGGCGACCATCCTTCTCAAGGCCTTTGGCTATAGTGAAGAAGAAATTTTACGCAGTTTTTATAAGATAGAGAAGGTTTTAGTTGATAAAGACTCCTTTCGCTGCATCTTAGATCTCAATACCCTTCAAGGCCAAAAGATACTCGAAGATATTATTGACCAAAAAACCGGAGAGGTTATAGGGAAAAAAGGTGAGAAATTTAGTAAGAAACTGTACAATAAACTTGTTGATATCGGTTTAAAAGAAATACCGGCAAATTCAAATTACATTCAGGGAAGGATTGCTGCCCATGATATAGTTGATCCCCAGACAGGAGAAGTATTAGTACGAACAAATCAAGCCTTTGAACAAGAGAGTTTAGAACTTATACAGAATAAGGATATTAGAGAGATTGACTTATTAATTTTAGATTCGCTGGAGGTCAGCACATCAATAAGAAATTCGATGTTTTTAGACAAAGTCGTAACCACTGATGATGCTATTTTGGATATTTACCGAAAGTTAAGGCCGACGAGCCCACCAACACAAGAGATGGCCAATACCTATTTTAATAACCTCTTTTTTAACCCTTCTACCTATGATCTTTCTCAAGTAGGCCGCTTGAAAATGAATTACAGGCTCAACCAAGATGTTCCCCTTGAGGTATGCACACTCAGAAAAGAGGACATAATAGAGACAGTTAAAGAACTGGTAAACTTGAATTTGAAAGAAGGTACAGTTGATGATATAGATCATCTGGGAAATCGTAGAGTGAGGTCAGTAGGGGAATTATTAGAAGAAGGATATAGGATTGGACTGATTAGGATGCAAAGGGCAATTAAAGAGAGAATGAGCCTGCAAGATGTTGATGCATTAATGCCTCGTGATTTAATCAATTCTAAGCCTGTTTCAGCTGTCATCAATGAATTTTTTGGATCAAGTCAGTTGTCCCAGTTTATGGATCAAACTAATCCGCTGTCAGAGATAACTCATAAAAGGCGCTTGAGTGCACTTGGCCCTGGAGGATTAACCAGGGAGAGGGCCGGATTTGAGGTGAGAGATGTACATCCAAGTCATTATGGTCGAATATGCCCTATTGAAACCCCTGAAGGGCCAAATATTGGTTTGATTGTTTCTTTAAGCACCTTTGCTCGTGTAAACGATTTTGGTTTTATAGAAACACCCTACAGGAAAGTAGAAGATGGTGTTGTTTCAGCAAACATAGAGTATTTAACAGCTATGGATGAAAGGGACTACCCCATCGCTCAAGCTAATGAGCCACTTGATTCTGAGAGTTGTCTTGTGAGGGATATTGTAGCTGCCAGAAAAGGTGGTGAAGCGTGTTTTGTCTCTGCTCAAGAAGTGAAATATATGGATGTTTCTCCAAACCAGTTGGTAAGTATCGCTGCATCATTAATTCCTTTCTTAGAGCATGATGATGCGAATAGGGCCCTGATGGGTTCCAATATGCAGAGGCAGGCCGTGCCACTTTTGCAAGCTAAATCTCCACTTATTGGAACAGGAATTGAAAAAGTTATAGGAAAACACTCAGGTGTAGCTGCGATAGCTAGGAAAGATGGAACTGTTGAAAGCGTGAGTGCCTCTCGTATAGTTATTCGACCAAAGAGAGAAAAGGATGGTGTTGAGATTTACAAGTTATTAAAATTTCGACGCTCGAACCAGAGTACCTGTTATAATCAGAAGGCAATAGTCAAAGAAGGGGATAGAGTTAGAAAGGGACAAATTATTGCAGATGGTCCTGCTATGGAGAAAGGTGAGCTCGCTTTAGGAAGGAATGTCACAGTAGCATTTCTTTCTTGGGGTGGCTATAATTTTGAAGATGCAATTTTAGTAAGCGAGAGGTTAGTACGGGAAGATGTATTTACCTCTATTCATATAGAAGAGTTTTCTGTTTTGGCAAGAGATACTAAACTCGGACAAGAAGAAATTACTCGGGATATACCGAACGCAGGAGAGGAGGCACTCAAGAAGCTTGACGAAAGCGGTATTATCCAGTTAGGTGCTGAAGTAACGCCTGGTGATGTTTTGGTTGGAAAAATTACTCCTAAGGGGGAGACTCAATTGTCGCCAGAAGAGAAGCTCCTCCGTGCTATTTTTGGTGAAAAGGCAGGTGATGTGAAAGATAGTTCGTTACGGGTTCCGCCTGGTGTAGAAGGTATAGTAATTGATGCGAAGGTGTTTTCTCGTAAAGGCGTGGAGAAAGATGAAAGGACAAAATCCATTCAAGCTGAAGAGATCAGTCAATTATCAAAGGACAAAAAGGATGAAATTGAGGTTATAGAAAGAAATGCTCGGGAGAAATTGGCTTCTTTGTTAGAAGGAAAACGTCTTAAATCAGATTTAAGTCATACAGGGACAGGTAAGATTTTATTAACAAGAGGTCAGGTTATCGATTACGAATGCTTAAAGAACGTTCCTGTAGATTCTTGGCAAGGAGCCAATATCAAGGCCGACATGGAAGTGATTGAGAACATGGAATCAGTAGTATTAATGTATCAACAGCAGACAGAAAAATTGGATGAGCTTTTTAAAGAGAGGATAAAGAGGTTAGATAGTGGCGATGAATTATCGCCCGGGGTGATTAAGCTGGTAAAGGTATTTGTGGCTGTCAAACGAAAACTATCTGTCGGTGACAAGATGGCCGGTCGCCATGGAAATAAGGGCGTGATTTCCGTAATACTTCCTGTAGAAGACATGCCTTATTTTGCTGATGGTACACCAGTAGATATTGTTTTAAATCCTCTTGGTGTTCCTTCCAGGATGAATGTGGGACAGATTTTAGAGGCACATCTTGGTTGGTCTGCGTATGAGCTTGGTAAACAGATACGGGTATTGATGGAAAGCATTAAAGTTAAAAGCGCAGCAAGGGATAAATTGAGGGAAATCTATTCTAAAGAATATGATCAGATTTTTGCTGGTCTTTCGGATGAAGAGACCAAGGTCGAACTTGGTTACATGCAGGATGGTGTACATATGGCTACACCTGTTTTTGATGGGGCACAAGAAGAGGAAATAATTGAGTGTTTACGTAAGGCAGGTTTACCTGTGAGCGGGCAAGTGGTTTTGTATGATGGGAGAACAGGTGAACCTTTTGATCACCATGTAACGGTAGGTATAATGTATATGATGAAGCTTCATCATTTGGTAGATGATAAGATCCATGCTCGTTCCATTGGCCCCTATTCTTTAGTTACTCAGCAACCTCTTGGTGGTAAGGCCCAGTTTGGAGGTCAGCGCTTGGGCGAGATGGAGGTCTGGGCAATGGAATCTTACGGAGCGGCATATTCTTTACAAGAGTTTTTGACTGTCAAATCGGATGACGTTGCTGGCCGGACACGGATGTATGAAAAAATTGTAAAGGGAAACAATTTTTTAGAAGCAGGACTACCAGAGTCCTTCAATGTTTTGGTAAAAGAACTGCAGAGTCTCGGCTTAGAAGTAGACTTGAACGAGGATGGAGATTCTGAGCTTCTTTAGATTTTAATAACAAGAGGTAAAAAGAGGAGGAAGTTTTGGAAGATTTGTATGGTTTTTTCACAAAACCGAAGGACCCTTTAAGTTTTAAATCTCTACAGATTTCTATTGCTTCACCTGAGAAGATACGAGAGTGGTCTTATGGCGAGGTTAAAAAGCCTGAAACCATTAATTATCGAACCTTTAAACCTGAAAGGGATGGATTATTTTGTGCAAAGATCTTTGGCCCTACAAGGGATTATGAGTGTCTTTGTGGAAAATATAAAAGAATGAAGCATAGGGGAGTGGTGTGCGAGAAATGTGGTGTGGAGGTTACGCACTCTAAGGTGAGAAGACAGAGAATGGGTCATATTGAATTAGCAACGCCTGTGGCACATATCTGGTTTTTGAAGTGTATCCCCTCCAAAATCGGCTTGCTTTTAGATATGACTCTTAAGGCCTTGGAAAAAGTGCTTTACTTTGAAAATTACGTGGTTATCGATCCAAAAGACACCCCGCTCACCAAGGGTGCCTTGTTGACGGAGGAGCAGTATCTGAAGGCCAAAGAGGATTATGGAGACGGATTTATAGCTGGAATGGGAGCTGAAGCCATTCAAATAATCTTAAGAGAAATAGATTTAGAAATGCTTGCTTCCAAGTTAAAGGATGAATTGCTGAGCACCAAATCAGATGCCAAAAGGAAAAAGCTTTCAAAGCGCCTTCGAATAGTCGATGCCTTTCGATCATCCAAGAATAAACCAGAGTGGATGATAATGGATGTTGTACCTATTTTACCACCAGACCTAAGGCCTTTAGTACCCTTAGATGGGGGAAGATTTGCTACCTCAGATCTCAACGATCTTTACCGTAGGGTTATAAATAGGAACAATAGGCTGAAACGCCTCTTAGAGTTAACTGCACCTGATATTATAATTAGAAATGAAAAAAGAATGCTGCAGGAGGCTGTAGATGTTTTGTTTGATAACGGAAGGCGAGGTAAGACTATAACTGGTGCAAATAAGCGACCATTAAAATCCCTCAGCGATATGCTTAAGGGTAAGCAGGGGAGATTTAGGCAAAATTTACTCGGAAAAAGGGTAGATTATTCAGGAAGATCTGTGATTGTTGTTGGTCCCGATTTAAGATTGCATCAATGTGGACTTCCAAAACAGATGGCTTTAGAGCTTTTTAAGCCCTTTATTTATGATAAGCTCGAGCAAAAAGGCATGGCAGGCACCCTGAAGAAAGCCAAAAAATTAGTTGAAAACGAAACACCAGAGGTCTGGGATTGCTTAGATGAAGTAGCTAAGGAACACTGTGTTTTGCTTAATAGGGCGCCTACTCTTCATAGGCTCGGAATGCAGGCATTTGAACCTGTTCTTATTGAAGGTAAGGCTATTCAGCTTCACCCTCTCGTGTGCACTGCTTTTAACGCCGATTTTGACGGCGACCAGATGGCTGTCCATGTCCCTCTTTCTGTTGAAGCCCAGACTGAAGCCAGGGTATTAATGCTATCTACGAACAATATCCTTTCACCATCCAATGGTGATCCTATCATTGTGCCAACCCAAGATATTGTATTAGGCATCTATTATATGACGAAAGAGAGGCCATTTGGCAAAGGTGAACATATGATTTTTGCTACTATGGAAGAGGTGAGAATGGCCTATGACGCTGGCGAATTGGATCTACATACTACTATAAGGGTTAGAATTAATGGCCAAATAGTCAGGACGACTACTGGAAGGGTAATCCTTTATGAAATTTTTCCGAAAGAGTTACCCTTTGAAATGGTAAATAGAATAATAGCCAAGAAGGGGCTGAGGGATATTGTCAATGAATGTTATCGTTCTTTAGGTACGAAGGCAACGGTTATTTTAGCGGACAGACTTAAAGATATTGGATACAAGTATGCGACTATCTCCGGTATCTCTATCTCAACTAAAGATATGGTTACCCCGAGAAAGAAATATAAGATTATAGAAGAGGCTGAAGGTGAGGTAAAAAAGATTGAAAGCCAGTATAGCGATGGTTTGATTACCGACGGGGAAAAATATAATAAAGTAGTTGATATTTGGACAAAGGCCACAGAGGTAATTTCCTCGGAAATGATGGATGAAATGGCTGTGGAGGAATTGGAAGCGCCTGATGGAACGAAAAAAAAGAGCGATAGTTTTAATCCAATATATATGATGTCTGATTCAGGTGCGAGAGGTAGCAAGGATCAGATGAGGCAGTTGGCAGGAATGAGGGGCTTAATGGCAAAACCCTCTGGAGAGATTATTGAGACTCCTATTACTGCAAATTTCCGTGAGGGTTTGACAGTTTTAGAGTATTTTATCTCTACTCATGGTGCACGAAAGGGACTGGCAGATACCGCGCTGAAGACGGCTAATTCAGGATATCTGACTCGCAGGCTGGTAGATGTGTCTCAGGACGCCTGTATCACAGAGGAAGATTGCGGCACCATGGACGGGATCTGGGTAGAGTCATTAACTGAGGGTGGTGAGGTGATTCTGCCTGTATCAGAGAGAATTCTGGGAAGAATTGCAGCTGAAGATATCACTGACCCGATAACCGGAGAATTACTACTTAAGTACAACGAAGAAATAGATGAGTCAGCAGCTGAAAGGATCGAGAGATCCTGGATTGAAAAGGTAAAAATTAGATCAGTATTGACATGCAGGGCAGTGAGAGGGGTCTGCAAAAAGTGTTATGGTAGAAACTTAGCAAATGGTAGAGAGATTGATATAGGTGAGCCGATAGGCATTGTTGCAGCACAGTCTATTGGTGAGCCAGGCACGCAGCTCACCATGCGGACATTTCATATTGGGGGTACAGTAACGAGAAAGGTAGAGCAATCTACAATTCAGTCCAGGAATAG
>Ga0307419_10001525_pt1 | contig 11902 bp, 4 predicted proteins | sample SalMarWE160230MG_2_FD_202512 | JGI IMG/M metagenome (GOLD analysis project Ga0307419, IMG submission 202512) | Salt marsh sediment microbial communities from the Plum Island Ecosystem LTER, Massachusetts, United States - WE1602-30 | ecosystem: Environmental > Aquatic > Marine > Intertidal zone >... | reverse complement strand
CAGATAAAGCTGGAGTACAAATACCTCAAGAATGCGACATACGACGGATTTCTTAATTATATGGTTTCAAATCTCGATCGTCCCGAACTGGAAACAAAGGCAATACTTGGTGCTGAGATAAAAAGTGAAGAGACACCGACTATGCAGAAACCATTTGTATCAGAAACATATGCTCCGGTTGTAAATAAACTTATCAGTTTTGTTAAGTCCCGTAATGAAACATATGATGAAGAGCTCTTTACAAATGAGGGATTTGAGGTTTACCGTCATCTGCTGCTTTATGGAAATGCGTCCTTCTTCGAGGCAGCTCCTGCTTATCAGACTTTCGTAACCTCAAATTATAACTATGTAAGAGGAATTGATGTAAAATTCAATTTCCCGAACAGTAAATCAGAGTTTGTGGAAACACTCAGTCTGGAACTTGATGAACAGGGCAGAATTAATAATATCTCATTTTCTCTCGATCAGAAAGCTGTGGCGGATGTCCTGTCGCAGAGACGATGGCCCGAAAACAGCAAGTGGCTCATAATTAATTTTCTCGAAAACTATAAAACAGCATATGCTCTTAAAAGATATGATTATATAAATAAGATATTCTCCGATAATGCTCTTATAATCATAGGAAAAAGAATAGAGAAATCAACAAGGCCCGACGATAATATATATTCCCACATGGGTAAGAACTATACTCTTACAAAGTATACAAAAGATCAGTATATGTACAGGCTGAGGCGTGTTTTTGACAATAATGAATTCATTAATATCAGGTTTGAAGATAATGAAATAAGGAAACGGGATAACCAGTCGGATGTTTACGGTATAAATATTAAACAGAACTATTTTTCATCAAGTTATTCTGACCAGGGATATCTTTTCCTGATGGTTGATATTAAAGAGAATGCCGATCCGGTTATCTATGTAAGAAGCTGGCAGCCTGATAAATTTGATGACGGACATATTATCGGGTTATCTGATTTTACATATTAGAAATTCGCATTTTTCAGTTATTAGTTGTAAAAGGTTTTCTATTATTATTTCCTTCCATAAAATAATAATCTTATATGGTGCAAAAATTGCTCAATTCAATATATGTTAAACCTAAAAAAACCAAAACTCCGGATTTCATATTATTTCTATTTTCGGCAATATTAATTTTTATCATTTTAATGTCTGGTTGCACAGATGTTGAAAAACCGGTTTATGATAATCCTTTTGATCCCTTAAGTGAGGATTTTGTCCTTCCGCATGCACATATTACAAATACTATCCTCCAGAATGATGTTATAAATGTTCCATCTATTATATTCACCTGGGAATCTGAAAATCTATCGAGCAGTTTTTCTTATATGCTGAGGGGTTATGATGAGACTTATTCGACCTGGGAATACAATGTTTTCAATATTGCTTATTCATACCTGGATGAGGGGACTTATACATTCTTTGTTAAGGAGAGATATGATGATGAAATAGTCCAGGAAACACCGGACTCACTAAGATTCACGGTAGATGTCGTTAAGGATTGTGCATTATTATTCAGAAAATGGGCTACTAATGCTGTAAGCGGCAAGTATTTTTCAATTTATCTTGATATAGAAAATGTATCTGAATTAAAGGGCTTAACAACATTAATTGAGTTCCCTGTCAATAGTTGCTCTTTATTGAACATAGAACAGGTTAATGGTTCTATAGGGGGCACAGATGGTATGATATTCATTGCCAGCACTATAGATGAGGCTATGAGTTCCGGTAAGATAGAAATAAATGTAACTAGTCTCTGTAGTGGTGAAGGATTCACAGGTAACAGCACAATTTGTAAGCTTGATTTTTTATCGTACGATAATGGTCAATATTATATCAACATCAATAATACAAGTTCGGAATTAAGGGATATTGACAATGATACAATCCCCCTGGATATGGTCAGAGGAGCCATTGTGAATGCATCATATAAATAAATTCTAGTAAACGATCAAGATGAAAGTACCGTACAATACAGGAAAACTTGCACTTGTCTTAAAGGTCATGCTGCTTTCCTTTATTGGATGGAACAATATTTCTGCCCAGGATACTGGTTCTTTCACCGATCCCCGCGATGGCAATACTTATTCATGGGTAACGCTAGGCAACCAGACCTGGATGTCGGAGAACCTTTTATATTTACCTCAGGTGGACACTGCTACTGACGGCTCTGAAGATGTTCCGGATGGTAAATACTATTATGTGTATGATTTTGCCCCTGATCCGGATGAGGACGAGACAACTCAGATATCGAATGCCAAGGCTTCGGTTAACTATCAGACTTATGGAGTACTGTATAACTGGTATGCTGCAATGGATGGTGAAGCAAGCAGTACTTCCAATCCTTCAGGGGTTCAGGGCGTATGTCCGGTTGGATGGCATCTGCCATCTGATCCAGAATGGAGTGAACTGGAGACCTGGCTCTCCGATAATGGTTATGGTTATGAAGGCAGCGGAAATGATATTGCCAAAGCACTTGCAGATTCAACACTATGGACATCACATGGTACACCGGGAAACGTAGGCAACGACCTGGCATCAAACAACAGCAGCGGTTTCTCAGGCCTTCCTGCTGGAATTCGTTCAACATCGGGTTCCTTTAACTATATTGACAGTACTCTTTCCTGGTGGAGCTCTTCACAAGGCGCATTATTGTACTTTTATCGCAATTTGGATTATGATAACAGCTATCTCACAGGTAGTATGACAGACAATACACGCGGATTTTCCATTCGATGTATACAGGATGGTCCTTTTACCAGTGTTGATTACGGTCTTCCCGAATTAACTTCCGCGAGTACAGATTGGGGCGATTATGATAATGACGGTGACCTCGATATTTTATTAACAGGGGACAATTACACATTTTTTATTTCATCTATTTATAGAAATGATAACGGGATTATTACTGATATAAATGCAGGTCTTACCGGAGTGATTGAAGGAAGTGCAGAGTGGGGCGATTATGATAACGATGGAGACCTCGATATTCTGATAACAGGTAACTCAGGTGACTTCAGTTCAAATGTATACAGGAACGATGATGGAATTTTTTCTAATATAAATTCAGGTCTTTCCGGAGTAGTTTATGGATGTGCAGTGTGGGGTGATTATGATAATGATGGTGATCTCGATATTCTGTTGACAGGTGACACAGGAGCTGGCTATATTTCAAATATATATAGAAATGATGATGGAACTTTCACTGATATCAATGATGGTATCACAGGAGTGCGTTACAGTAGTGCAGAGTGGGGTGACTATGATAATGACGGTGATCTCGATATTCTGTTAACCGGACAATCTGATAATTGTTATAGTTCATATATATATAGAAATGATAACGGGATTTTTACTGATATAAATGCAGGCCTTACCGGAGTAGCTGAAGGGAGTGCGGACTGGGGTGACTATGATAACGACGGCGACCTCGATATACTATTAACCGGGAATTCAGGAAGTGGTGATTTATCTAATATATATAGAAATGATAATGGAGTCTTCATAAACATTAATGCAGGTCTGACAGGAGTGGGTTACGGGGATGCAGAGTGGGGTGATTATGATAACGATGGTGACCTCGATATTCTGTTAACAGGTCAATCAACAAGTGGATATATTTCATCTATATATAGAAATGATAATGGAATTTTTACCAATATCAATTCAGGTCTCACAGGAGTGCGTCATAGTACTGCAGAGTGGGGTGATTATGATAACGACGGCGATCTTGATATCCTTTTAACAGGTGAATCAGAAGCATTATTTACTTGTAAGATATACAGGAACAATTCAAGTAATACAAACACTACTCCTTCTCCTCCGTTAAATTTAAGTACTATTAGCGGCGGTGATTATTTAAACCTTTCATGGGATGCAACTGCCGATATTGAAACACAACAGGAAGGATTAAGCTATAACTTCTATTTAATTGAGGATGGCATTGATACTATTCAGCTGGCGCCGGCTGATATTTTAACAGGTTACAATCGCCTGCCGGAAAGAGGGAAAATCCAGGGGACATCAGCCCGCATATTAAATCCCGGTTCCGGAACCTATACATGGGGAGTACAGGCAGTTGATGCAGGTTTTGCCGGTAGTGTTTTTGCCTCAACAAACTTTATACTCGGAAACCAGGACCCCGGCACACCAATTTCTGATAATCCGCAAAACGGCTCCACTGTTTTTGCAGATTCAGTCTGTCTTAAATGGCATGCTGTTGAATACGACGACGATCCTGTTTACTATGATATATACTTTGGCCCTGAAGGGGACTTACTGCTTATTGCAGATAGCATTACCAATGATACAGTCATGGGAAAAAACCTAATACCAGGGGAAATATATTACTGGCAGGTAACAGCATTTGATGAATATGGCGCTTCAACTACTGGTGAATTATGGAGCTTTAATGTTGCTATCAATGAAACAGAGCCAAATGACCAGTTCTCCGATGCTGACTGCAGCAGTAATGAAACAGGTTTTTATGGAATAGTTGGTAACTCAACCGACCCGGCCGATTATTTCTGCATAACATATCCTTATAACGGTATTTTTACTATAACGGTTGAAAACCTGAACATGTATGGACTTGTAAACGGTGGCCTTGATCATGCATGTATATATAATTTTCAACAAAATATAATAACAAGTATTGATGAAAGTAACCTTGATGCAGGAGAAAGTTATACATCCCAGGCTATAATGCTGAACGCTGATGAAACTTATTATATAAAAATAGCTCCCGAATTAATCGATGATAACGTGCCATACCGGTTGTCATTTTCTATCGACACGTTTTCAATATCTGATCTACCCGAACCAAATAACAGTATGCAGACTGCTTACCCGCTGTATCGTGATTCCATTTACTCTTATACCGGCTACTGGGGAGATGATACAGACTGGTATAGATTGAGCTTCACGGGAATAGGTACATTCAGGATCAGGATTACCGATCCCAATGATAGTTATACCATTTTTCAAGGACTTGGAAATGTGATTGTATTTAATGGAAGCGGAGAACTAGTAACAGGAATATATGATTATATTGAAAATGGCGGATTCAGGGAGACCGGTCTGATAGCTGTAACTACAGGACAGACATATTTTATCAGTGTCTCTCCAGGTAATTACGGTTCCGGAGCAGCATATATTCTTGAGATAATAAGCGACGTACAGGATATCAGGGATGGTTGGGTGCCTACTGTACCCGAACCGGTAAATATTGTTGATGGTTCGGTTGAAATAACACCCGGAGATACCACAATTATGTGGACCAGCACACATCCCGAAGGGGAATCTCTTTATTACGATCTCTACCTCGGCAATACTGATACACCCCCGCTTGTGGCAGAAGGCTTAATTGTTAATGAGTGGGATATAACAGGTTTGGAACTCAGGGATACTGTCTACTGGCAGGTCACCGCATATGATCAAAGCGGAAATGAAAGCACCAGTCCGGTTTATAGTTTCAGGGTATTGAGAGAAGGATATTTCACCGACTCACGTGAGGGTAATGAATATGGATATTTAACCATTGGGAACCAGACTTGGATGACAGAAAACCTTGCCTATCTGCCGGCTGTAAGCCCCGTATCAGAAGGTTCAGAAGATCAGGGCTATGAGACCTCTTCTTTTTACTATGTTTATAATTTTAATGGAACAGATATTGCAGAAGCAAAAACCTCCAGCTATTACCAGACCTATGGTGTATTGTATAACTGGTATGCTGCAATGAATGGAGAGAGCAGCAGTAACACCAATCCAAGCAATGTGCAGGGTGTCTGCCCTGATGGATGGCATCTGCCGTCTGATGCAGAATGGCTCGAGTTACAAACATGGCTTACTGATAATGGTTATGGCTATCAAGGAAGTGGAGGTGATATAGGAAAAGCAATGGCGTCTGCTTCAGGGTGGTATCAAAATAACAACCCTGGCGAAATTGGTTGCGACCAGGCCTCAAATAACAGCAGCGGTTTTACAGCTCTTCCTGCAGGTTATCGATATTATAATTATTGGGAAAGTTCCGCATATTATTATAATATATCCGAACAAACATTCTTTTGGACCTCAACTGAATGGGATAATAACCTTGTTTGGTACGAGATTTTAAGGACCTGGTCAAATTCTTTAGAACGAGATAATGGGGGGTATAAATATAATGGTTATTCTGTCCGTTGTATCAGCGATAATGACTATTTGTCTTCCCTTGATATTTCAGGTAATGCAAGCTTTGGTTATACATTAATTAATACGGGAAGTGTCACAAAAAACATCTATATAATGAATATTGGCTCAGGACAGTTATCAATAGATAGTATTCCACAGTTACAACAGCCTTTTGAGAGAACAGTGACACTTGCTCCAATATCTCCGGGAGATTCGCTTGAAGTTAATATTATCCTCCACACAGATAATCCCGTAAACACTTATCTTGATACCTTAATAATATATACCGGAAACCAGGAAACAAGAATTGCGGTCAGTGCCAGGCTTGTTGATAATACGCCTGTTACTCTTACACTGGGATCACCTTCACATAATGCGTATGATATAGATACAACAGGGACAAGACTTACATGGAACGGCAGCGATTATGAAGGTGAGGCAATTACATATGATGTATATTTTGGTACTACTGCTTTACTACTAATGGTCTCAGAAGCTCAGGTTGATACATTTTGCATTCTCCCGGTACTCTCCTCTGAAACAGTATATTACTGGTATATTGTTGCTAAGGACACATACGGGAATGAAACCACAAGCAATACACGTTTCTTTACTTCGTGGACAAATGATGCACCCTTGCTCTCTAATTTTAAACCGGCTAATAATTCAACAGATATAACAACAGATATATTTCTTAGATGGTCAGCTGAGGATGACGAGAATGATAGTATATTTTTCGATATCTTTTTGGGGCCTAAAAGCCCGCCGGAAATATTCTATTCAGATTATACCGATTCAACTCTTAAGATTACCGGATTAGCAAAAAATACTGTTTACTACTGGAAAGTAGTCGCAAAAGACAACCATGGACATTCAACAGAAAGTTTTATGTATCGGTTCACAACTACCAATAAGGCAACTGGCTGGATTAATCTTAAAGTTACCGACCCTGATAATTCAGCCCTCATAGATGTTCATTACAGTGCCGGTGCAGATAATCCTCTTGAGGGCTATACTGATGCTGACGGTTATACAGGCCAGATAATGCTGCTGACCGGAACCAACCAGGCAACAGTCAGAAAACCCGGCTACTTCAGCTATTTTACAAACGATATAGAAGTTTTACAGGACCAGGTAACAACTACAAATATTATTTTACCCCGGCTTGGTGATTATAACAGTGATGATAAAATCGATCAGATCGATATAGATACTCTGATTATTAACTGGCGTGATAAAGATCACACTTATGAACTTGGACCTGCTACAGGCTTTGCACCTGATTATCTGGTATCACCTGATGGTGTACTCGGTTTTGAGGATCTGATGATATTCGGCATGATGTGGGATTACAACAACAATCCTACAAAAAGCATTAGCGATAAAAATCCTTCAGATGATATTTCAAGCGATTCTTACAATAGTACGAATATTGTCTGCTCACTTGTAGAAGATGATAAGTCTGGAAAAGTACTTCTGAATTTCAAATTAAATGCAAACGGCAACATCCTGAGCAACAAACTGGTAATAAGGTATGATAAATCTGCACTTCAGTACGCCGGATACAATGATCTTTTCGCAGGTAAATATAATGGCATAAGTTTTATTAATAATCATCCCGAAGAAGGATACCTGGAATTATATACAGGTATTCTCGAGGATAATATCATAGAAGGGATTCAGGATCTGGCTTCTGTAAGTTACACAAAGACTGGTGTTAATTATATCACTCCCCATGCAACCTATGAAATACATTCAGTAAATTCAACAAAAGAGATTGGCATAGTTAAATTTGACAAAACAGATCACATAAGCATATATCCGAACCCTGCTAACGACAGAGTAACAGTAGAAATTAAGGATACAGACATTCCTGCAATTCTTAAAATTATCAGCAGCAGTGGCCGGTTATTGAGTGAGAAAAATCTTTTAAACACAATTGAAGATATTGATATAACAGGGTTAAAAAGTGGAATGTACATCTTCCGGATAGTTACCGGGAATAGAGTTATTAGTAAGATTATCATAAAAGAATAAATGGCTGGAAATGTTGACATAAGATGGATGTACTATTACAAATGTAAACCGAACTTAAATGCGTAAAAGCTTATTACTGGTCATATATTTATTTACAAGTTGCCTTAATTATCTGGTTGGGCAGGAATTGAAAGTAAAGAATTTCCAGGAGAACCTGACCGATATTTCTGCACGGGAAAACCAGGTACTTGATGTTAACAGTAATCCCAGTGCAATGGTAAAGATTTATACAGGATTAACAGGGCTGGTAATAGATGGTAATAGGGGAATTGAGAAAATTGAAGTACTGCCAGGTGCTGTATGGGTATGGCTTCCGGAAGGTACAAGTCAGTTGAAAATATCAAGGGAGGGAATGCCTATGTTTGTTTATTCTTTACCACTGGAATTAACACAAAGCACAGTCTATTCCTTTGAATTAGAATCAGATCAACTTTTCTCTGTGATTATTAATACCGGATCAGTGAGTGCAGAGGTTTCTATCAGGGATAGCATATATAATACAAATTCTACAATTACAGGTTTGCTGGAAAATAAATATCCCATACGGATAGAAAAACTTGGTTATCTGCCTGTTGAAGACACAATTGATATAAATGAATCAAATCTTTATTTTTCTTACGCTCTTGAACGAAGTGAACAGGCGATAATTAAGATAAACAGTATCCCAGTAGGAGCTGTTGTATTAATAAATGGTGAACATGTTGGTTCTACAGATTTTTCTGGTTACCGTTTTCCTGGAGAATATCATCTTCAGATAACCATGACAAATTACATACCCATTGACACAACAATAGTATTTGATCCTGCCGCTCAGAATACCTATGATTTCGAATTAATTAAGAATACAGGATGGCTTAACCCGATTATTTTCCCTACGGATGCTGAGATTTCTATTGATGGTAGTTCTGTGATCCCCGGAATAAAAGAACTAAACGCAGGTTCTGGTCATAGTATCAGTGTGTATAAATACAGGTATAGAATATTATCAGAAGCTTTTCAGGTATCACGCGGAGATACACTTACTATGAATTTTACTCTTGAACCTGAACAGGGAGATCTTTCGTTTATCATTGAACCTGGTGATGCTGATATTAAGATGAATAAAACCGAGATAAATCTGGATATTGATGAGGATTTCAAGTTAAGGAAATGGAATGGAAGTACCCAACTTACTATGCCTGTCGGTGAGTATAGTCTGAAAGCAAAAAGCAAAGGATATTTGACTGTAGACACAGTCTTTTCGATACCTGATGCAAAGACAAAGTATCTGTATATGACAATGCCCGTTAAAAAATTAAACAGGGGTTCGGCGATTGCCTTATCCTTTCTTTTCCCCGGAATAGGGCAATATTATTCCCAACGGAAAGCAGCAGGTGCAGGATTTCTAACTGCAGGAATATTAAGCTTAGGTGCATCTGGATATTATTTTTATCTATCAGAAAGCCTTGCAAAAGAATACAATAACGCAAAATCTAGTTATCAGGAAGAAACAGACGTAAGTTCTGTAATTGAAAATAGAGAACTGATGGATAACAAATATCAATCTTACCTGGATGCCACAAGATTAAGGGATATTTGCTTAGGCATTACGGCAGGAATCTGGTTTATTAATATTGTAGATGCAGGAATATTTACAAAGTTGCACAAGCCTGTTTTACAGGGTAATATTGGAAACAGTGGTAATTATAACCTGACAGCATCTCCTGGTATAAACTCTGTTGGTGCTTCATTGAATATAAGATTCTAATTAAGACTCCCTTTCTGTTATTAATTCCCGATAATTTTCAGAAACAAGGAATATTTCTTACTTTGTAAGTTTAAGTCTTACAATTTAAACCATTAAAAATATGTTCAACAGCGAAGTATATAAAAGAAGAAGAGCAAGGCTCCGCGAAATTATCAAATCAGGACTGGCCATTTTCATGGGAAATGTTGAAGCTCCCATGAATTATCCCGCAAACACTTATCATTTCCGGCAGGACAGTAATTTCCTCTATTTCTTCGGAATCGATATCCCGGGTCTGGCAGGTGTAATGGATTTTGATACAGGCACAGATACAATATACGGGAATGATTTTGAACTCGATGATATAGTATGGATGGGACCTCAGCCAACTGTAAAAGAACTGGCAATGAAATGCGGAGTTACTGAAACAGAGTCTCTTAATGAACTTTCGGAAAGGATAATCAAGGAAAAAGAGAAAGGTAGGAAGATCCATTTTCTCCCTCCCTACAGGGGTGAGACAAAGCTGACTCTCGGGACTATCCTTAAGGAAAATCCGTGCCAGCTTATCTCTTCTGCTTCAGTCGACCTTATCAAAGCAGTCGTTTCCTTGAGATCGATAAAGGAAGACCGGGAAGTAGCCGAAATCGAGAAGGCAATTAATATATCATATGAGATGCATGTCACTGCAATGAAATTGTGTAAACCCGGAACGAGGGAACAGGTTATTTTCGGTACTCTCGAAGGTATTGCTTATGCCGTTGGTGCAGGACCATCGTTTCCTGCGATAATAAGCGTCAATGGACAGACCCTGCATAATCATTTACATAATAATATACTTAGGGATAACCAATTACTTGTAAACGACTCAGGTGTGGAAACAGAGCTTCATTATGCCTCCGATATCACACGAACAACACCTGTCGGAGGTAAGTTCAACCAGAGACAAAAGGAGATTTACGAGATTGTACTGAAAGCAAATACCGAATCAATTCTTAATGCAAAACCGGGACTTTCAAACCGCGAACTCCATCTCGGAGCCTGCAAAATCATTGCATCGGGATTGAAAGATCTCGGACTCATGAAAGGTGATGTCGATGCTGCTGTAGCCGCAGGTGCTCATGCCTTATTCATGCCTCACGGACTGGGACATATGCTTGGCCTCGATGTACATGATATGGAAGGCCTTGGAGAACAATATGTTGGTTATGATGAGAAAACAAAAAGAAGTGAACAGTTCGGACTCGCCTATCTCCGCTTTGCTCTTCCCTTCAAACCCGGACATGTATTAACAATAGAACCAGGTTGTTATTTTATTCCCCAGCTTATCTCCAAGTGGAAAAAAGAGGGCAAGTTTAAAAAATTCATTAACTACAAAAAGGTAGAGACATATCTAGATTTTGGGGGTGTTCGTATCGAAGATGATGTTCTTATAACAAATATAGGCAGCAGGGTTCTCGGGAAACCTATCCCGAAAACTGTTGCGGAAATAGAAGATGTCTGTGCCTAATGATATTAAAATTCATTAAAATGTGTTATTAATTTAAATCTCTCAATCATGAAATATCGTAAACTTGGCAGAACAAACTGGAAGGTAAGCGAAATAGGCTATGGTATGTGGGGCATGGCCGGATGGACCGGCTCAGATGATGAGGAATCATTCAATTCTCTTCAACTGGCTGTGGACCTGGGGTGTAACTTTTTTGATACTGCCTGGGGCTATGGCAGCGGTAAAAGCGAAAGTATCCTGGGTCAGCTGGTAAGGGCCAATAAAGATAAAAAGCTCTATACTGCCACAAAAATACCTCCAAAGAATTTCAAATGGCCCGCCAGGCCTGAGTATTCACTCGACGATTGTTATCCTCCTGACCACATTGAGGAGTATGTGGAAAAGAGTCTTGGGAACGCAGGGCTTGACTCGTACGATATTATGCAGTTTCACACATGGGAAGA
>Ga0307419_10001524_pt1 | contig 11902 bp, 8 predicted proteins | sample SalMarWE160230MG_2_FD_202512 | JGI IMG/M metagenome (GOLD analysis project Ga0307419, IMG submission 202512) | Salt marsh sediment microbial communities from the Plum Island Ecosystem LTER, Massachusetts, United States - WE1602-30 | ecosystem: Environmental > Aquatic > Marine > Intertidal zone >... | reverse complement strand
TTTGTATTTCTCTTTCAAGAGAATAAAAAAGCTCCCGGAGTTTGTGTTCTCCGGGAGCTTTTGTGTTTTCCTAACAAGCTTTGCAACAGGTTTAGGCTTTTTCTTCTTCCAGGCTGTAGTCCATCTGGGCCATTTGTTCGTACAGAGACCAGCGTTTGTTAACTCCCTTCTGGGCTGCTTTCATAAGCATCTCGGCTCGTTCTTCATTGCTCTTCAACAGTGAGCGGTATCGCAGCTCATTATAAGCATATTCCGTTAAAGGAATGCTGGGTGCTTTGGAATCCAGCTGGAGTGGATTTTTACCCTCATCGGCCCGGTCCGGGTTGAAGCGGTACAGGGGCCAGATGCCTGATTTGACTGCCAGGTCCTGTTGGTTTAAACCCTTGGCCATATCAATACCGTGTTCGATGCAGGGGCTGTAAGCCAGGATCAGGGATGGGCCGTCAAAGGCTTCTGCCTCAAGAAATGCTTTCAGGGTCTGGGTATCGCTGGAACCCATGGCTACCTGGGCGACGTATACATAGCCGTAGTTCATGGCCATCATTCCCAAGTCCTTGCGAGGCATGCCTTTGCCGCTTTCTGCAAATCGGGCAACCGCCCCCATGGGTGTAGCTTTGGAGGACTGGCCGCCGGTGTTTGAATATACCTGGGTATCCAGGACCAATATGTTGACATTGCGGCCGGAAGCCAGGACATGGTCTAGACCGCCGTAACCGATATCATAAGCCCAACCATCACCACCAACGATCCAGACATCCTTGCGTGCCAGTTTGTCAGCAATGCTGAGTAAGTCCTTGGCTTTACGGCCTTCCTGGCCTTTCATCTTCTCGCGCAAGATATCAACTCGTTTCCGCTGTTCGTTTATACCGGCTTCGGTTGACTGATCAGCATTGAGGATTTCATCAATTAGGTCCTGTCCGATGACGTCCTTGAACTGCGGCAGAAGTTCGATTGCGTATTCTTTTTGTTTGTCTACGGTCAGCCGCATGCCCAGACCAAATTCAGCATTATCCTCAAACAGCGAGTTGCTCCAGGTTGGGCCCCTTCCATCCTCGTTGGCTTTCCAAGGGGTGGTGGGCAGGTTGCCGCCGTAAATGGAGGAACAACCGGTAGCATTAGCGATCAAGCTGCGGTCGCCATAGAGCTGGCTCAGAAGTTTTACATAAGGAGTCTCCCCGCAGCCTGCGCAGGCGCCGGAGAACTCGAACAGGGGCTCAAGGAACTGGGAATCTTTGGGGCGGGTGAGCTTGAGGGCAGTGCGATCCGGATTGGGAATGGACATGAAGAACTCCCAGTTCACCGATTCCGATTCACGGAGGGGCGCCTGGTCCACCATCTGCAGGGCAGGATTTTCTACGTCAGATTTCGGACAGGCCTCTACACACAGGGTGCACCCTGTACAATCTTCTGGCGCAACCTGGATGGTATATTTCATATCCTTAAATTCACGTCCTGTCGCATCAATAGACTTAAAAGTCTCTGGAGCGTCTTTCAGCAATTCGGCGTCGTAGACTTTGGGTCGGATCACTGCATGCGGACAAACAAAAGCACATTTATTGCATTGAATGCAGGTATCTGGGTTCCATTCTGGTATTTCCAGGGCGATATTTCGTTTTTCGTACTGGGTCGTTCCCATTGGGAAGGTGCCATCTTCAGAAAAGACACTGACGGGCAGGTCATTACCTTCGCCTTTGATGATGGTCCCGATAACTTCCTTAACAAATTTCGGAGAGTCCTCAGGTACAGGAGGTTTCATTTTCATGACGCTGTTTGCCTTGGCAGGCATCTCGACTTTGAACATATTCTCAAGGGCTTTGTCCACGGCGGAGTTGTTCATTTTTACAACACTCTCGCCTTTTTTGCCGTAGCTTTTCTTGATCATGACTTTGATCTCTTTGATTGCCTGGTCCTTGGGAAGGACACCGCTGATGGCGAAGAAGCAGGTCTGCATCACAGTGTTTATGCGGGTACCGAGGCCAACCTCTTCGGCGACCTTATAGGCATCAACGATATAAAAATCAGCTTCTTTTTCGAGAATAGCTTCCTGGAAATCGCGCGGCAGTTTATCCCAGACTTCGTCCGGCCCAAACATGCTGTTCAGCAAAAAGGTTCCGCCAGGTTTGACATACTTGACCATGTCTATCTGCTCGAGGAAGCTGAACTGGTGGCAAGCCACAAAGTCAGCCTGACCGACTTCGATGATATAGGGAGCCTTGATAGGTTCAGGACCAAATCGCAAGTGGGATATGGTTTTTGCGCCGGCTTTTTTGGAGTCGTACACAAAGTAGCCTTGGGCGTAGTTCTCGGTCTGTGTGCCGATGATTTTGATGGAGTTTTTGTTTCCACCCACCGTGCCGTCTGAGCCAAGTCCAAAAAAGACACTGCGGATGACATCATCACCTTCGATCAGGAAGCAGGGGTCATACGAAAGGCTGGTGTTGGTAACATCATCATTGATCCCGATGGTGAAGTGGTTCTTGGGCTGGTTCTTGGCCATCTCGTCAAAGACGCCTTTGACCATTCCTGGAGTGAATTCCTTGGAAGAAAGGCCGTACCTGCCGCCGATCATACGGGGAGCAGTCTTGAAGGGAGATATTCCCAGGTTGAAGCCTTCCGTAATAGCAGAAACAACATCATGATAAAGGGGTTCGCCAGCGCTACCGGGTTCTTTGGTGCGGTCCAGTGTGGCGATTACTTTCGTTGAGGAAGGAAGAGCTTCCAGGAAATGTTTCACAGAGAAAGGACGGTACAGGCGAACCCGTACAACACCCAGTTTCTGGTCGTCATGAGTGTGGAGGAATTTAGCAGTTTCAGCTGCAACCTCGCCGCCAGAACCGATAATCACAATCACTCGTTCAGCGTCTTGTGCGCCTTCATAATCAAATAACTTGTATTCTCGGCCGGTGAGTTTCTTAAACCTGTCCATTACTGACTGGACGATCTCGGGGGCCTTGTCATAGTATGGATTGACAGTCTCGCGGGCCTGGAAGAAAACATCCGGGTTCTGGGCAGTACCTCGAATCACGGGATTTTCAGGATTTAAGGCCCGGCTGCGGTGGGCCATGATGGCCTCTTCCGAGAGCAGTTCTGACAGGACCTCATCAGACAACATTTCTACTTTATTGATCTCATGCGATACGCGGAAACCCTCAAAGAAATGCAGGAAAGGAATGCGTGATTCCAAACTGGCTGCCGTTGAGATGGCTGCAAAGTCATGAGCTTCCTGAACGGAGCTTGACCCGAGCATACCAAAACCGGTGGCGCGGGCGGCCATAACATCGGAGTGATCACCGAAAATAGAAAGGGCCTGGGCAGCAATGGAGCGGGCTGCAATGTGGAAAACAGTCGGTGTTAATTCACCGGCGATTTTGTACATATTGGGCAGCATCAGCAGTAAACCCTGGGATGCGGTGAATGTAGTTGTTAAAGCGCCAGCTTGCAGCGCACCGTGAACTGCGCCAGCCGCACCGCCTTCCGCTTGCATTTCCATTACATCTGGAATTGTTCCCCAGATATTTTTTTCTCCGCGGGCTGACCAGGCATCGGCATGTTCACCCATCGGGGATGAGGGAGTGATCGGATAGATTGCGATCACTTCGTTGATCTTGTGGGCAACAGCTGCTACAGCCTCGTTGCCGTCAATCATTCTGATATTCTTAGCCATAAAAGTAACTCCGTGAACTAGGATAGTAAACGTGTTTAATTGAGGGTTAATATTTCGTAACCCAAGTGATAATTATACTAGATAGTAGGCTGGCTTGTGAACCTTACAACTATTACTTCTTTATCCCTCTGGATATGACATTTTCCCCATATTTTCCCTTAATATCCTTTAAAGTATCCTGCAATTTGATATCTTTTTGATAATCTTTATCCCATAATCCCAGTTGGTGGGCATCAGTGTCCAGATTATGAACACCAACTCCGATCAGGCGTACCTTCCGGCCTTCCTGCCAGACTTGATTGAGTAATTCCTCGGCGTTCTTTTGGATGATTTTGTACTCATTGGTGGTCTGGGGTAGAGTGATCTGTCGAGTAAGGGTGGTGAAATCTGACCAGCGCAGTTTGACCTGGATTGTTCTTCCGCGCAGATTCTTTTTGATCAGGCGTTTGGAGACTTGCTCAGCCAGTTTATTGGTATGTTTCAGGACCTCACTCATGCGGCCCAGGTCCTGCTCGAATGTGCGCTCGTTGCTGACGGATTTAATTCCCCGCTGGGTGACGATTCCCCGTTTATCAATACCCTTAGCGCGTTGGGAGAGATCGTATCCGTTTTTACCGAATTTATCAGCTAATTCAAGATCTGGATAATCTGCCAGATCCCCGATGGTTCGTATGTTAAATCTTTCCAAACGTTCCCGGGTTTTTGGCCCAACCCCCCAGAGCATATCGACCGGGAGAGGAGCCAGAAAGGATCTCTCTTCCCCCGGAGGAATTATTGTTATAGCGTTGGGAGGACCATCTCCTCTATGGGCGATCTTTCCCACGTCCGTGGCTATTTTTGCTACAAGCTTATTGCTGGCAATCCCGACCGAATTGGGCAGGCTGAACTCCTGAAGGATGGTTTTCTGAAGTTCAACCCCAATTGCTCTAGGAGAGTGACCAAGATTGGTGATATCCAGGAAGGCCTCATCAATGGAGATCTGTTCGACCTGATCGGTGAAATGGGCCAGGCGTTCCATAACCAGTTTTGAATACCGTCCGTAATCGCGGTGGTTTCTGGATACGAGAATGAGGTTAGGACAAAGTTGAAGCGCTTTGGCGGTGGGCATTGCTGATCGGACCCCCATTTTCCGGGCTGGATAGGAACAGGAAGTGACCACACCCCTCCCGCTCGGTGAGCCGCCGACCGCAAAAGCCTTCCCGCGTAATCCGGGATCTTTGATCTCTTCTACGGCGCAGAAGAAAGCATCCAGGTCCAGGTGAAGGATTACGCGGGGTGATTCCATATGAGAGTTTTATTTCTCCGCTGTATAGGGTTTACGGAGCTGAACTGGTTTGGTTTTGGCGCGAACCTGCAGGTTGATAACTTCCACAAAAACAGAAAAGCCCATCGCAAAGTAGATGTAGCCTTTGGGGATATGGATCCCCAACCCATCCGCGACCAGTGAAAAACCGATTAGCAGCAGGAAACTGAGAGCCAGGATCTTCAGCGTGGGCCGGTCGTTGACAAAACCGCTGATGGGGCCAGAGGCAAAAAGCATGATCCCAACCGCAATCACAACGGCTGCGACCATAATGGCAATTTCATCGACCATACCCACCGCAGTGATGACCGAATCCAGGGAAAAAACAATATCCAGCAGCATGATTTGAACGATCACACCACCCAGGGTAGCAACAACTTTCTGGGATGCATGTCCTTCTTCGCCTTCCAGGCGTTCGTGAATTTCAAATGTGCTCTTGGCCAGCAGGAATAAACCTCCGATGATCAAGATTAAATCCCTTCCTGAGATATCGTGAGAAAACACATTGAATAATGGTGCAGTCAGACGGGTTAACCAGGCGATCGAGAGCAAAAGCAGGATCCTGGTTAACATAGCCATCAGCAAGCCAACCTGCCGACCGGTTTTCTGTTGATTTTCTGGAAGTTTGCCGGCAAGGATGGAGATAAAGATGATGTTATCAATGCCTAATACGATCTCAAGAGCAGTTAGTGTTAAGAGGGCTATCCAAGTTTCAGGTGATGAAATCCATTCCATGTAATTAGTCCTTTCCTAACCTTTCTAGATACTATATTTTGCGTTATTGATTACGAAAATCCCGAAATTAAGTATCAAACCAGCGCTTCAGCAAAAACTTCAAGGGGGTGTTTGGCTTTTCTTTCTGTTGTATGAGCGATCTGCTCTCTGCAGGATGTGCCTGAAGCACAGATAATGGTTTTTTTATCGGCTTTCCGAATCTGGGGAGCCAGACCCAGTTCTGCGATTTCCAGGGATAACTGATAATGTTCTTTTTCGTATCCAAAAGCACCTGCCATACCGCAGCAGCCCGCCTCAATTTCTTCTACTTTGCTCCCGGGTATCAATCCCAACAGCCGTAAGGTTGCCGAAGTGCCAAAGTTGGCTTTCTGCTGGCAGTGGCCGTGAAAAAGGATCTCTCGGGACACTCCATCAAAATCAAACCGAACCTGGCCTCGATCGACTTCCTGGAGCAGGAAGTCTTCCGCCATCATTGCTAATTCGGCGATCCGATCAGCAGCTGGCCCGGGGACAAGATCACGGTATTCCTTTTTCAGCATCACCATCACACTGGGTTCACAGCCAATGATGGGAATTCCCTGTTCGGCGTAGAGAGTTAATTGTTCGATATTTATTCTAGCCAGGGCTTGGGCTTTATTTAATACGCCTTTTGAATAAGCCGGGCGACCGGAATCCACTTTTTCCTTTAACACAATCAGGTCCAGGCCTGCATTCTGGCAGATCTTAACCAGGGCTTTTCCAATATGGGGATAATTGTATTCCAGGTAGGTATCATAGAAGAAAACAGCCCGTTTTCCTTCATTTTGTTTTTCTAGGACCTGTTCTTTTCCATACCAGCTTGTAAAGGTTTGGAGGGCAAAAGCGGGCATTTTCCGTTCCGGGTGAATGCCGATCAGGGACAGCAGCCCGGCCAAAGGAGATGCCAGAACAAGATTGACCAGGGGAGCAAAAGGCTGGGCCAGACGGCTCACTCCAGCGATATTGGCAAAAAACCAGCTCCGGAATGGCAGACCGTGAGCTTGATAATATCTATATAGGAACTCTGCCTTCAACTTGCTCATGTCCACAGCGGAAGGACATTCGCTCAGGCAAGCCTGGCAGGAAAGACACAGGTCCAGGGCTTGATATAGTTCCCGGGATGTCATTCCATCTGGACCCAGTTTACCGGTCATGGCAGCCCGGAGCAAATTGGATCGGCCCCGGGTGCTGAACTCTTCGTCGCGGGTGGCCTGGAAAGAGGGGCACATCACACCGCCTTCCAGCTGGCGGCAAACGCCGGCCCCGTTGCACATTTCCACTGCTCTGTCAAAACCAAGATCTTCTTCAAAACTCAACAAGGTCCTGACAGGTTTGAGATCAGTTTTGTAATCCACTCCGTAGCGTAGCAAATTGCTCTGGTCCATAGCCGGTGGGTTAATGATCTTTCCGGGATTTAGGCGGTAATCGGGATCAAAAATTTCTTTGACTTCCTGAAAAGCTGTTTTGAGGCCTGGTCCGTACAGCTTTTCTGTGAATTCGCCCCGGGCGAAACCTTCCCCGTGTTCCCCGCTAGTAGTGCCGCCAAACTGCTGAATCAGAGATAATGACTTCTCTGCCAGCAGCCGCATTTGTTTTAAACCATCCTCGCTCTTGAGATTTACCTGGGGACGAATATGTAAACAGCCTGCGCTGGCATGAGCATAAAAAGCAATTGCCCCGACACCTATCTCTGCTGCATATTCTTTTATCCCCAATGCATAGGAAGCCAGGTGTTCAACCGGAACTGCGGCATCCTCAATAAAAGCAGTCGGTTTAGCATCACCTCTTTTACTTTGTAATATACCCAGTCCAACTTTGCGCGCTTTCCAGATCCGATTCTGTGCCTGGTGTTCTATAAGCGGCACAATTGGGCCAAAATGTTTGAGCAGGTTTTCCTTCCCGGTGATCGAGTTTGGATCATCTGCCTGGTATTCAACTGCCAGAACTGCTTCAGGAACCCCCTGGATGGCTTCCAGAAGGGGACGGTAGCTAGGATTGCCTCTGGCCAACTGGATTAACATGCTGTCAATCAATTCCACTGCGCTGGGCTGGGTTTCCAGGATCTCTGGCGTCGCGGATAAGGCTTCGCCCAGATCCTGAAAGTGGATTAAGTATAAAGTTTTATAAGCAGGCCGAGGAACCAGTTTTAGTTTGGCGGCAGTTATGATTCCCAGTGTACCTTCAGATCCGACCAGCAGTGTGGCGGGATTGATGAACTCCTGTTGTGCCAGAATATTAAGGTTATACCCAGCCACATTGCGGAAGGTTTTGGGATAATTATTCTTGATCTCATTCCGGTAGCGGTCCAGGATTTTTGGGAGCTCGCGGTAAATGGAACTTTCCAGCGTGTTTTGCTGAAGAAGCGCCGCAAGGGATCCATTGCGGTGTTCTTTGAACAAGGCCGTGGTTCCATCCGATAGAACGGTATTAGCTTCAAGGAGATGGTCATGGGCCATGCCATACAGAATGGAATGGGCGCCAGTGGCGTTATTCCCCAGCACACCCCCGATAGTAGCCCGGTCCGCGCTGGCAGGATCAGGACCAAATGTTAACATGTGGTCTGCCAATCTGCTGTTAAGTATGCCCAGCACAACGCCGGGTTGGGTGGTTACGGTTTTTTCCTCGGGGTTGAGATCCAGGATCTGATCCATAAAGCGGGAGAAATCCAGTATGAGCGCTTCTCCGATCGCTTGTCCGGCCAGGCTGCTGCCGCTACCCCGTGGAAGAACGGGGACCCGGTGTTTTTGGGCAAGTTCTACCACGGCAGATACCTCACTATTCTCCCGGGGCCATATTACACCCAGGGGCATGATCTGGTAAATACTGGCATCGGTGCTGTATAAAAGGCGGGTGATTTGATCTGTTTTGTAGATCAATCCAGCCTTTTTCAAATCCTGCTGAAGCTCTTTGGAAATACTCCCATCAGGGGCTGATTTTTGCATGTGGGTAGTATACCAAAGAACGTGTGGAAGGCATTGAACACCTTTCATTCTTTGATACCTGTAGTGAAATCAACCCGGTAAAGAGTGCTATAATTTTTAGGTATTAGATCTGTCGAGAATTGAGGAGGTTGCATGCCTGACCAGCAGGAAATGGAAGATCTCCAAAATAGAATCAAGCGCTGGGAAAAAGAAACCCTGCAGCCCAGCCTTGATCGATTTCCGGAACGCCGCAGCCAATTTATCACCACATCATCAGAATTGATCAATCGTCTCTATACTCCTGCCGATCTGGCAGACAATAGTTACGAGGAAATGATCGGCTATCCCGGTCAATATCCCTTCACGCGTGGTGTGCATCCAACCATGTACCGCTCTCGACAGTGGACCATGCGAATGTTTGCAGGTTTTGGCGCAGCTGAGGAAACCAACCGTCGCTTTAAGTACCTGCTCGAACAGGGACAAACAGGCCTTTCCGTTGCTTTTGACATGCCCACATTAATGGGATTTGACACGGATGCACCGGAAGCCGAGGGTGAATTCGGGCGCTGTGGTGTCGCAATTTCATCCCTGGGGGATATGGAGATCCTACTAGATGGTCTGCCCCTGGACAAAATATCAACCAGCATGACCATTAACTCTCCGGCAGCTGTGGTCTGGGCTATGTATATTGCCGCAGCTGAAAAGAAGGGCATATCTAAAGGGCGGCTGCGGGGCACCATCCAAAACGACATTTTAAAAGAATATATTGCCCAGAAGGAATATATTTTTCCTCCCGAACCCTCAATGAGGCTGGTGACAGATACAATTGAATTTGGTACTGAACAAGTCCCGCTCTGGAATACGATCAGTATTTCTGGGTATCATATCCGGGAAGCTGGCGCAACTGCGGTCCAGGAGCTGGCTTTTACGCTGGCGGACGGCCTGGAATATGTTCGTTGGGCAATAGAACGGGGGTTGACAATCGATGAGTTTGCCCCACGATTGTCATTTTTCTTTAACGCCCACAACGATTTTTTTGAGGAAATCGCCAAATACAGGGCTGCCAGGCGGATCTGGGCCCGGGAGATGAAAGAGACGTTTGGGGCGCAGAACCCTCGTTCCTGGTTGATGCGCTTCCATTCCCAGACAGCCGGCGTTTCATTAACAGCCCAGCAGCCAGAGATCAACATCGTCCGGGTAGCTATTCAGGCTTTGGCGGCAGTGCTGGGAGGCACACAATCTCTGCATACCAACAGCATGGATGAAGCTCTGGCGCTGCCTTCCGAACATGCAGCAACCATTGCCCTGCGGACCCAGCAGATCATCGCGGAAGAATCTGGTGTGGTAAATAGTGTTGACCCCTTGGGCGGATCCTATTTACTGGAAGCATTAACTGATCAAATGGAGAGCCAGACCTACGAATATTTTGATAGAATAAATAAGTTGGGTGGTGTGCTGCCAGCCATCGAGTGTGGTTTTTTCCAGGGAGAGATATCAGATTCTGCCTATCGGTATCAAAGGGAAATTGACCAGCAAATCAGAAAAGTGATAGGCGTAAATTCCCACAAGGATCAAAAAGAACCAGCAATCCCTATTTTGGAAATGGATCCAGAAGGATACAAAAAACAGGTTAGCCGCATCCAACAACTGAAAAAAGAAAGGGACCAGGGCAGGGTTGGGCAAACGCTGGATCGTTTGCGGGTTGCCTGCCAGAGAACTGAGAATACCATGCCCTATATCCTGGAAGCGGTCCATGCCTATGCAACTTTGGGTGAGATCACTGATGTGATGAAAGAAGTATTTGGAACCTACCGGGAAGAGAATTGGATCTAAAGGATGATATCGTGAGCGATCTAAAATTTAAACCCCTGGAAGATTTGTCGTATGAGGATGCTCTTCAAGAATTGGAGGAACTGGTCCAGATCCTGGAAAGTGGGGAAAATGATCTGAAAAAGACCCTGCTGTATTTTGAGCGAGGCCAGGCTCTGGCTTCTTACTGCATTTCCGTGCTCGATGAGGCAGAGTTAAAAATTGAAGAGGTAATTAAGGGTGATGATGAGCCTTCGTGAATTCCTGTTATTTAATCCAGTCTTGCTGTCAGCTCTGATTGCCTGGAGTATTGCCCAGGTACTTAAGGTATTGATCGAGTTCATCACTTTAAGGAAGTGGAATTGGGCTTTGCTCTTTCAGGCTGGAGGAATGCCCAGCTCTCACTCTGCAATGGTTAGCGCGACATCTTTATCAACTGGAATGGTAATAGGTTTTGATCGGGCTGTTTTTGCCCTTTCGGCAGTTCTGGCGATGATCGTTATCTATGATGCAACAGGTATCCGGCGCCAGGCTGGCCAGCAGGCAGTGTTAATAAACTCGATTATCGAAGAGTTTACAAAAGGGAAAATACCTCCCCAGGATAAACTGAAGGAAGTCCTGGGTCATACTCCAGGAGAGGCAATCATGGGAACCCTCCTGGGATTGAGCATCGCTTTTGTTATAAGCTTTTTTTTAGTTAAATAACTTAGATTTTTTCTAACCCCGTCCCCCATTTTCCAGAAATACACGATCCGGTCCTGCCTGGTCTATATCCCAGGGATAGATAATATACGCGTCTGTGATGGCTCCGTAATAATCAGGTTGATATTTTAACAGATTTCGATAGGGATTGTAGTGCAGAACGCAGGTGCTGGGAATACCTCCGGCGCCTTCTACCTGCTTGTATACAGCCCAGGTTGTACGTCCGGAACCCCAGGCGTTATTCATAACCAGAACCCTTTTATCAGCCAGGGGAGCGTCTGCTGGGAACTGAGAGACCTTAGGCCAAGTGAAGAGCTTGGCTTCTTCCAGATCGACTTCTGATGGGAATTGGACCTGGGCCAGGTAGATTTCATCGATTCCCGCCGCCGCAGCCATCATTCCTGTAGGTATGATGCCGCCAGGCGATATCATAATAATTGCTTTAAACTCGGTTTCAAATTGGGGGAGTATTAAGGTGATCAATTTGCTGACTTCTCGCCAGCTAATGATTTCTTTTCGGGGCTGATCCATCTTGGGCGCTCCTGCTGAAATACCTCAACCATTATAGCAATGATTACGATTGGGAGTGAAGTGATGTTCTTCCGCGGTTTGAGAGCCAGTTTCCTTATCCGAGCTCCGACACCCGAGGACGGGCGTCGTTTAGGTAATTATCCCATATCATAATAACAGGTGTAGGAGTGCAGGTAGTATGCCCTAAAGGTGATGAGCAGCTTAGACATCTATGTGATC
>Ga0307419_10001523_pt1 | contig 11903 bp, 6 predicted proteins | sample SalMarWE160230MG_2_FD_202512 | JGI IMG/M metagenome (GOLD analysis project Ga0307419, IMG submission 202512) | Salt marsh sediment microbial communities from the Plum Island Ecosystem LTER, Massachusetts, United States - WE1602-30 | ecosystem: Environmental > Aquatic > Marine > Intertidal zone >... | reverse complement strand
CATTGAGCCTTCCTGTGGTTCCACTGCTCTGAGGAAACCAGGACGATCCACCGTCATTAGTGGCCATCATCACACCATTGCTTCCTGCCGCAAAAGCCCAGTTGCTTCCTACATTGCGAACACAATATAAATCATCAAAAAGGCCTCCGGTATCCTCCTGTCCCCAGTGGCTACCTCCGTCAGTGGTACGGGCAATTAAACCATGCGTACCAGCAATACGCCCGTTGTTATCGTCATAAAAATGAATGGAGAAGAGGTCGCGTGCAGTTCCGGCATCCTGAGGAACCCAGATGTTGCCGGCATCAGTCGTATAACGTATGGCACCGGACAATCCCACCACCCAACCGCGAGTGGCATTACTAAAGTACATCCCATAGAGTGGAGTTGCAACGCCTGAAATTTGCGGCGTCCAAGTGTTTCCTCCATCAATGGTGTATAGTATTGTTCCCGCGGTGCCCACTACCCAGCCATGATCATCGTCGTGAAAGTAAACATCATATAAAGTAGCATTCGTCCCGCTGTTCTGGACAATCCAGGAGATGCCGCCACTGATGGTATGCAGGATAAGCCCGTTATGGCCAACGATCCAGCCATTATCCCAGTCAGTAAAATAGACAGCATTCAGGGGATCCGTACCATAAAATTGTTGGTCCCAGCTAGCGCCTCCATCGAAGGAGTAGATTATGGTACCATAATTCCCAACCGCCCAACCGCGATTGGCATCGACGAAAAAAAAGTCGTTTAATTCATGAGGTTGGGGATAGGGATTTTGCCAGTACCATTCGGAGTAAAGGGAGGTAATACCAGACAGGATCAACAGGATAGTGAACAAGATTATGGTGGAGAAAGATATCCCTTTCATTACAGTAATCTCCTTCTAATTTATTAGCATCTAATTTTTATTTGATCAGCAGCATCTTGCGAATTGCCTTATAATCACTGTTAGTGAGCTGATAAAAATAGACCCCGCTGGGAACATTACTCGCATCCCACTGAACCTGGTGCCAACCAGCGGGTAAAGATTTATTGAGCAGAGTTGTGATATCCCGACCCAGAATGTCATAAATTTTAAGTGAGACCAATTGAGTTCTGGGAATATGAAATTCGATGTTTGTTATCGGATTGAATGGATTGGGGTAGTTTTGCAGTAATATAAGATTCTCTACCAAATTGTCTTTCTTCTGCTGAAGACTAACCGGGTTGACCGCGAAAAGACTCAATCCATCATAATAGCCATCGTTATTGGAGCCGTTTCTGCGGGTGCTGATTAATCGTATTCGGATATATCTGGTTTGCGGTGGGGCAAGAGTTGTATCGGTAATCTGTACCCATTCAGTGGTATTGGCATAATTTCCAGAATCGAATGAGTCTATCATGGTAGTTTTTAGCGTATCAAGAAATTCCAGGATGATCCGGGATTGATCTGCCGGAGACTGCTGATAAGCACGGACATACCCCTCAAAAATAAATGGCTGGGTGCTATCATCAATGGTAGTCTCATAAAATGAAACATCCACATCCTGTTGCAACTCCGCCACAGCAGCCACCCCCGGGAAGAAGTAGGCCAGACCCTCATACGGATCAGGACTCGTGATTCGCTGGGTCCAGTTGGTTCCGATGACTTCTGTCCATTGGGAAATTTCGCCATTAACCAGGGAATCTTCACAACCAGGATTTAAAATTAAATTTTGTGCTTCTATTGTGGAAGTAAGAAAAAAGAATACGAAGAGAGAAATTAACACTAAAGGATAAATCTTACGCAGCATGATTACCTCCACAAATTATGTTCAACAAATGATCACTTCACCAATAACATCTTCTTAACTGTATTAAACTTTCCAGCAGTTAGCTGATAAAAATAGACTCCGCTCGGAGCAATACCGGCATCCCACTGGACCTGATGCCATCCGGCGGGCAAAGGCTGATCAATCAGGCTTTCAATTTCCTGACCGAGGATATCATAGATTTTAAGTGAGACTAAGTCGGTTTTTAGAGTCTGAAATTCAATAGTCGTTATCGGATTAAATGGATTGGGATAGTTTTGATACAGGAGGAAACTCTGGATGACTTCCGCTTCGTGCGTTTGAACGATTGGAACAAGTCCCTCGGCATTAGTCTTTACCAGAAAAAAATCTGCCCAGCCTGCAGTATAGCTCTGGGAATAACCAGCTACCACATAACCACCATCATCGGTCGGGTGGGCATCAAGTGCTTCATCAGAAGATGTACCCCCATAAGTACGAGTCCACATAGTATCTCCCTGACTATCGGTCCTGATCACATAGTAATCGGAAGATCCGGCACCCATTGAACGAGTCATTCCGCAAATCAGGAATCCGTTATCTGCCATTTTTTCTACACTGTATGCTCTTTCATCCGATGAATCACCGTATGTTTTCGTCCAGATCTCATTTCCAAAACTATCCGTTCTCAAAAGGAAAATCTCCCAGCCTCCAGTGCCCAGATTGTCGCCATGCCCTACCACAACATAGCCACCTGTCACATCCTGGACATCATATGCCAGTTCCGAACCAGGAAAATTAATCGATTTTGTCCAGTCTAGTGCACCAGTTGGACCGGTCTTAACCAGATAAATATAATCGGCACTCGATCCGACAGTTCTGTCATCTACATAACCAGCTATGATAAATCCTCCATCGGAAGTCACTTGCACCGATTTTCCATATAACCGGTCATCCGGCCCAAGACCATATTTTTCTGCCCAGATGCTGTCCCCGCTGCTGCTGGTTTTTACCAGCCAGTAAGACATCTGACCACCACCTACCTCTTCAGCCTGTCCGCAGAGAATATATCCTCCATCCGGCGTTACTTTCAGATCGAAAGCCTGCTCATCCTTTGAACCACCATAGGTTCTGGTCCAGACGGTATCTCCCTGAAAATCAATTTTCATCAGGAAAAAATCAAAGCGTCCCGGTGCGATGGTAACCACATCAGAACCTGCCACCAGAAATCCGTCCGAAGTCTCCAGCACGGCACGGGCAATGGAAGAATATGTGCGTTCATAGGTGCGCGTCCAGGTTGTATCTCCGAACTCATCTGTTTTCACGATATAGATGTCCGGATTCATACCACCGGTACTCTGATCACCAACCAGAATATACCCGCCATCGCTGGTTTGCTTCACCGCTCGGCCCTGTTCATGGAGATATGTACCATAATTTTTCTGAAAGGTAATCTGGGCCAATGAAGAAAGAAACGGAATCAGAACCAGCAGGACAGTTAATTTTCTCATTAGATATCTCCTTCATTTTTACCTAACAATTAAATTTGACTTTTACACTAATAATAGCCTGTCAAAGCCCTACCCAGGATGTGAGCCATTATCCGTTAGCCTTCCCCTTATCTTACCAAAATCATCTTCCTTGTTTCAACAAACTCTCCTGCTTTTATTTGATATAAATAAATCCCACTAGGAACATCCTGGGCATCCCACTGAATTTCATGGCTTCCGGCAGTCATTTTTTCATTCACCAGAGTGGACACCTGACGGCCAAGAACATCATACACCATCAATTGAACATCTCCAGCTCTGGGTAACTTAAAACGGATATGGGTTACCGGATTAAACGGATTTGGATAATTCGGATACAAAAAGTATTTATCAGGTATCTGATTTTGGTGATCCGAAATTGCCGAAGGCAGCGCCAGGGGTGATTCATAGGCTCCCATATCCGGCATGGAACCGGCCGGATTGGGCCGGGTATTTCCCTCCAGATCGTAAGTTGGGGCAAGATACCAGGTACTGTTGATTTCCAGCGAATCAATCCCCGCACCAATACAGGGACTGCCATCCTGTAAGTGATAATCCGCTCCCGCGGGATGGGTAAATAATGGATCCGCATCCATATTACCTTCTCCCCATTGGAATACGGATGACGTATCCACACTAATAGAATCCAGCCCATTTTGGATGTCACAGTAATTTAAAGTGAGGGATGAAATACGGTTATCGGTTGTGGTAATACAGATTTGCTGATTTGTATTATCCCAGAAAATACTATTCACCACGCTGACCTTACCGCCGGTTCGAATATCCAAACCACCGCCAAAACCGGATGAATTGTCCGCAAAAGTACAATTAACAAAATCGATTTGTGCTTCCTGCGTAACAGCGGCCCCACCACCTGAGGAAGTACCCCCGCCAACAGAAGCCTGATTTTCACCGAATAGACAATTCATAAACCGACCCTGGCACTTACCGAGTAAATAAGGTCCGGAAGCCCATCTTAAGGCATCATTCCCGGTAAAAATAGAATTCGATACAGTGAAATCATGAATGCTTCCCAAAATTCTAAAACAGGCAGCATGGTCGGCACTATTGGAAATAAAAATACAATTGTCCACCAGCAAATCTACCAGGGAGGAATCTGAATTATTTTGGTTGATGGTAATACCTGCGACCAGATTGGGGGTATAATTCAGTTCGAAGCGGTTTTGGGTTAAGGTTACCTGATAGGGTTGACTGAATTCCGTGGTATCGGCATTATACTGGATAGAAGCCGCCGCATTATAGGCTATATTCTGAACGAAATCACAGCTGTCCAGCAATAAATCAATGCAGTAAGCATCAATACCGGCGCCATTGGTGGCAATGTTCCTGGAAAAAGTACTGCGGCGAATCTCAACCTGACTGAAATCGGAATGGAAGGCACCACCGTTTATCGCCACGTTCTCCCGGAACTGACAGAGATCTGCATCTACCTCACAATGCCAGGCATGAACACCACCACTACCACTGTCCGAAGTATCCTGCAGGAAGGTAGTCTGGTTTAAGTGGAGAGTACTAAAATCGGCATGGATGCCACCACCCAAATTCTCCGCCCGGTTATTCGACACGTTACAATTATTCAAATATATTTCGCAATTGTAAACCCCGACACCACCACCCCACCAGGCAGTATTGCCGGTGAGTGAGACATTATTCAGGGTGGAAATCGAACTGTTCCAGCAGATCAGTGCTCCTCCATTTCCCTGCGCAGTATTGTTGGAAATAACATCATTATTGAATTCAGCATTTGAGAGTCCGCTTATCCAGACAGCACCACCCCCATTGTCGGCTTTGTTAAAAATGATGCTGTTGTCTCTAAAAACAGGGGCGGATTCCCAGATTTGAATGGCTCCTCCATCCCAGGCACGGTTATAAAAAATCTCATTTTCCCGCATAAGAATATCGGCAGAAGCCAGTGATATAGCCCCTCCGGAAGGCGAATCCAAACCGCCGGCGCTGTTATGGGTAATTAATGAATTGGCGATAAGGACCTTGTCGAAATTGTTTACGAACATCATCCCACCGGAATTATCGGGATAACTTGTCCCTACTGCTTTACCAAACTGCAGTTTGCAAAAGATGATTTTTGAAGTGTCGTTTTGAATTGGTGTATCAATGAAATGAAGACCATTCCAGCCGCCAAGAATAGTATCCGGTTGACTAAAACCGCTGGTGTCATTTACCGTAAATATGATGCTATCGGTTACCGTGCCAATGGCCAGTAAGCGACCCTGGACATTGAGGGCGAAATGACCCTGAAATTCCACCGTGACGCCAGGTTCGATATTCAGCGTGGTACCATCAGGTATTTGGATATCCCCCTGAACCTGATAGGGAGAACCTGCCAGGAGCCAGGTACCACTGACGTCACCAGGGGGAACAATTGTTTGGGAGAATACAGAAAAGTCCATTATCATAAGGGACAAAAAACAAAATACGGCAAGCCTCATATAACCTCCATGCGGTTAAATTTAAATCGACTATTACGCTAATAGACCTGGGAGGCCCCTGATGGGCCTCATCTATTTCAATTCAATCAATTCAAATCGGGCATGTGGCTGCAGAGCGTCAATTTTGATATAATATCCGGGAAATACTGAATTGGTATGTTTTCCGTAAAATCACTAAAGGTAAGGATTGAAGGTAAATATCTCGCTAAATACCCGGACTTGTTCATTTTTTACCCCTGGGTATTCAAGTTTTTGATATTTTTCACATGCTATTTTATTATACAAAACAATTTTTAATGAGTCAATAAATCTTAACTGAATTTAAGAGAATATTGATAATCTGTAATGTGAAATAAAACTTGAACGCTCCGGGAATAAGAAAAATTAAATCAAACGATCTTTCTTATTTTCCTGCTATTGGGGATAAAACAAAAGGTAATTTTATCAGCCGAGGAATCCGGGTCAAATCAATTGAATGATTTGACCCAGAGAATCTTCCATTAGAGAAACAGCCTTATTAATTTAAAGGATTTGTTGCCTAATGATGCAAATCTAAAGATTATAACAACTGATACTATTTCAGCAATACCATTTTGCGAGTGTCGACAAATCCTGTATGTTTTCCGTGAACTGTATTCCCGGATAACCTGTATATATAAATCCCACTGGCCAGCTGCTGCGTTCCATTCCATTCATAACTATAACTTCCCGCCTTCAGATTATCCGACACAAGGGTGGTTACTTCCGCTCCCAGTATATTAAAAATTTTCAAACTGACCTTACTGGCGATAGGTAGATTAAATTCGATAGTTGTAGAAGGGTTAAACGGATTGGGATAATTTTGATATAGCAAAAACTGATTTGGATTTTTCGACTCTATACGAGGGTCATCAATATAATTTATAACCGTTCCTTCATCTAAAACTGCGATACCCACCGAATCTGTAGCAACCCAAATTCTGTGATCTTCGGCAAATACAATTGAGGTTATAACATTGAAATGTATCCCGGTATTCGAATAGTCATAAACAGTCCAGTTATTATCCTCATATTTCACCAGACCACACCACAATGTACCAACCCATTTATTCCCGCTATTATCTATGGATATGGTAGATATCCTGTCAGTGGGTAAACCTGAGTTACTGGAATTATAAACAGTCCAGGACGTATCATTAAATATTGCCAAACCAAAATCTGTTGCAGCCAATTTCCTTCCCTGTTCATCGATGGTAACAAACCTGACCAGATCATTATTATTCGAAGACCCAGCGTCTGAGACTGTATAGACTGTCCAGGTGGTATCATTAAATTTTGCCAAACCCTTCCAGGTCCCTATCCATTTATTATTTTCCCGGTCTATGGTAACAGAATTCAGCCAATTACTGGATGAATTATAATAAACTGCCCAGGTGGTATCATTAAAACAAGCCAACCCATTTTGGGTGGCGATCCACTTTTTCCCCGCTGAATCAATAGTAATTGCGTATATCTGATTGTGTGGCAAACCAGAGTTTGCAGTATTATAGACTGTCCATGTAGTATCAGCAAATTTTACCAGTCCCGCCCCGGTCCCAATCCACATATTCTCGTTTTCATCAAAAACTATAGACGTGACGTAATTCGAAGGCAAGTCGGAATTTCTAGTATTAAAATCTATCCATGTAGTATCATTATATTTTGCTAAACCACCCCAGGTCCCAATCCATTTTATACCATTTTGAATTACAACGGCATTAATTGCATCCCAAGGCAGGCCGGTATTCGTTTCATAATACACTGTCCAGTTTAATCCATCGAACATGGCCAGACCACCCATTCGGATGCCTATCCATATATGACCGTTATTATCTCTAGCAATTTGGGATACATATTCATTCTGCCCAATCCAATTTATTGGTTGGTGAACAACCCAGTTTACCCCGTCAAATATTACTAAACGGCCGTAGTCTATACCGATCCACCAATTTCCGTTGTGATCTATCAGAATCGAAGTAATGCGATTCGACGGTAAACCGGAATTTGAGACATCATATACCGTCCAGGTAGTATCATTAAATTTTACCAATCCTCCATGCTCAGTACCAATCCACTTGTTTCCACTGCTGTCTATGGTAATTGAATTGATCTGATTATCGGGTAGACCAGAGTTGGTTGTATCATAGATTGTCCAATTGATGCCATCAAAATTAACTAACCCATTATTTGTCCCGATCCACGTAGTACCAAAACTATCCTCAACCAGAGTGTTTATTGTATTATCCGGTAAACCCGAATTGGAAGTGTCATATATCGTCCAGGTGGTATCATTAAAAAAGGCTAAACCGAGACCCTCCATGGAATGCCAAAGTTCATAGTCTCCCATCCCCATCCATTTGTTCCCTTCCCTATCGATCGTGACCTCATTTACCATATTCCCTACCAAACCCGAATTTGTCGAATCATAAACTGTCCAGGAACTACCATCGAACTTGCATACCCCATCCAACGCCCCAATCCAAAAATTCCCTTGGTGATCCATGGTCACGGACCTCACCCAATTGCCTGATAGACCGGAGTTGTTCGTATTATAGACAGTCCATACAGCCCCATCGAACCTGGCCAGACCCCCATAGTCTGTCCCTACCCAGATATTATTATTTTCATCTACAACAAGCGAGTTTACCGCATCAGTTGGTAAACCAGTTGTAAAGCTGGTATATTGGGTCCATCCCGGATATTGTCCAAATCCAGAAGTTACCAATCCAAGAATAATAAGTATTACCGCAAAAGAAGTCAGTTTCATAATATTCTTTTTATCCCTCCATTCTTTTCTCATTATTAACGGCAAAAAACTGTATTTATAAACTATTCTCCAGATATTCGCCAAATGCCATGAGAATTTCTCAAAATAATTTTTTTTTATCTCAAGTCAATTTTTTTGGTCTTCAATTGGCTTTGATAAAAATAATCAATAAATTCATTTGAACAATTGCTCAAATGTCTGGGAAAATAATGAAGAATGACAAAATTGAAATCTGCAAAGAAACAGTTGTGAACTATGAAAAGGTGGAAGCGGTAAAGAAGGAACTCCCCTCCACCCGGGAAATTGCTGACCTGTCGGAAATCTTTAAGGTGCTGGGAGATCCGACCCGGCTGAAAATTGTCCTGGCTCTGGCTAAAGAGGAGCTTTGTGTCTGCGATCTGGCAACCCTGGTGAATCTGTCGGTTTCAGCCATCTCGCATCAGCTTCGTCTGTTAAGAAATCTGAGACTGGTCAAATATCGCAAATCGGGGAAGATGGTTTATTATCTGCTGGATGACGACCACATCGAAAGTATAATCAATCAGGCCCTGGTGCATATCCGGGAATAGTTAATTACTGCAGAAAGTTGGCATCCCAATGACTGATAAAATTTACCGGCAGAAAAATCTGGAAGTGGTCGGAATGGATTGCGCGGACTGCGCTCTGCATGTGGAGAAATCAGTAAACCAGGTTCAGGGCATCAAGCTGGCGCAGGTTAATTTCATCAGCGGCAACCTGAAGATCGAATATGACGATCAGCATACCAATCTGCAGGAAGTTGAAAAAGCGGTAAAATCCGCCGGTTACTCCCTCAAAAAACCAACCCGGAGTTTCTGGCAGAAAAACAAGCCGACTATCCTGACTGTTCTGTCCGGCATCTTTGGCCTGGCCGGTTCTATTGTCCACTTTTCACATACGTCGGAATATATTTCCATTCCGCTTTTTGCCATTGCCATTTTAACCGGCGGATTTCCCATTGCTATCAAAGGCATCAAGGAGGCCAGGCACCTGACCCTGGGCATGGATTTCCTGATGAGCATCGCAGTAATCGGAGCGATGATAATCGGAGAATGGACCGAGGCCGCCTATGTGATATTTCTGTTTTCCCTGGCTGAACTGATCGAATCCTATTCGGTAAAGCGTGCCCGCAGATCCATTGAATCGCTGATGGAGCTGGCGCCTGATGTGGCACTGGTAAAGACCGATTCAGGCAATATGGAAAAACCGGCAGGCAGCGTTGCGGTCGGTAACGTTATCATCATTCGTCCCGGTGATCGAATTCCGCTGGATGGAGAAGTTCTTGCGGGAAGTTCCGCCGTAAACCAGGCGCCGATAACCGGAGAAAGCATTCCGGTGGATAAATCTCCAGGGGAGGAAGTATTTGCCGGTACGATAAACCAGCAAGGTGTGTTGGAAGTGCGGGTCACGAAAAGAATGCAGGATTCCATGCTGGCCCGGATCATCCGTTTGGTGGAAGAAGCCCAGGCCAGAAAGGCGCCTACCCAGCAATTCGTGGAAAAATTTTCCCGTTATTACACCCCGGCCATGGTGTCATTTGCCATCCTAGTGGCTGCAATACCGCCACTCTTATTCGGAGGGATTTTTACGGAGTGGTTTTACCGGGCCCTGGTATTACTGGTCATCTCCTGCCCTTGCGCACTGGTTATTTCCACCCCGGTGACCATCGTCAGCGGACTAACCAATGCTGCCCGCAATGGTATTCTGATAAAAGGTGGATCTTACCTGGAAAATTTTGACAAAATTAGAGTGCTGGCTTTTGATAAAACAGGTACCCTCACCACCGGAAAACCGGTAGTGCAGTCGATCCAAACCCTGAACCACCATTCGGTGGAGAAACTCCTGCAGATTGCAACCTCCCTGGAGGCCAACTCAGAACATCCTCTGGCCAAAGCAATTACTGATTATGCCACCAGACAGGGAATAACTCCCATACCGGTTGAGCAGTTCAGTGCCCTACCCGGTAAAGGTGCCAGAGGAGTGATAAACGGGGAATTGTGCTATATCGGAAACCATCGTCTGTTTGAAGAGGAAAAAATTTGTCAGAACGCAGTGCATGCAGAATTGGAGAAGCTTGAGAATAGATCCCACACCGCAGTCCTGGTCGGTAATCCCAAAAATCTTCTCGGCTTGATTGCGATTGCCGATGAAGTCCGGGAAGCCGCATTCCCGGCCATCCAAAAATTAAAACAACTGGGTATCCGTAAAACGGTAATGCTAACCGGAGACAATGCGGTTACCGCACGGGCAATTGCCGGACAAATCGGGATCGATAAATTTGAAGCAGAACTGTTACCGGATAATAAGGTTGAAGTAATCCAACAGCTCATGAAAAATCAGTCTTTGCTGGCAATGGTGGGGGATGGCATCAATGACGCCCCGGCACTGGCCTCGGCCACCATGGGAATTGCCATGGGGGTTTCCGGTAGTGATACCGCCATCGAGACTGCCGACATCGCCCTGATGGAAGACGATCTCTCCCGCATCGCCTATCTTAAGAAGCTCAGCCGCAAGACCGTGCGGATCATCAAACAGAATATTTTTATTGCGTTGTTTTTAAAAGCAATCTTTTTCGCTCTGGCCATCCCCGGTCTGGTGACCTTATGGATGGCGGTATTTGCCGACATGGGCGCCAGTCTTATTGTAATATTTAACGGGCTCCGGGCGTTAAAAACCAATTCAAATTAAATTTTAGTTTCCCATTTATCTAAGCCGATTTTTAACCAACCAGGGTAATACTAAATAATCCAAAATTTCCTGAGCGATACCGATTAATTTCATCCTTATTAAGATAGGATTCAAGCAAATCATCCGGCAGATCAATCACTTTTTTCTTTTTGATCTCAATCTTCTCAAATCCCGCTTTTTGGACCGTGGCAAGATAATCTTCTTCCTTCAGGGCACCGGCCACGCAACCGGCATAAAGTTCCGCCGATTCGCGTAACTTCTGGCTCATCTCCCCCTGGTATACCACATCCGAAATACAGAAATGGGCGTCAGGTTTCAGGACCCGGTAGATTTCCCGGAAAGCTTTGTTCTTATCCGGCACCAGGTTTAAAACACAATTGCTGATCACCACGTCCACCCGGTCATTTTCAATCGGCAGATCCTCTATTTCTCCATAACGGAACTCAACGTTGGCATATCCCAGTTTCCGATTATTCTCCTCCGCTTTGGCAATCATCTCTTCGGTCATATCCACGCCGATTACTTTCCCGGAATCACCCACCATTGCCCGCGCCACAAACACGTCGTTTCCGGCCCCACTGCCCAGGTCCAGCACCGCATCTCCCGCTTTAATGCCGGCATGTTCGGTGGGTAGACCACAACCCAGACCCAGATCTGCCTCAGCCACGTAGCC
>Ga0307419_10001522_pt1 | contig 11912 bp, 12 predicted proteins | sample SalMarWE160230MG_2_FD_202512 | JGI IMG/M metagenome (GOLD analysis project Ga0307419, IMG submission 202512) | Salt marsh sediment microbial communities from the Plum Island Ecosystem LTER, Massachusetts, United States - WE1602-30 | ecosystem: Environmental > Aquatic > Marine > Intertidal zone... | reverse complement strand
GGGAAGGTAAACACACCGCGGTCGACGTTTATCGCCGGCAGGCGGATATATTCAGCGAAACCGCCGGGGTCGATATTAGTCCTACGCAAAGTATCGCAGACGGTGGGATTTCCGTTCCGGCAATAATAACAGGTATTGCAAGGCACATGGTGGGCGATAACAACCCGGTCGCCGGTTTTATACCGCTCTACACCCCCCCCTACCTCAACTACCCGACCGGATACTTCATGTCCCAGCACCAGCGGCGCCCGGTCCAGCCGGTACCACTCCATAACGTCGCTGCCGCAGATACCGCTGGCCATAACTTTCACCAGCAGTTCACCGGGACCGATGTCCGGTACGGGCATCTCTTCAACCCGAACATCCCGGTTGTTGTACCAGCTGGCGACGCGCATCTTATTGCCCGTCGGTTTATTCATTTTTCACCGTATCGTAAATTTCCTGCGCCTGTTTCGGCGTGGCGTTATCGTGGACAATGGCCCGAATCGCTTTTATGGCAGCTACCGGGTGCTCATTCTGCCAGACATTCCTTCCCAGGTTGACGCCGATAGCTCCCTTCTGCATACCGTCGTGAACGAACTCGAAAACCTCGAGTTCGGTTTCCGTGCGTGGCCCACCGGCCATGACCACCGGAACGGGACAGCCGTTGACCACCTTTTCAAATCCTTCACACCAGTAGGTCTTGACAATCCTGGCACCCAGTTCGGCGGCGATACGACTGCACAGGGCCAGATAACGGGCGTCCCGCTTCTCCAGTTCTTTGCCCACGGCGGTTACCGCCATCACGGGAATGCCGTACTTTTCACCTTCGTTCACCAGGGTAGCCAGATTTAATAACGATTCTTTCTCGTAGTCGGTGCCGACAAAGATGGAGATGCCCATCGCCATGGCGTTCAGACGGATAACATCCTCGATATCGGTAGTAATGCCCTCGTTGGCGAGGTCGGCCCCGACCATACTGGTACCTCCGGATACCCGGAGAATAATAGGCTTGGTGTTCGCCGGGTTAATCGCCGAACGCAGCACACCCCGGGTAACGAATACGGCGTCGGCGTAGGGCATTATCGGCTCCAGGGTTTTACCCGGCTCTTCCAGTTTCCGGGTCGGGCCCTGAAAATATCCGTGGTCTATTGGCATGAATAGACACTTTCCGTCGCCTGGAATTAGTTGTGCCAGACGGTTAGCCATTCCCCATTCCATAATCCACTACCCTCCTTTTGAGCGTACATTGTCATATCTATTATAATCTATGGCATATCCAAATAATAGTCAAATACCGCCCCGGCGGACAGATATCTGCCAGGTGAGTATTTCTATTATAGTCATAACTTTTCAGCCAGGACGACGAAAAGAAAAAGCCCCGACAAACGTCGGGGCTCAATAACAATATCATAAAATACGATTAGTCGACTTTCTCGAATCGGCTTCGAGGCGCGCCGCATACCGGGCACCTTTCCGGGGCTTCGCCTTCGACGGTATTACCGCAGACCTGACACACGTAGTAAGGCTCACCCTTAAAAACCTTACCTGCTTCCAGGTCTTTCAGGGCCGCCCCGAAAAGCCTGTGGTGAATCTTCTCCACCTTATTAGCCAGGTCGAAGCTGTTCTCGGCTTTCTGGTTACCTTCGGCTTTCGCCTTCTCGATGAATTCGGGGTACATCTCGGTAAACTCATAATTCTCACCGCCGACGGCGGCCTGGAGGTTCTCTTTATCCGACTTTATTTCACCCAGTACTCTCAGGTGATTGCGGGCATGGACGGTCTCCGCCTCGGCGGCGGCTCGGAACAATCGGGCTACCTGCTTGTTGCCGGTTTCATCGGCCTTTTCTGAAAAGAAGAGGTACTTACGGTTGGCCTGGCTTTCTCCGGCAAAAGCTTCCTCGAGATTGGCTTTGGTATCCGCCATAATCATCCTCCTTTTATACCATCGTCGTAATTGTCTAGTGCTAATAATAACATGATTATCAAGGATGTCAGTGACAAAAGTAACGTTACGGAAAGGGTGGGGATTATGTAATTATTTGCTACTCATAGTATGCTTTGTTACCAAGCTGGTCATCACGCAGAGATAAGAAGGGATAGATATATCCAGTACAACGTTTAGCTTCATCTCCTAGTTCCCCTAATGTAAATAACCGCGTTAAGGCACGCGCAAACTTCTCAAACATGACTACAATTTCTTCATATATTTCTCTGAAGTTATCATTTATGTCAACTAATTCTAACTTACACTGCCAATCCTTTTTCCTTGACAAAATATCGAGTTCAAGCTGCATCCACTGGCTTTCCATAGATGATACGGTGTTAGCTCGATTCAAAACGATATTCAAATAATAATAGCGATTGTCCATTCCGAACTGTGATAATATTCTAATTGCATTCTTTAAAAGAACATCGTCACAAAGATATTTAAGATCCACTTGAGCACAAGCTAATTTTAAATAATCATTGCTGAAACACTTACTTGTTATTTTATCCAAAAGATATTCTAAATCGTGTCCTTTTTTACTGCTAGGCCACGGAGATTCAGTGGGATAATCAGCAGTCATATGAAGGACGTGAAAACATATTACAGTCTTCATCAAGCGTTCGAATCCACTCGCCAGACTAAGTATAGGTAAATGATAGAAATCATTAGCTCCGTCAATTTTCTGAAGCTGACCCAAACCCGCTTGGATGAGTTCTATTGAAATGCGAACTTCCTGGCCTATGGCTATGTGCTGTAAAGTAGTAACGCCCATAAAAAATATATTATTCTCCCACCACCAGCTTTTTAATAGCATCCGCGATTTCCGTCGTGGGCATACCGGGCCCGAAGACGGCTTTGACGCCCATTTCCTCCAGGGCGGGGACATCGTCCTCGGGGATGATACCCCCGGCCACGACGATAACGTCCTGCATCTCTTTTTGCTGCAGCCCGGCCATGACTTCAGTAAAAAGCTCCAGGTGCGCCCCGGACAGGCAGCTCAACCCGATAACGTTCACATCCTCCTGGAGAGCCGCCGCCACAATCATCTCCGGCGTCTGGCGTATCCCGGTGTAAATCACCTCCATGCCGGCATCACGCAGAGCCCGCGCCACCACCTTGGCACCGCGGTCGTGACCATCAAGCCCCGGCTTGGCGATAAGCACCCTTATCTTTTTCGGGTTCATGATTTGTTATTTCCCCTCTCGCGGCTGCAGGAGTTCCACCAGGACACCGTTCACCGATTTGGGGTGGAGGAAACCGATTTGCCCGGCCACACCTTCTCTACCCACCTCATCGATGAGTGTAAATCCCTTTTTCTCCAGGTTCTTCAACTCGCTGTTTATATCGTCTACCTCCAGGGCGATATGGTGAATACCCTCGCCCCGGCTTTCCAGGAACCTCGCTACGGTACTGTCGGGGCCGGTGGGCTCCAGGAGGTCGATTTCCATACCGTCACCAACCTCGAAAACCGCCTCGTTTACCTTCTGGGAGGGGGCGTTCTCAATGTGCGGTTTGACTCCCAACAGACTCTCAAATAACGCCGCGCTTTCTTTAAGGTTCTTAACGGCGATGCCGATATGATGGACTCTTTTTATCATAGCTTTTCCCCGGATTTTAGATAACCAGGTATTCCCGCTGTACCCCGAACACTTCCCGGAGGGTATCGCTGATTTCCCCCACCGTGGCGTAGGCTGCCACGCATTCCAAGAAAGCGGGCATAGTATTTTCGGCGCCCAGGGCTGCCCTACGCAGATTTTCCAGTGACGCCTTGACTGCGGCGACATCCCGTTCCTTTTTCACCTTTTGGAGCCCGGCTACCTGCTTTTTCGCTTCCTCGGCGCTGACTTTCACCAGGCTTTTCAGTCCGGCATAAGGTGTATCGTATTTGTTAACGCCCACCACTACCCTATCCCCGGCTTCCACCTCTTTCTGATAGCGGTAGGCGCTTTCCTGGATTTCCCTTTGTGGATATCCATTTTCTATAGCCACCAGCGCCCCACCCCGGGAGTCTATTTTCTCGATATATTCCTCGGCCGCCGCCATGACATCGCCGGTAAGTTTCTCCACCATCCAGGCACCCCCCAACGGGTCGATGGAATCGGCGACGCCGCTTTCATGGGCGAGAATCTGCTGGGTGCGTAAAGCCGTGGTAACCGCTTCCTCAGAGGGCGTGGCATAGGCTTCGTCATAGGAGTTGGTGTGCAAAGACTGCGTCCCGCCGAGGACCGCCGCCAGGGCCTGCAGGGTTACCCGGACGATATTGTTATAGGGCTGCTGGGCCGTCAGCGAGGAGCCGGCCGTCTGTGTGTGAAAGCGCAGCATCCAGCTCCTCGGGTCTTTAGCCTGGAATCTTTCTTTCATTATCTTCGCCCAGAGAATCCGGGCGGCCCGGAACTTGGCGATTTCCTCCAGCAGGTTGTTATGGGCGTCAAAGAAGAAGGAAAGACGCCCGGCAAACTCGTCTACGTCCAGTCCGCGGTCGATGGCCGCCTGGACATAGGCGATGCCGTTAGCCAGGGTAAAGGCTATCTCCTGCACCGCCGTGGCGCCGGCTTCCCGGATGTGATAGCCGCTGATACTGATGGTATTCCAGCGCGGCAGCTGCTCCCGGCAATACTCGAAAATATCCGTCGTCAGCCTCATCGAGGGGGTGGGAGGATAGATATAGGTGCCGCGGGCGATGTATTCTTTAAGTATATCGTTCTGGATAGTGCCGTTCAGGGCAGAAAGCTCCACGCCTTGCTTCCGGGCCAGGGCAACATACATCACCAGCAGGATGGGGGCGGTGGCGTTAATCGTCATGGAAGTGCTGACCTTATCCAGCGGAATATCCCGGAAAAGCGCCTCCATATCACGTAAAGTATCGATAGGTACGCCTACCTTACCCACCTCACCCCGCGCCAGCGGATGGTCGGAGTCGTAGCCGATTTGCGTGGGCAAATCGAAAGCTACGCTAAGTCCGGTCTGGCCCTGCTCCAGGAGGTAACGGTAACGGCGGTTTGACTCTGCGGCGGAAGCGAAGCCGGAATATTGCCGCATCGTCCAGAGTCGGCCGCGGTACATCGTGGGTTGAATGCCCCGCCCGTAGGGATGCTCCCCCGGATATCCCACCGATTCTTCAAGATTGATATCCTGGATATCTTCGGCGGTATATAAAGGCTCTATCTCAATACCCGAGGTCAACTTAAAATCGGGCCGTCGCTCCGGTGATTTCCGAACCGCAGGTTCGTATTTATCCTTCTGCCACTCTTCTTTTTTCTTGCCGGACATCAGTTCTGCCTTATTCAAGATATACACAAAAACAATATCAGAATGGACGTTTTATTACAACCGTGGCTGAGTCCGAGAGGGGACGAAGCCCCCTCTTTCTTTCTAGGGCGGGTGGGCGGCGAAAAAGAAAAATGCTAACGCTGTTTCCAATACCAGCCCAAGTATCTTATACTAATAATAATAACAATCGTGGAGGAGAGACCGATTAACATTTTCCGGAAAGCTTTAAAGCGCACCCACGATACCTGGTTCGGGAAGGCGATGGGCCTTTTCGACCGCCAGACAATCGACGATGAAGTCTGGGACGAACTGGAGGAACTGCTCATTTCCGCCGATGTGGGGGTGGCCACCACTACTAAACTCATTGAAACAGTCAAGAAGAAAGTTTCTGAGGAAAAACTCGAAGGCTCGCGGGTTAGTGCTTTGCTCCAGGAAGAAATGGTGAAAATCCTGGATATTCCTCCCCGTGAAAAGGCTGGTACTCCATCACCGAAAGTAATTCTTCTGGCGGGTGTCAACGGTAGCGGTAAAACGACCTCCATCGCCAAGCTGGCTTACGCATTAAAAAAGGAAGGCAAGAGTGTTTTACTCGCCGCCGCGGATACCTTCCGGGCGGCCGCTATCGACCAGCTCAAGAAACAGGGTGAAAGGGCGGGTGTGGACGTTATCGCCCACCAGCCGGGCGCCGACCCCGGGGCGGTAGCCTACGACGCCTTGCAGGCCGCCAGGAGTCGTAATATCGATGTCGTCATGATAGATACGGCCGGACGACTCCACACCAAGTACAATCTCATGGAGGAGCTGAAAAAGGTCCGGCGGGTGGTGACCAAACTGGATGAGACGGCCCCTCACGAGGTTATCCTGGTACTGGATGCCACCACCGGGCAGAACGGCCTGAGTCAGGCCCGGTACTTTACCGAGGCCGTCGGCGTGACCGGTATTTTCCTCGCCAAGCTGGACGGCACCGCCAAGGGAGGCATTGTCCTGGCGATTTGCGATGAACTATCGGTTCCCATCCAGCTCATCGGGGTTGGCGAAGGACTGGAGGATATGGTAAGCTTTGAAGCAAAAGCCTTCGTGGAGGCTTTATGCTCCTGATAATCCGGAGGTGAACCATCGAAATAGGTATTGACCCGGTAGCTTTTACCATCGGTTCATTCGGTGTCCGCTGGTACGGCATTATGGTAGCCCTGGCGGTGATAACGCTGGTGACCTGGGCATTGCTGTGGGCGAGAAAAGACCCTAAAATCTCTTACAACACCATCATCAACATCGCTATCGTGGGGATTCCTTCCGGCTATATATTTTCCCGGCTGCTGCACGTCATCGACTACTGGGATTACTTTATGGACAATCCTGGGGAGATAATCGGCGGCTCGGGACTGACCATCTACGGCGCGGTACTGGGAGCGGCGCTGGGCGTCTGGATTTACAGTCGGATAAGCAAAATAAACTACGGCTACCTGACCGATATGCTGGCGCCGGGCATTATCCTGGCCCAAGCTATCGGCCGCGTCGGCTGCACACTAAACGGCTGCTGCTATGGAAAAGTCTGCGACCTGCCCTGGGCGGTTACCTACACCGATCCGAGTCACGGTGCGATGATACAGTCGGTACATCCCACCCAGATTTACGAGATTTTCGTTAACCTGATTATTTTCGGCGTGCTGCTTTTACTGAGGAAGCGGCTCCGCCCCAACGGCTCATTATTCCTGATATACCTCACCCTCTACGCCGGCTGGCGACTGGGTATAGATTTTATCCGCGACAACAAAGAACTGCTCTTCGGCCTGCATGAAGCCCAGCTTATATCGATAGTCGTACTGATAATTACCATCACCATAATGGCCTTTAAGACGCGGTGGATTAAGCGGGACGAAGACATTTTTAGCGAATGAGGAGGTAGCATGGAAGATTGGAGTATTCTGTTCCTCATTATCTGGCTCGGGTGTTTCCTGGTAATATCAATAGATTCGGCCTACAAGAAGATCAGCCCCTTTTTCTGGCGCGTGGCGGCCCTGTTCGGCGGCCCTTTTGCCCTGATAGCCTACGGGGTCGTGCGGCAGAAACAGAGTAAATAAGCGATAGGTCTGCTTAATCCTTGTGCCGGTTGATTATCGCCGTTTGCCAGGTCACGTTGTCGTCCGACCGCACCCCGCCGACGGTGCATACCCGGATATCATCCCCCTGATTCGTTTCGGCGGATATATCGTATATAAATCCGGCGATTTCCTCCGGCTTTTCCACATCGAACACCACCACCGGCAGACCTTCCTCGATATTGAAAGCCTCCGGATTTTCCATGTTGCCGTTATATGTAGAGATACCAATCAATGTGCCCGGCGCCGGCTGTACTTTCCAGGCAGTAGCCGGATCGGCGGCCGTCTTAATAGCAACAATATAGGCCGGCCCGGTTTTTCCGGCAGGACTGGTAATAACCCCGGCAATACGCGGTGTTTTCAGACTGTCCGGCTCGTAATTGGCACCGTCCATAATCTTTTTCAGATAGCCTTTGGTCGGCGTAGAAGCCACGTGAAATAGCAACTTGTATGTCTCGAAGATGGCCTCGGTCTGGATGCCGTTGGTCACGACCATGAGGCCGATGTTGTTATCACACTTCACGGCGGTATAGTGCCGGAGGGGGTCGTAAGGCACGTCGCCCAGCGGACCCATGACAATACCTTGCCCCCTCTGCGTCGCTTTTCTCTCCCGGCTCCCCGGACTGCGCCCGGTCACTACATAAGCGAAAGCCGGATTACCCTTTTCGGTAATACCGAGGAAAATCTGCCGGCCGGGATAAGGCCCGTTGGGATTCTTCATAGCAATTTCTCCTTTCAGGCGCTCCGCTTGAAATCGAGAAGGTTCAACCTCAGCTGGTTCCTGCCATTCCAGTTGTCCACTTCCACATTATAGACCATATCCAGATTCGATGTTAATTCATCCTGGTGGCTGCTCAACCGGAAAGCCACCCCGTCCCATACCGCATCGTCCTGCCGCAGTTTCAATCTGAGATGTTCGCCTTTTTTCCCCATGGTACGTTTATTCAGTACCTGTACGTCCTCGCTCAAGAACAGGGGAACAGGATTGCCGATTCCATAGGGAGACAATGATTGGATGGACGCAAAAGCGTCGCCCACCAGCTCGCTTAAGTGCACCCGGGTGTCTATATTCAGATGGGGCATCAACTCGACATCTTTCAATTGCTCCGTAGCCAGGTCGATTAATCCGTCTTGAAGTTCGGGTAGCTTTGAGGTGGACATGGTGAAGCCGGCTGCCTGGGAGTGCCCGCCGAATCGGGATAAGAGATAGCTGAACCCGTTCAGGGCGGCAATCATATTGAATTCCGGTATACTGCGGCAGCTGGCATGACTCTGCGTATCGGTGGTATGGATGACGATAGACGGACGGTAGAACTCTTCCGCCAGGCGGCCGGCTACCAACCCGGCAATGCCGATGGGATACTCTTTGCCGGCGACTATCAGCATAGGCTGCAGTCCGCCTTCCTGTACCTGCCGACGGGCCATATCGAGTATCCTGGTGGTCATTTCCTGACGTTCCCGGTTTTTATTGGCCAACCAAGCAGCCAGTTCGGCGGCTTCCCGGGGTGATTCGGTTACCAGCAGTTTATATCCCGTCAGTCCGTCGGCCATTCTTCCGGCGGCATTCAGGCAGGGACCGATTATCCAGGAGATGCTATCGGAGTCAAGACTGCCGGGTTCGAGACGCGTTTGCTTGAGCAGTTCACTGATGCCGATTCGAGGATTTTCATTAATCCGTTTCAATCCTTCGATGATAAGATAGCGGTTTTCCGCCAGCGGCGGAGACATATCAGCGATAGTGCCGATAGCCACTAAATCCAGTAGCCATTCCAGGCGGTCGTCCTTGCCGAGACTGCGAAAGAGGGCCTGCAATACTTTAAAAGCCACTCCCACACCGGCCAGCTGTGAAAACGGATATGCGGAATCGGTAAGCTTGGGATTGACCACGGCGATAGCCTCCGGTATTTCATCCAGGGGGGTGTGATGGTCGGTGATGATAACGTCCAGGCCCATCTTGCCGGCTTTCCTGACCTGTAGAACGTCGGTCACGCCGCAATCGACGGTGATAACCAGGCTGACTCCCTCCTCCCGGAGGGTTTTCAACGCGCCGATGGCCAGTCCGTGGCCTTCCGTCTGCCGGTGGGGTATATACGGAATGACATCACCCCCCAGGGTTCGCAGACCCAGCACGAGAGCGGCCGTCGCGGTCATACCATCGGCATCGTAATCCCCGTAAACAGCTATTTTCTCGCCGGAGAGCAACGCCTGGTAAATCCGCGCCACAGCTTTGGCGGCATCCGGCAGCAATAACGGGTCGCTGAGAAGGCTGCTGTCACTGGCCAGAAATGACAGATATTCTTCAGGATTTTTCACACCGCGATTGTAGAGGAGCTGCACCAGCAGCGGTGAAAATTCCGAATTGATTAAACGATGACCTTCGAGTTGCGGTAAAAGGTTCCAGCGGAAATGACTCAAGCCGATGCCTCGGTGAATTTCTTCAGTATCAGTACCGAATTGTGTCCACCGAATCCGAAGGAATTGGTCAAAGCCGTGGTAACTTTTGCCGGACGGGCCGTATTGGGCACGTAATCAAGATCACACTTGGGGTCAGGATTTTCATAATTAATGGTCGGCGGAATTATCCCGTTAAGGATGGTCATCATACAGATGGCCGGTTCGATAGCCCCGGCGCAGCCGATAAGATGGCCGGTCATTGACTTGGTAGAGCTTATCGGTACTTTATAAGCGTATTCGCCGAAAGCCGTCTTAATGGCCTTGGTTTCCATGGAATCGTTGAGCTGAGTCGACGTGCCGTGGGCATTGATATAGTCTATTTCTTCCGGTTTAACACCGCCGTTTTTCAGGGCATTCAGCATCGCCCGGGCAGCGCCTTCTCCGCTCTCCAGCGGCTGGGTGACATGGAACGAGTCCGAAGTAGCCGCATAAGCGATTATCTCCCCCAGGATATTGGCGTTTCTCTTTAAAGCGTGCTGCATACTTTCCAGTACCAGTACCACGGCCCCTTCGCTGACAATAAAGCCATCACGCTCAGAATCAAAAGGCCGTGATGCTTTCGGCGGGTCATCATTCCTGGTAGAAAGGGCATGCAGCGAATTGAAGGCGGTAATCCCCAGGGGATTTATTATCGCCTCGGTACCGCCGGCCAGCATAACCTCGGCGCCGCCCCGCTTGATGAACTCATAAGCCAGCCCGATAGCATCCGAACCGCTGGAACAGGCGGATGTCGTGCAGAAATTGGGTCCTTTTGCACCCAAGGCAATCGATACCTGGGCGGCGGCTATATCCGCAATCATCATCGGAGCCAGGAACGGGCTGACCCGGTCCGGTCCTTTTTCAATAAGGACCTTCGATTGCTCAAAAAGAGTACCCAGCCCGCCGATGCCGCTGCCGACGTATACCCCGATATCATCCTGGTTGCTTTTATCAATCGTCAGTCCCGAATCCTCAACGGCCTGGTAACCGGCCACCACGGCCAGCTGGGCAAAACGGTCCATACGCCGGGCGTCCTTCCGGTTTATATAGTCGGTCGGCTCAAAGTCCCTGACCTCGCCGGCAAATTTGGTCGCCATTTTCTCGGTATCAAAGAGGGTAATATAATCTATGCCGGATTTTCCGGCGATGAGATTATCCCAGGTTGTTTTCATATCTTTACCGAGGGGATTAATAGCCCCGATTCCGGTAACTACAACTCTATGAGTATTATCGTTAATGTTAGTGACCTCCTTGATATCCTATAGCTATAATTTATGGAATAAAATAGTTTCGGATATCAATCCTTTTTACCATATTTTGAGCCTGTTTTCAAGTTGAAAGCGGGTATCCCGGGAGTGTTTAACCGGCGAGGTATTCACACACTACCGCTAAACTGATTTCTTCAAAATATTAAAAAGTCCTTCAACATTCGACCGCAGAAACATCGCCTGGGGGCCTTCGCTGGGAACACCTTTAAAGCGGTCATCACGCAGTATTTCCTCGATTGTTTCATCAATGCTCAAGCCGCGGTCAATCGTTCCGGAAACCATATCCACCCAGTCTTTTATGTTACGCCTCATCTCGGAAAAGGATTCCTTGCCGCAGACTTCGCCGTGGCCCGGCACCACGATATCCACATCCAGCTCTTCGAGTCGCTTGAGTGATTCCAACCACTTATCGGGTATAGCGTTGAAGAATATGGGCATACCCAGGTTGACATTATCGGAGGTGAAAACCGTTCTTTCCTCGGGGACGTGCACCGCCAGGTTATAGGGGGTATGACCCGGCATATGCATCAGGTGAAAAGTATGGTCGCCCAGGTATATAGTCATTTTATCCGATAGTGTTATCTCCGGCAGGCGGTACCGGAAATCGTTATCCACCGGAGGACTATCGGGGGCCATGCGTTTCATCTGCTCTCTAAAGTCTTCCACATCCATGTCCAGCATCATCTCCCGCGTTCCCTCATGGCTGACCACCGTTCCCCCATAATAGCAGTTGCCGGAGACATGGTCGCCATGCGGTTCGCCGTTGATAACATAGCGGACCGGGCCGAACTTCGCCGTTTCGGCTACCATCTTTTTAACATCAGCCGGCATCATCGGTGTATCGATAACCACGACACCTTCCGAGGTGATTAC
>Ga0307419_10001514_pt1 | contig 11932 bp, 9 predicted proteins | sample SalMarWE160230MG_2_FD_202512 | JGI IMG/M metagenome (GOLD analysis project Ga0307419, IMG submission 202512) | Salt marsh sediment microbial communities from the Plum Island Ecosystem LTER, Massachusetts, United States - WE1602-30 | ecosystem: Environmental > Aquatic > Marine > Intertidal zone >... | reverse complement strand
CCGGATCTCCTCCCGCACGCGCTCGATGAAGGAGACCACCGGCATGACCTCCTGCTTCTGCTCGGCGCCGCGCGCCCGCACGGCCACCGTGCCCGCCTCCACCTCGCGGGCGCCCACCACCAGGAGGTAGGGGATCTTCTGCAGCTCCCCATCCCGGACCCGGTAGCTCAGGGTGTCGGAGCGGGCGTCGATGTCGGCCCGGAGCCCCGACTGCTTGAGCCGGGCCAGCACCTCGCGTGCGGCCTCTTCCTGATCCCCCGTGATCGGGATCACTCGGGCCTGCACGGGTGCGAGCCAGGTCGGGAACGCGCCCGCGAAGTGCTCGATGAGGACCCCGGTGAACCGCTCCAGCGTGCCGAAGATGGCCCGGTGGATCATGACCGGCCGGTGCGGAGCGTTGTCCGATCCGATGTACTCGAGCCCCAGCCGCGCCGGCAGGTTGAAGTCCAGCTGGATCGTGGCTCCCTGCCACTCACGCCCGATGGCGTCGGAGAACTTGATGTCGATCTTGGGGCCGTAGAAGGCGCCCCCGCCTTCGTCCAGCCCGTAGTCCGCCCCGAGACGCTCCAGCGCCTGGCCGAGCGCCTCCTCGGCGCGGTCCCACACCTCGTCCTCCCCGATCCGGGTCTCGGGCCGGGTGGACAGGTCGAAGCGGTACTCGAGGCCGAGCGTGGTCATCACCGTGTCCACGAGGTCCAGGCAGGTGAAGATCTCGTCCTCGATCTGCTCGGGCATGCAGAACAGGTGCCCGTCGTCCATGGTGAGCATGCGCACGCGCAGGAGTCCGTGCAGCGTCCCCGAGCGCTCGTAGCGATAGACGTTGGCGATCTCAGACAGGCGGAGCGGCAGGTCCCGGTAGCTCCGCTGGCGCGAGGCGTACACGAGGCCATGACCCGGGCAGTTCATCGGCTTCACCCGGTAGACCTCACCCTCCCCCTCGCCCTTCATGGGCGGGAACATGTTGTCCGCGTAAGCCTGGAGGTGGCCGGAACGCTCGAACAGCTTCTGGTTCGTGACATGGGGCGTGTACACGAAGTCGTAGTCCTGCTCGATGAGGAGGTCCTCGATCCAGCGGCGCAGCTCGAGCTGCATGGCCGCGCCTTTCGGGTGCCAGAAGACGAGCCCCGGTCCCGCCTCCTCCTCGATCGAGAACAGGTCGAGCTCCTGGCCCAGCTTCCGGTGATCGCGCCTGCGGGCCTCCTCGATACGGTGGAGGTGCTCCTCCAGCGCCCCCCCGCTGAAGAAAGCGGTCCCGTAGATCCGCTGGAGCATGGGGCGGCGCTCGTCCCCCCTCCAGTAGGCACCGGCGGCCGACAGAAGGCGAAAGTGCTCCACCTCGCCCGTGGCGGGGACGTGCGGCCCGCGGCACAGGTCCACGAAGTCGCCATCCCGGTAGATGGAGATCGTCTCACCCTCGGGGATCTCCTCCAGGCGCTCGAGCTTGTAGGGATCTCCGGCGAACAGCTCCCGTGCCTCGTCGCGCGTCACCTCGCGGCGCTCCATGGGAAGGTCGGCCTCGACGACTTTCCGCATCCCGGCCTCGATCCGCTCGAGGTCGTCGGGCGTGAACGGCTCGGGAACGTCGAAGTCGTAGTAGAAGCCCTCCTCGATGGGCGGGCCGAACCCGATCCCCGCCTGCGGCCAGATCTCGCGGACGGCGGTGGCCAGGACGTGGGCGGCCGTGTGCCGGAGGACGTACAGCGCGTCCGGGTCCTCGTCGCTGCGAGTCACGATGGCCGCGCGAACGCCATCGGGGAGCGGCCGACCCAGGTCCCGCAGCTCCCCCTCCGCTCTCGCCGCGACGGCGTCACGGGCCAGACCGGGGCCGATGGAAGCGGCCAGGTCGGCCGCCGTCGAGCCGGCCGGAAGGTCCTTCGAGGAACCGTCGGGGAGGGTGATCGAGATCGTGGACTGTCCGGAGTCGCTCATCGCATACCCGTCGATGATCGGTGATGTGAGGCGGCCCGGAGGATCCCTGCCTCCGGGCCGAACAAGCTAGGAGCTCGGTCGACGAGGGGAAAGCCGCACCCCGGGCTCAGGGCTCCTTGAGGATGCCGTACCGGGTGACCGCGCCCGCGTCGTTGGTGACCACCCACACCTTGGCTCCCACCTTCGCCCCCAGCGAGCTCGAGACGGTACTCAGCGGCACCTCCTGCCCGTCCCCGGTCTCCAGGTAGTAGCCCGCCTCCGAACGGCGCAGGACGCCGACCTGCGGCCGATCCCCGTCCACCGACAGGATCGTGTAACTCGAGGCGCGGAGCACCGATCCCATGGCCCCCGAGCGGGTCGTGTCGACCTCGCCCACGACGCGAACGCGCGCGCCCACCAGGCGCGAGACCTCGTTCTCGTAGGGCCCGGCGACCTGAACGCCGCCCGAGTCCGTCTGAAGGATCGTGCGCACGAAGGGCGTATTCCCCACCTGACGGACCTGGCCGACGACGGTATCCGGAGGCACGCTGTCCCCTCCCCCCGACTCCACCCTCACCTGCCTGGCGCAACCGGCCGCGACGAGGAGCGCGGCTCCGGCCGTGGCCAGGAGGGCGGCTCCGGCCGCCGCCTTCCTCATTGGGTCCGCACGATGGTGACCTGGGCCGCGGCGGATCCCGCGAGGCCGCCGCCCGACGGGTCGGTCAGCCGGAGGACGAAGGCCGGAGCCGCCCCGGTGGATCCAAACGTGAAGTAGGCCTCGGCGCTCCCGTTCACGTCGAACGGGAAGCTGTCGGCGACGAAGCCCGAGCTCGTGACCGTCAGCGGATAGACCTTCTGGAACTCGGTGTTCTGACCGGTGCCGGCGTTGTCGTGCAAACCCTGGAAGACGTTGCGGAGATTCCACGTCGGCAGATCCTGCACGCTGGACTGGAGCGCCACCACATCGTCCACATCGGGCATGATCGAGAAGTTGGACAGCAGCTCCGCCCACGTCACCTGCTTCCCGGCCACGTCCGAGACCGCCCCCAGGACGTCGTCGATCCCGCCCTGGTGCGACGGTCCGCCGCTGTTCAGGCGCTGGAAGAGGGCCTGCTCGTTGCTCCCCGGAACCGCGCCGTTCCCCGAGGGCCCGTAGTGGTCTCCGAGCCAGCGCAGAAACACCCAGGCGAAGCCCCGCATCTGAAGCGAGGGGATGCCACCCGGGTCCTTGAGCGCCACCGTCTGGGTGCCCGAAGGGTTCAGGAAGTAGCGCGCCAGTCGGCCGAAATCGTCCAGGAGGAACGTGTTGAACACGTCCGTCTGGGTCTGGGTCGCGGGGTCGATCGGGGCCGGCGCGCCTCCGGTCACCTGGCTGAAGGTGAGATTCTGCCGGACGCTGTGTCCTCCCGCGGCCAGCCCCACGATCTCCTCGGCGATGTGGGAGAGTCCCTCGTCTAGCCACACGTCGTTCAGGTCGTTGAACGTGCCGTTCGACTTGATGATCCGGTTCTCGGCGCTCAGGAGATGCTGGAACTCGTGCGAGCTCACGCTGCGGGCGTTCTCCTTCGCGAAGCTCACGGACACCGTGTCGCTGAAGGTCCCGGTCGGGTCCGGCGCGAGGAGGTAGAGCATCTCCGCTTCGTTGCTGGTCGGGCAAGTGCCCGCCGTCGTCGAGCCGCTCGTGGAGCTGGCGTCCCGGCGCGCGAGGTCGGTCGGGATGAAGAATCCGCCGATGAAGGTCGACGAGTTCTTGGGCGTGAGCGCGTTCACCTCCTTGGTGAACAGCACGTACACGTGGCCGTTCTGGTCGATGTCGGCCGGCCCGCCGAAGTAGGCGCTGTCGATCGCGAAGATGTAGTTGTCGAACTCGTCCCCGAACTGCTGGTAGTCCGTGGCCGAGAAAGTGCCGCTGTTCCCGACGTCGGCCACGAAGATAGCCCGGTTGCTCACCTTCTTGACCACCGCCGTGATCTTGCTCGACTGCGTGGTGTCGCAGGTGATCGAGAGGTCCGACTGTTTGACCGGATACGTGAAGTGGATGGTGTCGCCCAATGACGGCGCCGTGGCCGCCCGGAGCCCGGCGCCAAGGCGCGGGCCGGTCGCCCCGGTCCGCGCCGGCTGCAGGGCGTGGCTTCTGAGGAACGAGCGGATGTGCTCACGCAGCCTCAGCTCCATCACGTCGCGCTGCTGCCAGCGCTCGCGCAACTGGTCGAAGCCCGAAACGGTCCTCCGCGCCAGGCGGGGGACGACGTCCGCGTTGCCTGAAGGCGTCGAGGTCTGGAGCAGCATCGACGTCGAAGAGGTCGTCTGCGCCGCGCTCTGCACCGCCACCCGATATTCCCGGGCGCCACTCGCGGACGGCAGCTGGATCTTGAGGATGTTCCCGTCGCCGGGGACGACCTGGCTCTCACCGATCCCGAGATTGGCATCCACGACCGTGCTGTCGCCGGAGGGCGGCGGCGGATTCTTGCTGGTGCCCGTGCCGCTGCCACTGCAGGCCGCGAGAAGCACCGTGCCGCCCGCGGCCAGGACCAGCCGGAAGGGGACTCTCCGACGGTGGCTCGACGTGGTCCTCACAAAGTCTCGCATCGAAGCGCAGTCTCCGGTGGCGATCGTGGTTACACACGAGGACGAGGCCGGAGAGGCCCCGGTCACTCCCCGCGCCAGAAGCTAGGCTACCTCCCCAACCCGCCAAAGGATCCGTCCCGGTCGAAACGACGAGGGCCCGGCACGTGGCCGGGCCCTCGAGACAACGGACGTGGACCGGGGAGCCGGGCGCGGTGCCCGGCCCCGGTCCGAAGAGCGGCTCCTAGTACATGCCGCCCATGCCGCCCATGCCGCCGGCGCCGCCCATACCCTCGTCCTTCTCCTCCTCCGGGTGCTCCGTCACGACGCACTCGGTCGTGAGCAGGAGCCCGGCGATCGAAGAAGCGTTCTGCAGGGCCGTGCGCGTCACCATGGTGGGGTCGATCACACCGGCCGCCACCAGATCCTCGTAGGTGTCGATCGCGGCGTTGTAGCCCCAGTTGAGCTCGCCCTTCTCGCGGACGCGCTCGACGATGATGGAGCCCTCGGCGCCCGCGTTGTGCGCGATCTGCCGGATCGGCTCCTCGAGGGAACGGCGGATGATGTTCACGCCGATCGCCTCGTCCGAGTCCTTCTTGATGCCCAGCGAGCGGAGCTCGTCCAGGGACGACTGACACCACAAGAGCGCCACGCCGCCTCCGGGAACGATACCCTCCTCGACGGCCGCGCGCGTGGCGTGCAGCGCGTCCTCGACCCGGGCCTTCTTCTCCTTCATCTCGGTCTCGGTGGCCGCCCCGACGTTGATGACCGCCACGCCGCCGGCCAGCTTGGCCAGCCGCTCCTGCAGCTTCTCCCGGTCGTAGTCGGAGGTGGACTTGTCGATGGCCACCTTGATCTCGTTGATGCGGCCCTTGATGTCGTCCTCGTCCCCGGCCCCGTCCACGAGAGTCGTCGTGTCCTTGTCCACCACGACGCGCTTGGCCTCGCCCAGGTCGCTCACCACCGCGTTCTCGAGCTTGAAGCCAGTCTCCTCGCTGATGACCTGGCCGCCCGTCAGGGTGGCGATGTCCTGCAGCATCTGCTTGCGCCGGTCACCGAAGCCGGGAGCCTTCACGGCGCACACCTTCAGCGTCTGGCGCAGCTTGTTCACCACCAGGGTGGCCAGCGCCTCGCCCTCGACGTCCTCCGCGATGATCAGGAGGGGCCGACCCATCTGCGCGACCTTCTCCAGGATCGGGAGCAGGTCCTTCATCGCCGAGATCTTCTTGTCGTGGATGAGGATCAGGGGCTCGTCGAGCACGGCCTCCATCTTCTCGGAGTCCGTCACGAAGTAGGGCGACAGGTAGCCGCGGTCGAACTGCATCCCCTCGACCGTCTCCAGCGTGGTCTCGAGGCCCTTGGCCTCCTCGACCGTGATCACGCCATCCTTGCCGACCTTCTCCATCGCGTCGGCGATCAGGTTGCCGATCTCGCGGTCGTTGTTGGCCGAGATCGTGGCGACCTGGGCGATCTCCTTCTTGCCGGTCGTCTCGATCGAGACCTCGTGCAGCTTCTCCACGATCTTCTGCACGGCCGTGTCGATGCCGCGCTTGAGCGCCATCGGGTTCACGCCGGCCGTCACGCTCTTGAGGCCCTCGCGGAAGATGGCCTGTGCGAGCACCGTCGCGGTCGTGGTGCCATCCCCCGCCGTGTCGGAGGTCTTGGTGGCGACCTCCTTGACCATCTTGGCGCCCAGGTTCTCGACCGGGTCCTGCAGCTCGACCTCCTTGGCCACCGTCACGCCGTCCTTGGTGATGGTGGGGCTACCGAACTTCTTCTCGAGGACGACGTTCCGGCCCTTGGGGCCGAGCGTCACCTTCACCGCGCGGGCGAGCTTGTCGACTCCGGTCTTGAGCCGCTGGCGCGCGGAGGTGTCGAATTCCAGGTCCTTGGCCATGATGTGTGTCTCCTGTCCGATCTAGAGGTTCGTTCCCTTCGTGCGTCTCGTCCGTTTGCTACGACTCGAGCACCGCGAGGACGTCGCTCTCGCGGATGATGAGGACATCGCGGCCGTCCACGGTCACCTCGGTCCCCGAGTACTTCCCGTACAGCACGCGGTCCCCCTCGGACAGCTCGATCGCGATCCGCTCCCCCTCGTCCGTGAGCCGGCCGGGGCCGACCGCGATCACCTTGCCCTGCTGGGGCTTCTCCTTGGCGGTGTCCGGGATGTAGAGCCCTCCGCGCATCTCCTCGGTCTCCTCCAGCGGCTCCACGACCACCCGGTCCGCCAGGGGCCGCACGGTCATCTTCTCCTTGGCCTTCGATGCAGTTGCCATCTTCGTGGTCCTCCTTGCCTGAACGCTGACGTCATCGCCTGGGTCCGTCCGCGACCGCGCCCCGGGGGCGACGGCCGCGTCCCTCATGTTAGCACTCCGAAGCCGAGAGTGCTAATGCCGCGACCCGCAGAAAGCGGGAGGACGATCCCGGCCGGAACCGCGACCCGCGCACCCCTGTGGTGCAGGTCACGTGCCAGCGAAAACGGGCCCCCGGACCGCTCCGATGCGGCCGTCCGGTCCCCGACGCTGCCACCCTGGCGCCTCTCCTGTCAGTATGACGGCCCGGATCGCCCCCGGTGCGCCGTGACCCGCCCGGGCGGCACGCACCGGCGGCCCCGAACGTGCGCCGAGACGGAGCCGGAAGATCGTGAAACCCGCGATCATCCAGGCTCGTAGGAGAGGGTGCGGGCCGGACGTCCCGGCCCCGGATGAGGACGAAAACGAGCCCCGAAGGCCGGGCGCGCGATGGGCCGGCGGGGTGAAGGAGGAACGATGATCCGTGCGCTCTTGCTGATGTTCGTGGTGGGCGTGGTCGGGCTCATGGCCGTCGGGCTGCTGCTCGGCGTGCTGCTGCCCCTGGCGGTGGTGGCGATCAAGGTCGCCGTGGTCCTGCTGGCCGGCTACTTCATCCTGCGGCTGGTGCGGCCCGACCTGGCCGAGAAGTGCCGCTCGCGCGTCCAGGGACCGTCCTGACCTCCCGGCCCGGGGCGGCCCTCCGCTCCGGGCCGGCCGGCCGGCGATCACGGCCGGCCCGGCCGGGACCCCGGGTCACGGCTCGGACAGGGCCCGATCGGCGAGCGCGAGGCCGATCAAGGTGAGGTGGGGCTCGATTCGCTCCACCGTCCGGCAGTGCGGCGCCAACAGGCCCACCAGGCCACCCGTCGCCACCACCAGAGGCTCGACCGATCCCCACTCCTCCAGGATCCGCCGCACCACCCCGTCGATTCCGTCCACGATCGAGTAGAACACCCCGGAGCTGAGGCACGCCTCGGTGCGCCGGCCGATCACCCGGTCGGGTACGGCGATCTCGACCTGCGGCAGCCGCGAGGCCGCCGCCGTGAGCCGCTCCAGGCCCGCGCGCGGCCCCGGCGCGATGACGCCACCCACGAACACGCCGGTCGCCGTGATGCAGTCGAACGTCGTGGCGGTCCCCAGGTCCACCACGACGGTGTCGCGGCCGTACAGCCGGGACGCGGCGAGCGTGTTCACGATCCGGTCCGCGCCCACACCGGCCGGGTCGTCCACATCGAGCCGGATCGGCAGCGGGCTCCCGGCCGCGATGGTCGCCAGGTGCAGCCCCAGGGACTCGCAGGCACGCGTCCACACCCTGTCCATGACCGGGACCACGCAAGCCATCACGACGCGCCGTAGAGGCCCGTCGCTCGGCGACAACGATCGGTCCAGAAAGCCCTGCAGGACGAAGGCGTGCTCGTCGGCCGTGCGGCGCCGGTCCGTGGCCAGCCGCCAGGCGTGGATCGGCCCGAGGTCGCTCACCGCCTCCTCGACTCCCGCCTCCGGGTCGGGTTCCTGGAAGAGACCCAGGACCGTCTCGGTGTTGCCCACGTCGATGGCGAGGATCACGTCTCCGCCTCGACCGTCACCCGGGTGACACGGCGGAGCGCCCCGCGGTCGGGTCGGAACAGGAGTGCGCCGTCGGGCGCGATGCCCACACAGGTGCCAGTGGACGTCTCCCCCCCGTCGAGCGGCGTCACCGCGACCCGCCGGTCGCGCAGCCAGTCGTACCGGTCGGCGAGGGCCAGCAGCGACGGGTCGAGGCGGGCGGGAGCGCGGGGCACGAAGGCTTCGAGGCCCGCGATCACCGCGTCCGCCACCTCCACGAGCGGGACGTCCCGACCGGTCGCCGCGTTCACCGACGTGGCCAGGCTCCGAAGGCCCCGGGGCGCACCCTCACCCAGCCTCGCGACGTTGATGCCGGTGCCCACGACCAGGTGCCGGATGCGGCCCTGGCCCCAGGCGGCCTCGCTCAGGATGCCACCCAGCTTCCGGTCGCCCGCCATCAGGTCGTTGGGCCACTTGACCGAGGGCGCGAGCCCCTCGATGCGGCGCTCCAGCTCGCGCACGATTCCGAGGCCCGCCAGCAGAGGCAGGAGCTCCGGGTTCTCGGCCTCCTGTGGCCGGAAGATCATGCTGAGGTAGAGGCCGCCCGCCGGCGAGTGCCATTCCCTCCCCGCCCGTCCCCGGCCACTGCCCTGCTCGCGGGCGAGGACGACGGTCCCGGCGGCGGCGCCGTCCTCGGCCAGCTCGCGGGCCAGGTCGTTGGTGGAGTCGACGGCGCCATACAGGTGCACGTCCTCCCGCCCCCAGCGCTTCCGGAGCTGCTCCGCCGACAGTCCGCCCCACTTGCTCACCTTCCGATGGGTCATCGAGCCTCCACGAGGAGGGACAGGTCGAGGGCCGGCGCCGAGTGGGTGAGCGCGCCGACAGAGACGAGGTCCACACCGCACCGCGCCACCTCGCGCACGGTCTCCAGGCGGATTCCCCCGGAGGCTTCGAGGAGGGGATGCGGCGCAGGGGAGGCTCGCACGCGGGCGACCGCTTCGCGCAGCCGATCCGGTGACATGTTGTCCAGCAGGATCCGGTCCGGGCGGCCCGCCAGCGCCCGCCGGAGCTCCTCCAGCGTGGTGACCTCGATCTCGACCTCGAGGCCCTCTCTCGCGGCACCCGCCCGGACGCCCTCGAGAGCGGCCGCGATGCCGCCAGCGGCGCGGATGTGGTTTTCCTTGATGAGCACCATGTCGTACAGGCCGAGCCGGTGGTTGACGGCGCCGCCCGCCCGGGTGGCCGCTTTCTCCAGGGTCCGCCATCCGGGCATCGTCTTGCGCGTGTCGGTCACGCGGCACCCGGTCCCCTCCACGGCCGCCACGAACCGGGCGGTCAGCGTGGCGATTCCCGACAGGTGCGCCAGGAAGTTCAGCGCGGTGCGCTCCGCCGACAGGATGCTGCCCAGGGAGCCCTCGACGCGGCCCACCGACTCCCCCGCCTCGACGCGTCCGGCATCCTCCCGCTCCCAGGAGACCCGCAGACTCTCATCGACGCGGTGGAAAGTCCGGGTGGCCGGTCCGGTCCCGGCCACGACGCCGGTCTCGCGTGCCACGACGCGCGCCGAGCCCTGGAGGGACGAGGCCACGGTCCACGCCGTGGTCCGGTCCCCGTCTCCGAGGTCCTCGGCCAGCGCGGCCTCGACCAGCTCCTCTTCGCCGAGCGGCCCACGGGCCAGAGACCTCAAGGCCCACCCTCCGGGACGTGGGAGCCCTCCGGGGCACGATGGGCTCCAGGGGTCTGTTCGGCCGCCGGGTTGACGTGCTGGCCCCCTCCCCCGCCGCCCAGGATCTCCTCGTAGAACGACTCGTACTTCGGCACGACACGGTCGGCCGCGAACCGCTCCACGGCCCTCTCGCGCGCCGCCTTCGAGGCCGCCATCCACACGTCGCCATCCTCGAGCGCCCGGGCCCCGCTGGCGGCCATGGCCTCCACATCGCCGACCGGGTGGAGCCAACCGGTGACTCCATCCTCGATCACCTCGGCCAGGCCGCTTCCGGCCGAGCCCACGACCGGCACGCCACTCGCCTGCGCCTCGAGCGCCACGAGCCCGAACGACTCCTCCTCGCTGGGCAGGAGAAACAGGTCGGCGCACGAGAGGAGCTCGGCCACCGACTCGAGCTTGCCCAGGAAGACCGTCCGGTCCGTAACGCCCTCCACTTCGGCCACGTGCGCGGCCGCAGCACGCTCGGGGCCATCTCCGATGAGGACGAGGCGCGCCGGAACCCGCCGCTGGATGCGTGCGAACACCCGCACCACGTCCTCCACCCGCTTCACCTTGCGGAAATTGGAGATGTGCATCACGAGTCGCTCTCCGGCGCGCACCAGATCGCTCCGGTGGCAGGGGGTGTGGTCCCGGTTGTAGCGCGAGGGATCGATGAAGTTCGGGATCACCCGGATCCGGCGACCGTCGCAGCCGAACGCCTCCAGGGTGCGGCTCTTCAGATGCGCGGACACCGCGGTCAGGCCGTCCGAGCGCTCGATCGAGAAGCGGGTGATGGGCTCGAAAGAGGGGTCCTGGCCCACCAGGGTGATGTCGGTGCCGTGCAGGGTCGTGATGATGTGCACGTCGCCTCCCTCGGCCCGGAGCATCTCGCGGGCCACCCACGCGCTGGTGGCGTGCGGGACGGCATAGTGCACGTGGAGAAGATCCAGGCCGTGGTCCACCGTCACCCGGTGCAGCGAAACGGCCAGCGCCAGCGAGTAGGGCGGGTACTCGAACAGCGGGTACGGCATCATCTCCACCTCGTGGAAGAAGACGCCCGGCCGGAAGCTCGTGAGCCGGAAGGGCTGGGCGTAGGAGATGAAGTGCACCTCGTGACCCCGGTGGGCCAGCTCGAGCCCCAGCTCGGTGGCCACGGCGCCCGAGCCGCCGTAGGTCGGATAACAGGTGATGCCGATCTTCATCGCTCACTCCCGCACGCGCCTCGGCCGCCCCGCGGCCGTCCGCTTCGAGCCTGCAACTTCGCCGGAGCGCCGCCGGCCGTCCAGCCGGCATCGGCCGATGCGACGCTCTTACGATTCCGGGGTTCCAGCGCGGCCCAGGCTCGTGGCGTTCCAACGCAAGAAGCCGAACCACAGGGCGCGCGAGTCACGCCCTCATCACCCGGCGGAGATCCCCTTCCATGAACGCATGCCAGTCACGTGCCGCTCTCCGACGTCCGCCGACGTATACCTCTCGTCGTGGCCCGCCCTCGCGGAATCCGGTGCCCGCATGGCGGCTCAGGCCGGGCCGCCGAGCGGCGGAGGCGGTCGGATCCGCCCCCTCGCCCCCTCCCAGGCGGCAGCCACCTCGTCCGCCAGCTCGGCGGTCGGGCGACGCGCATCGAGCCGCGCCGCCCCCCCGGGTGCCCGGTGGCGAAACCAGGTCCGCTGGCGGCGGGCATAGTGCCACGTGCTCCGCGTCACCGCTTCGAGCACCTCGTCGCGTCCGGCTTCGCCCGCCACCATTCGCGCCACGGCCTCGTATCCCAGCGCGCTGAGGGCCGGGGCCCGCTCACTGGTCCCTGAGGCCAGAAGCCGCTGCACCTCCTCCGGCCAGTCTCCCTCGAGAAGTGATCGGGTACGGTGCCGAATCCGTTCGCGGTGCTCTTCGGCGGGCAGCTCCAGCACGAAGCACAGGA
>Ga0307419_10001513_pt1 | contig 11936 bp, 10 predicted proteins | sample SalMarWE160230MG_2_FD_202512 | JGI IMG/M metagenome (GOLD analysis project Ga0307419, IMG submission 202512) | Salt marsh sediment microbial communities from the Plum Island Ecosystem LTER, Massachusetts, United States - WE1602-30 | ecosystem: Environmental > Aquatic > Marine > Intertidal zone... | reverse complement strand
CATCTTCGCTGGTTATGGGCGCACCGCGGTTGAAGATCAATGTCTTCTGCAGGGTATTGGCCAGTTCACGGATGTTGCCGGGCCAGGTATGGTTTGAAAGCATGGCTTTTGCATCTTTCGTGAGCCCGGGATTCACCGAGTCTCCATCCCGGGCAAAGAGCGCCAGAAAATAATCGGCGAGAAGGGGAATGTCTTCTTTGCGGTCGCGAAGCGGCGGCAATGATATGGCGACAACCTTGAGCCGGTAGTAGAGGTCTTTCCTAAAACCTCTCTCGGCAATGGCTGTTTTTAGATCCTTATTGGTGGCAGCGATAATCCGCACATCTACAGGGATGGTTCCGCGTCCACCAAGCCGTTCGATACTCTTTTCCTGGAGCAGGCGCAGGATTTTCGACTGGATACTGAGAGGCATGTCTCCTATTTCATCCAGAAAGATTGTACCCCTGTTGGCCTGCTCTATTTTGCCGACACGGCGATGTGATGCCCCGGTAAAGGCACCTTTTTCGTACCCGAACAGCTCACTTTCAAGAAGGGTCTCGGGGATGGCCACGCAGTTGATCACCAGAAAAGGCATGTTGGACCGGTTGCTGTACTGGTAGATTGCTCTTGCCACCAGTTCCTTGCCTGTACCGGATTCTCCGCGAATCAGAACTGTCGCATCGGTGGGAGCGACACGGCCGATGGCCTTGTAGACTTCCTGCATCAGCTTGCTTTTCCCGATAATGGCATCCCGTGAGGCATGATCCGGTGACACGTCCATGTCAACGGGGGACCGCATAAAACGCCCCGCTTTGAGGGCTTCTTTTATGACAAGCAGCATCTCAGGGATTTCAAAGGGCTTCAGGATATAATCAAAGGCTCCCAGCTTGGTTGCCTCGATAGCTGTTTCAGTAGTCCCGAAGGCTGTCATAATTACCACAGGAAGCTTGAACTCGATCTGATGGATGGCTTGAAAGGTTTCAAGGCCGTTCATGCCGGGGAGACGCATATCAAGGATGACCAGGTCAGGGAGATCGGATGAGATAACCTTGAGGCCCGCTTCCCCTGAAGCAGCGCTTTTTACCTCGTATCCCTCTTCCAGAAGAAGTTTTTCAAAACTCATGCGCAACTGATCGTCGTCATCAATAATCAGGATCGTGCTCATCAAGAGACTCCTTTCGGGATGTCTATAGGCAGCATGATAATAAAAGATGTCCCTTCCCCTTCGTCAGACTCGACGGCAACGTTTCCCCCGTGTTCCTCAATGATTCTGGCAACAATGCTGAGGCCAAGACCGGTGCCCTCTTCTTTGGTGCTGAAAAACGGTTCGAAAATTTTTTGCCGAATACGCTTAGGGATTCCCGGGCCGTTGTCCGTGATCCGTATAACGGCCGCCTGGTTTCCATCGTCAATGGATTTTGCTCCCTCCTTGAAGGTAATAACGACACCGTCCTTCATGGCTTCACACGCATTCACCACTATATTCACAAACGCCTCTTTTAATTGCTCCGGATCAGCCCGCATTTCAGGAAGCTGCTTTGTCCTTTCAATAGTAAGTGTCCCATTGCAGGATTCAAGGCGGTGCCGCAACAGCAATGCGGTCTGGTCCACGGCCTCTGATGGGGAAATCATCTGCAATTTCAGCCTGGGCGGGCGCGAGAACTCAAGAAAGTTTTGCAAGATAGTATCGATGTGGCCTATCTCGTCTGAAATGACATCGAAATCTTCCTGCTGGGCCTGGTTGAGTTTCAGACTCCGGCCGAGAGAAAACAAACGCATTTTTACAGAGGTGAGGGGATTGCGGATGCTGTGGGATGTCCCTGCCGCCAGCTTTCCCACCATGGCCATTTTTTCTGATTGCAGGAGATGTTCCCTGCTTTTTTCCAGTTCAATATAGGTATGATCATATTCTTCAATCAGACCGTGGACGCTCTTTTTCAGGGTGCTCACTTCGTCTCCGGATCTGCGCAATTTCTTATCGCGTATGGTCTCCAGTGCCAATCGACGCACCGGTTCCAATATGTCGTGCACCAGGACAAATGCAAGAAGTATCCCCAGAATCAGGACGATAAGGATGGCTGTTGCGGCAACGACTCTCAGCTTTCCGGCCTGGATGGCACTTTTCTGTCTGACTTCCTGAATACTTTTCCTGGAAAACTCCTTATACTTCCCGCACAGGTCCAGGATACCGGAAAAAAGCGGCCGGAGCGTTTCGTGGAGGCGCATTCCTTTTTCCATTTCTCCCTGCCTGTAGTACCCGATCACCTGGTCTTTCAGTGTGGTATATTCGGCATATTCCGTTCCAATACTCGTAATGAGAGATTTCTGTTCCTTTGTCTCCGCAAGTGACAGTGCCTTTTCGACCTGTGCCTTGAAGGTCAGACGGTGTTTGGCCAGCATTTTCAGCCACGCGGGATTGCCATCAATGAAATAATAGGAAACAAATCCCTTCTGGGTGGAGAGGTCCGTTTCAAGGTCTACCGCCGCCTCAAAGGCGGTAAGATTCTTGTCGATGACCTGGTTCATTAGTCCTTGCATCTGATAGGTATACCAGACCATCACCACGCCGCCCAGAAGGGTGATTAGCACAAGGAGGGAAAGGGTCGTATAGACTCTGATTCTCAAATTGATTTTGGACCACATGACAATCCCTCGGCAGCCTCCATAGGAGGATCCTGGACCTGACTCCTTATTCCAACCCGTGTTCGGAGAGCGCTTCCCTCACGCGGGCTTCCCTGATTTTTTCTTCATGGTCCCGTTTTTTTTGAGTAGCTTCCTGGACTTTTGCCATGAGCTGTTCTATTTCACACGGTTTCATCAGATAATCGAAGGCCCCCAGTTTCATGCCTTCAATGGCCGACTCTATGGTCCCGTGCCCCGTAAGCATGATAATCTCTATCAGTGGAAAGGATTTCCGGATTTCACCCAGGGTTTCAATCCCATCCATACCGGGCATCTTGACGTCCAAGATAACAACATCAGTATTCTGATGTGATTCGAGCGTCGCCAGAGCCTCTTCACCGTTAGAGGCTGTGAGGATGTTGAGGTTTCTCTTTTCAAGGCGTTTTTTCATTGTCTCCACAAAAGGGGCCTCATCGTCTACCAGCATAACTATGGGAGTAAGCATACCTGAACCTCCTTTTACTTGCGAAAGAGGGACGTCACCAGCCGCTCCTGTCCCGTTTCTTATATGGCCATGCAACCTCTCACTCCAGGACACTCAAAGGCGATGTGGAGAGCTTTTCCGCCATCGCCTTCCTGATCCTTTCTTCCTGCTCCGCCTTGCGTTCGCAGGCGCTGCCTATTTTTTCCAGAAGGGTAGGCATTTCAGTGGGTTTCATTAGAAAATCATGGGCCCCGTGTTTCATCCCTTCTATGGCGGTTTCCACTGTTCCGTGTCCGGTCAGCATGAGTACTTCCGTCAGGGGTTTCATTTTCTTTATTTCCTTGAGCGTCGCTATGCCGTCAATACCCGGCATCCGGACATCCACGATGGCCACGTCGAAATTGTATTCAGCCAGTTTTTCCAAGGCTTCTTCTCCGGTAAAGGCCGTAGTGACATCAAAATCACGATTTCTCAGACGTTCGGCTAAGGCCTCTACAAAATCCTTCTCGTCGTCTACCAGGAGTATCCTTTTTTTCATGGGCTGACCTCCCTCTTTTAATGACTGGTTGATGACACCGGCACAGAATGTCCATATGCGTAATGATGCGTTTCCACGGGCCCATCAGTGGCCTGTGGCCATGACGGCCATTGCCGTTTCAGTTATTCCCTCGGGAAACCCTATTAGCGTATATATTATCATAAATTCCACGACCCAGGTAATGGCCAGGGAAATGATCCACAGGAGAAACCCGTATTTCACAAAATCGATGGGCTTTATCATCCTCTTCCCGGTATCAGGGTACAGGCCCAGCCCGTAGACGATGGCATTGTTTGGTGTCCCGACTATCAGGAAATGGGCAAATGACGTAGCAAAGGCGGTTGCCAGGCCGATGGCCCACGGTTCTCCCGGGACGCCGCTCATCAGACCCATGGGAATGGCAATGGGGCCCAGGAGGGCCGTGGTGCCCGCGTCCGACATGAAGTTGGTCATGAGCCCCGAGAAAAAGCTCATCCCGATCCAGAGCCCCAGGCCTCTCCCGAGATCAAGGGAATTGAGCACGTCAAGAAAGATGCGAGCCATCCATAACGCGGCGCCTGACTCCTTGAGAAGCGCACCGAGGGTCAGCGCGCCGCAATACATGAACCAGGCATCCCATGATATCCCTCCGAGGATTTTTTTCCACTCAGTGATGCCGAAAAGCACCGGAATAAGCAGGGCGAGCAGGGCAGGGCCCCCGAGCCCCAGATCGTGTCCCCCGAAAATCCAGAGAAGCAGTATGAGCAGCATCATGCCGAGCGTGACCTTCTCGGCGTAGTTCATGGGACCCATCCTGGCGGTTTCCTCCTTGATGGCCACAAGACCTGGTGTCAGGTCCCTGGTCTTCACCCCTTTTAGCGCAAGCAGCATGTAGAATGCGACGGACAGGCCCAATATGGGCGCCAAAGGGAGGCCGTACATCATCCATCGACCGAATCCCATGGGGACATTGTAGTCGGACCAGAATCCCATCATGATGACGTTCCTGCCGCCTGCGGCCGGAGAGCCCACACCTCCCACGTTCAGTGCAAAGCACAGGGACAGGAGCAGGAGTTTGGCCAGTTGCGGATCATGCTGGATGGTCCCCTCCCGGCTGTTGGCTGATACGGCTCCCATATATACCGCTGCCATGACCGGCGCCATGAAGGCTGCCATGGCATGGGCCGAGATGAAGGACCCTAGGACGGACATGGAGACACAGAGCACGACAATGGGAAGGACAAAACCCTTTGTCCATCCAAGTATCCACGTGGCGAGCCTCTTGTGGAGGCCAACACTGATTACAGTGACGCCCATGGCCAGAACACCCAGGAGAAAAAGCGGTGCGTCACCCGCAAAGGTCTGCCCGATCATTCTTGTGGGCAGCAGGTGAAAAAAATAGGCGAGGATGGGCATCAGTATTCCCACCAGACCGATGGGCAATGCCTCCGTTGCGAAATAGATGATTGCCATGGGGATCATGCCCAGCACCAGCTTCATTTTCCAGGCGGCTTGCTCCATATCTTCCGCCACGTGCCAATCGATCATTTGTTTTCCGAATCCGTGTTCTTTCACCAAATCGACCATGCTTTGGGGAGTGGGAACCAGAAAACCAATGATGATAAACAGCGACGCGCCAACAATGATCCAGAACAGCTTGTTAGCAAGCAGACTTCTCTTTTTTGTCTTGGCATCAACCATATGGCTGGTGTTCATCTTTTATCCCTCCTGGATTCCGGACGACTTGATTCTTTCACAGACCAGCTTGTACATATCCGTCAATCGCAGAATACCCACAATATTTTTACCTCTTGTCACAAGAAGAGATTGATGATGCCCGAGAATAAGAGCATGTAAGGCAGCGCCGAGCGTGGCATTTTCTTCTACCTTTTCACCTTCGGTGGGCCGGTACATGATATCCTTTACCCTTTTGCCGGCCGCCCTTTTGCAAAGAAATTCGAGATCGTCCTGCCACAGTCTGGAGCTTTCCATCATAGACTTGATGAGCAGGGGAGAGAGCCCGGAAAGGGAAATTGATCTCATGTCCCCAAATCCCTCGTATTTCGGCTCAAGGGATTTAATAAGGTCCCAATGACTCACCTTGCCAACGATACGTTTGCTTTTGTCGCGAACAAGGACCGCCCGATGCCGATACCGGGTCTGATCGAATGCCTCCTGGGCCTTTTCCAGTGCGATCACGGCTTCGTAGACACTGGCATCATCTGGAACTGTTGGATATTCTTCAAGGGGGACCATCAGTTCTTTGACAGTTATTTTTTTCATAACAATCCTCCTTTATAAAAAATCGTAACTACTCAGGTGGATAGGCTGACTACATGAGCAGTCACAAATAATTGAACCTTGACCATCTTTTTTCTCACCAGTTTTTCTATCTTCTTGATAAGTATTTCCACATTGGATGGTTTTTCGAGAACTTCTTCCGCGCCTGACAACATGGCGCGGATGCCGTTTTCCACTGTCGCATGACCCGTCAGGATAACGACATGAATGCCAGGGTTGTTTTCCTTTAGGATCTTGAGGGTTTCAAATCCGGCCATTTCCGGCATATTCAGGTCGAGGACAAGGACATCGTAGGTTTCCCTCTGAGCCATTTGAATGGCCTCTTTGGCCAAGGCGGCCGTCGCCGGGTTGAGCCCCCTGTTTCGCATTCGCTCAGACAGTGCCTCAAGAAAATCCCGCTCATCGTCAACAAGCAACACCTTTCTGCCGAACAAAAAAACACGTCCTTCAATGCTCGATAGTTTCGGGCAGACCAAGCTCAATCTCACCGTTGCCCTCATGCACGACAATTTGTGCCCCCAGCGACTCAACCAGTGCATTTTCCAGGACCTTGGGAAATGAGGGGTGAGACGACGCATCGGACAATCCCTTGAGTTGCGAAAACAGGATGCTCGCTCCTTGATCCTTCTTGTCGACCCTCATTATTACGGTTTTTTCAGGGCCGGCCACGGCCATGGAAAATTCCAGGCAGCGCCAGATGATGTTTTCAATAAGAAAAGGATTTGTGGTGATCGCAATGGGCGTTGAAGGGGGCGTCACTTCAAGTGCCACCCCTTTCATAGCAGCCAGTCTTTTGGAAAGAGCCGCCATAAACACCAAGATCTCACCCAGGTCTACCTTTTTTTCCGTCTCATCAACGCTGTGAGCGAAGGTATTCATGTTTCTTACGATCCTGTCCGCCCGTTGGACTTGTTTTTGGACCTTGCCGGCCAGGGCCTTGAGCCTTTCCGGGTCAATGGGCATACCCTTTTCCGCCATGAGCGTGAAGTCCTCCAGAAGCCCTGCATTTTCATTAATAATGGCCAGCACATTTTTGATCTCGTGAGAGATGGACGCATTCATCTTTCCCATGAATTTAAAGCCCTCATTGCCGATTATGTTCCATTTGCTGTCCATTTGTTTGCTCCCTACTTTTCAAGCACTTCCTTCAGTTTTCTGGTCAGTTCCTCAATATCCACCGGCTTCACCAGGTAATACTCTGCACCAGCCTCTTCTGAGCCGGTTCTAAAATCTTCTTCCGATCCGTGACCGGTCATAAAGATGAATTTCATGCCCGGGTATTTTTCGGCCATCATCCTCTTAAGCTCAATGCCCCCTATTTTTGGCATCTTGATATCCACCACGGCGATGTCGTAGGAGGTTTCTGTAACCTTTTCCAATGCCTCTTTTCCGCTGGTCGCCCAGTCCGCATCTATCCCTCTGTATGACAGCCTTTCAGCGAGGGTTGAAACAAGTTCTTCTTCGTCATCGATCAGGAGTATTCGCATGCGGTATTTCCCTCCTTTCTTTCCATGTTGACAGGGAGCGTTACAGTGAACGTGGCCCCTTTGCCCGGTTCGCTGTCAACAGTAATCTCTCCCCCCATTTCCCGGACGAAATTTGCGGTTAATGACAGTCCAAGTCCCGTGCCGCCTTGTTTGGTCCTGGTGGAGAAAAACGGTTCGAAGATGCGGACCATGTCCTCTTTTGGAATGCCGCATCCATCATCAGTAACGGTGACCTGAATGTTTTTCATGTCTTTGGGCATTATGCGGATATCTAAATGTCCGCCATCTTCCATCGCTGAACAGGCGTTGTTGGTCAGATTGAGAAAAATCTCCTGCAGCTTCCCCCGGTCGCTCTTGATCTTGGGAATGTTTTCCTCGGCCTCTAGGGAGATTTGGATAGATCTGTATTCCGCCTCCTTTTCAAAAAAGTTCAATACTTCCTCTACCAGGTCCTTCAGATCAATAAGCTGAATGCTTATCTCCGTATGTCTTGAAAAGCTCAAGAGTCTCTTCGTGATGGTCCCCGCCCTTATCACGGATGCAAGGATTGAGTCCACGAGATCAAGCAGCTTTTTGTCCCCTTCATACGCCTTTTTGAAGGTGAACAGGTCCTTGATCAGGCCGGCCTTTTCATTGATGATCGCGAGTGGGTTGTTTACCTCGTGGGCCACCCCTGCGGCAAGACGGCCTATGGATGCCATTTTGTTGTTGTATTCCACTTGGTGAAGGGTCGCAATTCGGTTCTGATCCGCCAGAAAAATTTTCTTTACGAGATAGGTAGCCATCCAGATAACCACGCCAAGGATGACTATCATGCTTATGCACAGGAAGAACAGGAGTTCAATACGGGTTTCATACCAGGACTGCATCAGTCCTCGTTTGTGTTTGACCACCGTGAGGATGAACGGTGTAGCGGAGATATACCGATATCCGATAATAAGCGGGATACCGTTGGCATCCTTTTCTTCAAACACCCGAGTTTTCGGGGCGTATTCCGGGACAGGCAGGGATAGCTTTTGAAGGACCCTGCCGTGATAGAGGGAAGGCGTCTGGAGTATGCCTTTCCGATTGATAATAAAGGCATCGCCTTGTCCGGCCATTTCGAGTCCGGACAGAAGGCCATCAAATCTCTTGGTGTCAAGCGTCGCCCTGAGGACATAGAAGGAGCCATTGGGCAGGCTGCGTTTCACCGCGATGACTATGTGCGGGACCTGTCTGAAACCCATAAAGACATCGCTGACATAGATGCCTCTCTCGCAGACTTCTCTGTACCAATCCTGTTCGCTGTAATTCTTTCCAAGAAGTTTGTATGGCCCTACATAGTTCCTCTGGTTGCCTAAGGGATCTATGAGTCCCAGGTCCGTGAAGCCGCCAAAACTGTTCTTGAGGTTCTTTAATACCTGTCCCAGTGCGCCCGGGATATTCAAGTCTACGAAGTTATTTTGCCTGACGACAAAATCCAGTGCTGCCCTGCGTTCGGCGAAAAAGAAAAACAGGCTGCGGCGTGTATTGGAGACCAGGCGGGCTGTGCGCAAAAGGTTTTCGGACTCGATAGATCTCTGGGTCACGTGGTAGTCCACTATGGCGAGGGAAATCAGGGGAATAAGCGCTACCCCAGCCGTAAGAAAGACAGTCAGTTTCCACATCCGGCGGAAGTTGAACAGTCGTTCATGGCTTCTAGCAGCCACGTCCTGGTAATCCCAGAATATTGGTTTAAGCTTTTTCAATTTTCTTCTGCCTTATCTTTTCATTGGCCTTTTTAAGCGTTTCACTCAGCACATCGATGTCAACAGGTTTATTGAGATAGGCAAAAGCGCCCAGTTCCATACAAATCTTCCTATCTGCCTCGGAACCGTGCCCGGTGAGTATGATAACCTCAATGTCGGGGTTGGACTCCTTGACCCGCCGCAAGACCTCTATGCCGTCGATACCGGGCATCCGAAGGTCAAGGATCATGACTTCCGGCTCATCGGAAGCCACAAGCTCAAGAGCAGACCGGCCGTCATAAGCCACAACAGACCCCATGTCGCGCAAAGTCAATCGCTCTGAAAGGGTCTGGACAAATTCTCTCTCGTCATCCACCAAAAGGACTTTCGAAGGCATTTCAAAATCGTACTTGCGGTAGACATCTGCCTGATAGAAATCTTTCCCTGCCTTGGTACTCACAGATGTGACGCCGGGGACTTTTTCCGCGATTGATTTCAGCTCCTCTTCGAGTTTTCCCAAGGCAAGAACGTGCTTGTTGATCGTTATTTCTACTGATCCGTCCCTGGCTTTCACGTCAACGTCATGTCCTTTTTCGGCAAGAGCTACCCCCACATGAGCCATCAGAAGAAAGTCTTCTACGGCTCGCATGGATGCATCGCTTGATTTGACAACATCCTTTGCCAGGTTTTCTTCAATGAGGCCTGCAGCCTCTTCCACGGTCATTTTATCCGTTGGAATAACAATATCATAGAGAGATGGATCCCAGGGATCTTTCTTATCCTTCAGATGCCTTACCCAGGAAGCGCGTTCTCCATCTTCTCTGTGAATCAATTTGGTCGCTTCCGAAGAAGACATTCCCTGACTTTCACCCGCAACCGAAATTCGGAACTTCATCTCAGCAATGAGACAGACCCGAAGCACATGATTTATTTCCCTGGGAATGAGGTGGGTTGAATAGCCGGCGATGAGCAAGTTGTCCTGGGAAAGGATCTTGGCCAGTGCCAGTCTCAGGTAGGAAATAGATTTTTCCTTCTCATGGGTGAATTTATTGAAAACCGATGTCTTTGCTGAAAACGCACGCTCAACCTTATTCTTAGACAGACCGGAGACCCGGGCGGCCTCCTCAACCATATCATTGTCAAGAATTAACCTATATCCTGTGAGCGGGGGTAGTTTTTCTATAACCTCCTCCATCTTGCAAAAGGTTCCGTTGAATACGGTAATGACAGACATTTGATTCCTCCTTTTGTGATAACTCAGATTATCAGGTTCAACGCTCACGGTTCGCAGTCGGGTGCCTTCCAACCTGCGAATCCAGAAAAAGTGAGCCTATAATTGCATACCAAAACGAGTTATTCATAAATCAGCAAACTATCTTACCCTATTAGGCGTCCTGTGCCAATCTGCAATATGTGAGGAGAGGGCACTTTTCCTCCAGTGCCTCCTCGTGGGTCTTGGTGTAGTCGGCGCTGATGGGGCTTTACATTGTGGAGAAAAGGTGAAATATTCTTTTTGTCATTCACAGAACCCACATGAAGGGATATCTGCACCTGACCACTGCGTGGTCTCTGGGAATGCTACACACTCTGAGCTACCCAATTATCTTACATAAAGCAAATGCTGCGCCATAAATGACAAACTTCACTTATTGTTAACACACTGATAATACGGCCATATTTTGGCAGACTAATATAAGTTCTCTGCCTTTTCGGAAGAACAGCATGTCGGCTTTTTTTACAATGTGTAAATATAACAGACAAACACATGCCGCAGCATTTTGAAATTCATCTTTATCAGGCCGGTTTAAAGAGGGGTTTGCTCAAACAGGATGCCAGCTACCCTGCTATTTGAGCAGGGATGGTCGTGACGGGCAGGGTCACCGTGAAGGTTGTCCCCTGCCCTTCCTTGCTGGAAACACTGATGCGCCCGCCGTGCTTCGCCACGATTCCCTGGGAGACGCTGAGGCCGAGGCCGGTGCCTTTTCCCTTGCCTTTTGTGGTGAAAAATGGATCGAAAATTGAAGACAGGATGTGCTCCGGGATGCCTGTCCCCGAATCAATCACCTTCACCGCCACATAGTTCGGGTCATCCGCAGGGAGTACGATGGCCTGGATCCTGCCCCCTTTGGAAGAGGCATCCACCGCATTCAGGATAAGATTCAAGAAGACCTGCTGCAGTTGCTGAATATCCCCGTGCACACGGGGAAGATTGTCCGTGGCATGGAATTCAATCTTGATGCCTGATAATTTCACTTGGTTGGAAGCGAGGGTAATGGTTTCCTGCAGCAGCTCGGTCAAATCCAGGGATTCCATCTGAGAACTGCTTTCCCGGGCAAAGTCAAGAAGGTTGCTGATAATCTTCTTTGATCTCCCTGATTCGCTGATCACGTCCTGTATCATGTCCTTGCGCTCATCATCATCCAGGCTGTCATAATCTTCAAGAAACATGTGCGCCGTAAGCGTAATGTTGTTCAGGGGATTATTCAGCTCGTGGGCCACTCCGGCCGTGAGTGTACCCACCGCCCGCATCTTGTGCGATTGGACGAGAATGGCTTCCCGATTCTCCAGCTCCAGGATCATCTGATTGAGCGCAATGGCCATATCGGTAAATTCGTCCTGGTAGCGCTTGGCCGGGGTGACAGGGGTATAATCCCCGGACGCAATGCGCTTCGCATATTTTGAAAAACGCCGGGTATTTCCTAGGATCCGACTGGCCAGGAATGATGCGTTCAGGGCAAGAAAAATCAGCAGGATGATAAGGGAATAAATATGCATGCTTCGGGAAAGAGAGAGGATCTTGGAAACCGCCGCCCTTTCTCTTCTGATGAGGTCCTGGGCCT
>Ga0307419_10001512_pt1 | contig 11948 bp, 9 predicted proteins | sample SalMarWE160230MG_2_FD_202512 | JGI IMG/M metagenome (GOLD analysis project Ga0307419, IMG submission 202512) | Salt marsh sediment microbial communities from the Plum Island Ecosystem LTER, Massachusetts, United States - WE1602-30 | ecosystem: Environmental > Aquatic > Marine > Intertidal zone >... | reverse complement strand
GGCGGGCCGGCCGCGCGCGAGCCGTCACCGGAGGGCCGCGCCGAGGGCGTCTCCCGCCCTCTCCATGTGACCCGCCGACAGGAACTGGTGCACGGGGAGCACGACGACGCGGCGCTTGAGCTCCGCCGCTCCGGGGTGCTCCTCCCACGGCACGACGGGATGCGGCTCCTCCCACCAGGGCGCGGCGGAGATGCCCGCGCCGCGCAGGCGGCGGACGATCTCCATGGGCTGGTCCACGAGGAGAGGGAAGAACAGCGGGCAGACGCCCGCGGGCAGCTCGGGGAACAGCGGCTCCGCACCCGGGATCTCCAGCACCCGGGTCAGCAGGGCCGCGTAGTTCGAGCGCCTCGACCGGACGATCCTCGCCGGGTCGGCGCGCCCGAGGGCCGCTGTCGCCGGCCGCGACATGCGCCAGGTCAGGACCTCCGACGGGTAGTCGAACTCCTCGTAGTCGGGATCGAACCACAGGGCCCTCCGGCCCGGGTGTCGCGCCTCGAGCGCGTCGCGCAGCCACAACGCCGGGGCGAGACCGGCCAGGCTCGCCCGGCTCAGAGCCCACCCGGATCGGCTGGACGCCTGGAGGAGGCTCTTCTTGACCAGCTCCAGGCGCTTGAGGAGGACCGGCAGCGCGGGTGGCTCGCGGAGCTCGGGCTCGGCGACCGCGGGGCGTCGCACGAGGAGGGCGCCGCCGTCGGGGAGGGGGAGTGTCTTGCGCAGGCTGAAGACGCACGCATCGCCCGTGGCACCCACGGGCAGGCCGTCCCGCGCGCTCAGGAGCGCGTGCGCGCAGTCCTCGATGAGGAGGACGCCCCGGCGGTCGCACACGCTTCGGAGCCGGGAGAGCTCCTGCGGGAAGCCGAAGTAGTGCGTGACGAGGACGGCCCGTACGCCCGGTCCGATGCGGCGCTCGACCTCGCCCGCGTCGACCGCCAGGTCCCGTCCGATGGGATAGAAGGTCGCCCACAGACCGCGACGCAGGAAGGGCTCGATCTCGTGGCCGCAATTGTAGGCGGGGAACAGGACGCCCTCTCCGGGCTCGAGGCCGAGGGCGGCCACCGAGGCGTGCAGGGCCGCGCTGCCCGAGAACGTGAGCCAGCGGCGCTCGGCCGATGGGAGGAGACCGGAAGGGCCCCGGGGACCGGCGGCCCGCGTCCGACCGTTCCCGCCCCAGCGCTCGGCCGGCATGAGGAGCACCGGATCGCGCCGCAGCCACCACGCCAGGCCGCTCATGGCTCTTCCTCGCTCCCGGTCTCGCCACGAAGCCGGTCCCGCAGGGCCAGGGCCCGGTCCAGCCACCCGTGGCGCCGCAGGATCGTCTTGACCCACGGGCGCAGGACGAAACGGTCCAGGTGGAACAGGCGCCAGCGCAGGGTCGGGGGGAAGGCAAACAGCTGCACCGTGGATCGGACCCGGTCGGTCCAGCGACTCTTGTTGGTGAGGAAGCCGCCCAGGAAGTCGTACTCGTCGATCGGCCCCTCGAAGCAGTCGCGGAGCTCGTGCGACTCGAGCAGCGTGCCGGGCGATGCCGGGGCGCACTCCGCGTCGTGCGCGATCTTGAGCGAGTAGAAGCGCCGATCGTGGACGATGCCGAACGTCCCGGCGGCCGGCCGACCATCCACCTCCAGGAAGCGGAACTGGAAGGCGCCCTCCGGCGCGAGGTGCTCGGCCAGCTCTCCGTAGAACGACCGGGCGATGGCGTCGCTGTGAAGCCCGATGGTCGTGTCGGCCTTCCAGCTGCGGGTCTCGACGTCGAGGTAGCGCCGAAACGCCTCGTCCATCTCGTCCGGCGAGGTCATGACGCGGTAGGCCAGCGCGCCATGCTCCTCCAGCTTCCGCCGGGCCCGGCGCAGGTTCTTCCGGAAGTTGCTCGAATGTCCGCCGAGGAACTCCGCCCAGTCTCCTCGCGTGTCGATGAACGGGCACACGCTGTCGGGTCCTCGACCGATCAGGTAGCCCTCCGACTCGAGGCCGGCGACCAGCCCGAGCAGGGCGGGGGAGTCCGGCGCCTGCTCGTACAGGTAGAGCACGTCCCACTCCTCGCGGAGCTCGACCAGCGCCGCCGCGAGAGCCTGGCCCGCGGCGAAAGGATCGTCGGCCACCAGGAGACGTGGTCGGTCGGCCTCCCAGCGACTCCCCATGAAGCCCAGCTCCCGGACCGTGCGTCCGCCGAACTCCTCGGGGTAGATCGCCAGGGGCGCGATCGCGGCCAGCACGCCCTCGCGACGCAGGGTCAGCACCTGTGGCCTGCTCGAGATCCCGTACTGGTCCCACCAAAGACGGAGGAAGTCGAAGGTCTCGAAGGCCGTGAGTTCGGGGACACGGGCCGCCAGTCCTCGCCACTCCTGCTCGAGGGCGCTCCACGCGCCGACCGTGCGGGCCACGGCGGCCTCGAACTCGATGCCACCCCGGGTGAAGGCTCCCACCGGCTCGGGGCCCACTCGTCGGGCGCCCCCGTCCGCCGCGGAGCCGCGCTCCATCCAGCGGGCGTCCGGCCGGGGCTCCCAGCGCACCCGGTACACCGGCTCGCCGTCCCCCGTCCGGTCCACGAGCTCGGGCTCGCTCAGCTCGGCACCCAGGTGCCGGAACAGGCGTCGATGTCGCTTCCACAGCGTCATCTCGGTCTCGAAGCCGTGCGCGATGATCGGGGCGCCCGCGTCCCTGAACCGCAGGTACTGTCGCACGAAGCCGTCGATGAGCCGCGCCAGGTGGCGGCGCGTCTCCGGCAGCAAGGCCAGGTCGTCGATGTGCACGAACGGACGGCCGTCGGCCTCGCACGAGCGCGCCAGCAGGTAACCGGTCAGGCGCTCGTTCTGGACGAGGCCGAGGCGAATGGGGCGCCGGCCCGGGACTCCTCGCCCGAGCGGCAGCGGCCACGTGTCCCACGCCGAGCCCAGCATCGTGTCGAACATCTCGCGTCCGTCCCGGATCTCCGGCGGGTGACTCGCGGCCTCGATGGCGACCAGCGAGTCGAGGTCCGTCCACTCCAGCTCGCGCACGTACACGTAGGCTCCCTCTCTCGAGCGGACCCACGGATCCGTCATGGCGCGGGTCACGCGAGCCTCCGGCGCGCTTCCCGGGCGATCACCGCTCGCTCCACGCGCGTGAGCCCGATGGCCAGCAGGGGGATGAGATAGGCCACGCCCACCACGGCGCACACCAGCACGAGCCCGGGCCAGGTCGTGGGAGGATGCGCCCCGGCCAGCCACCAGGCCACGGCGGCCGCCGGTGCCGCGGCCACGAGAGGCCGCAGAAGGCCCTCCCCCAGGAGGGTCGCGGGTGCCACGGCCAGCACCCGGCAGACGTACGGCGTGGCCGCGCCGAGCGTGATCACGGCGCTGGCCGCGGCGAAGGCGATCGCGATCCCCACCAGGCCGAGCGGTCCCACCAGGAGGAGGGCGAAGGCCACCGTCAGCACACCCTCGGCCAGGGACAGCACGAACAGCGGCTTGAGCTTCTCGAGCGCCACCAGAATGGTGGAGGCGGCCGAGAAGAAGACGGTCACGAACAGGCTCCCCGCCAGCACCGGCACGACCGCGTCCGGCAGGCGGGTGAAGGGTTCGCCCACCCACAGGTCCAGGATGCGATCGCCGAAGAAGGCCACCACGAGGGCCACCGGGAGCGCCGCCGACACGAAGCCCTTGGTTCCCCGGAGCAGCAGCGTGCGGAGCCCGCTCTCGTCCCCCCGGCCCCGGTAGCGGGCCGCGATGGGAAACAGCACCTCGCTGGCCGGAGCGATGATCCACAGGCTCGCGGCGGCCAGCGTCGCAGCGAGCGAGAAGGGCGTGACCACGGCCACCGACAGGAATCCGGCGACCAGGATCCGGTCCAGGTGCTCCCCCCCCGCCTGGAGCACCTCGTTGGCGGACAGCCACAGCGTGAAGTCCCGCATCTCGCTCCACGCCCCTCGACCGGCGTGAGCGAGGCCGACCCGCACGTCCGGGAGCACGACGCGGACCGCTCGCCAGTCGACCATGGCCCCGAGCAAGGCGCTGGCCACCTCCAGGACGGCCAGCGCCACGATGCCGTGCCCCAGCGCGAGGAGGACGACGGTCGCGGCGGCTCGCAGGAGCGTGAATGCCGCGGACACGGCGTTCATGACGTCGAAGCGCTCGCAGCCCTCCAGGAGCGCGTCGAACACCGACGCGGGGAAGCTGATCATGCAGTCGATGCCCAGGAGCAGGAGCACGATACGGAAGGTGCGCACGTCGACCGCCGAGACGTGGAACAGGTCCGGCGTGAGGTAGGCGAGCAGGAGCGTGAGGACCAGCGCGACCAGGCCGGCGACCGCGAAAGAGGCGAAAGTCGTGTCGATGACCGGCCGCAGGGATTCCGGCGCCCCGGGGTCCGAGCGCTCGGCGACCGTCTTGACCAGGGTCTGGTGCAGCCCGAGGTCGAGCAGGCCCAGGTAGTAGGTGACCGAGTGCCCGAGCACCCACAGCCCGTAGGCCGTCACCCCGAGGTGGTGGACGACGAACGGGGTGAGCAGGACGAGCACGACCGCGTCGAGGCCGGCTCCCCCGTAGGTGGCGAGCACGTTCCGGAGCCATCCGGCTCGCCGGGTCACGCGGCGCCTCCTCGGTCGGGCCGGATCTCGCGCAGCTCGCCGTCGCGGCGCTCGAGCAGTCGGGCGCGACGCAGGAAGGCGCCGGCCGCCGCGGACCCGGGGTCGTAGCCGAAGCGCAGGTCGGAGGTGGGCAGGTGGCCAGGATGTATCTCCGTGCCCCACTTGAGCTTGTACTGGAGGATGCCGTCCTCCAGACTGGGGCGGCTGGCCCCGAAGTGGAGTCGGGCGAAGCCGCCCCGCCGGGCCAGCCCAAGCGCGGCGTAGTCGAGGGCGTCGGCGAGGCCCCCGAAGCCGCGCTGCGCCGCATCGGGCCGGGCGCCGAACCACACGATCTGGAGCTCGTCGCCGGCGGGCCGGAGGAGCACCCCCGCCAGGACCTCGCCCTCCACGTGGAGACGGAGGATCGCCCCCGAAGCGGCTTCGCGGAGAAAGCGATCCTCGTCCACCAGGATCGCGGCCTCGCCGAAGCGGGCCACGAGGTAGGGTCGGTACAGCTCCCGGTAGAAGCGAAGGCGCGCTTCGTCCGTCGCCTCCAGCGCGATGCGGTAGCCGTGCCGGCGGATGACGCGGCGGGCCCACGCCCGGGCGCCGCTTCCGGCCTTCCCGGCCGCACCGGCCACCGGAAGGCTCTGCTTGACCCAGCGCGGGACGCGGTGGTACGCGCCCGGTACCAGCAGACGCTCGGCCGGGAAAAGGGTGTCCACGACCACGACATCGGCTCCCGTCGCGTGTCGGCGGAGATGGCGCCGGATGGAGAGCGGCGTGCTCCCGCGCCCGAGCACCCCGGTCTCCACGGACGAGGACCCGAACGCCAGGTCCCGCACGTAATCCAGGTCCCGGCCTCCGCCCACGTAGAGCACGGTCAGCGCACGGCCCGACTCCGGGTCGGCGCCGCGCAGCCGCGCGGCCGTGGTCTCGAGCTGCGACAGAGCGCCCGGGAGCGACCGCAGTCTCTCGCCGAGCACGCGACGGAGCTGCCCCAGCAGCCGACCGCCCCGGCGACCGGACGCGAGAGCCGACGGATCCGGATCGCGACCGGCGCCGAGACCCTCCACCGATCCCGGTCCAGCCGGTGCCGTCGCGGTCATCGGCGCGCGAGCACCTCGCCGAAGCAGGCTTCGTAGCGCGCGGCGATCCTGGGCCATGCGAACTCGCAAACCCGCTGCTGTGCGCGGTGGGAGAGCCGGCAGACCAGCTCCGGTGAGGCCAGGAGGCGGTCCAGGGCGGCCCGGATCGCGGGCGGATCGGCCGGCGTCGTGCGGAGCGCCGCGTCGCCGACGACCTCGACGCAGCCGTCCGCGGTGGTCGTGATGATCGCGCATCCCGCCCACATGGCCTCCAGCAGGACCATCGGGAAGTTCTCCTGCAGCGAGGGAAAGACGAAGATGCGCGAGGAGCGGTACAGGCTCAGCACCTCATCGTGTGGAAGCTGGCCCACGAAGTGAACGTCCGGTCGGATCTTGGCGGCGCGTCGCTCCAGGCTCTCGCGCTCGGGACCGTCGCCCGCGACCACGATCTCCCAGTCGGTGTCGAGGTCGCGAATCGCGTCGAGAAGGTGATGGACGCCCTTGCGCTCGAACAGGCGCGAGACGACGAGGATTCGGCTCTCCTTGTGGACCGGATCGTCGGCGAGCGGCCGGTCGAATCCGTTCGGGATGACCTCGACCGGCACGCGCGGGGCGTGCATGTGGAAGAGCCCGGCCAGGTAGTGGGTCGGGGAGACCACGGCCGCCGCCCCATCCACGATGCGCTTCCAGGCCGGTCGAATGAGACCGTGCACCCGGTCGAAACGGTCGGGATTGTAGCCCGGCACGTCCGACCCGTGCAGGGTGAGGACGTAGGGGACGCCGGTCCAGCGCCAGGCCGGATAGGCCACGGCGCCCGAGGGCACCGCGAAGTGGACGTGCATCAGGTCGTAGCTCTTGGCGTGCAGGAGCTGCCCGACCTTCCGGAGGGCCGGCGGAACGTAGGTGGCCAGCTCGAGCGCGCCCGCCTGGGAGCGCTGCCGCCGGTAGGAGCGGACCCGGTGGACCACGTGGCCGTTCACGCGCTCGAAGGCGGGCAGGTCCGACATGCGTGCGGTGACCACGTCGATCTCGTGGCCCCGGGCGGTGAGCGCCATGGCCAGGCCCTGGACCACGGGCGCGCCTCCGCCCCCGATCGGAGGGTACTCCATGGAGACGGTGAGGAGCCTCATGGCGTCCCTCCGCTCCCCGCGCCCACGCGGCACTCGACCACCCGCGCGCCGCGCGGATCCGCTGCGGAGCCGTTTGCCGCCGCCTGCACGCGCAGCTCGACATCGCGGCCCAGGACGGGGCGGAGCGCCCACTCCACGCCCGTGGCCAGGGCGGCCGCGCTCTCGGAGCCGGGCTCCGGGCTGGCCTCGACCCGGACGCGCTGCGGATCGGTCTGCACCACCCGGTACCGGCCCAGACCCGCCACCCCCTCCAGCGCGCGGGTGACGGCGTAGGGACTGAGACGGCGCCCGTCGGGCAGGCGGAGGCAGTCCACCTCGCGGCCCTCGACGTGGCGGATCCGGCCGGACTCGTCGATTCGGGCCAGATCGCCCGTGTCGTAGCGGAGGAAGGGCATCGCTCGCGCCTCGAGGTCGGTCACCACGATGCGGAACAGGTCGGGCGCGGCGTCCGCCGGGAGGAGCTCGACGACCATCGACTCCTCCGCGATGCGGTATCCCTGCTCCTGCGGAGTCTCGAATGCCACGAGCCCCACCTCGCTCAGCCCGTAGAAGTCGAAGACCGAGCAGCCGAGGCCGGCTCGCAGTCGCAGCCGCGTGCGCGGATCGAGGAGCTCGGCGGTGGTCACGACCGCCGCCAGCGGAGGGGGAGTCCAGCCGGCGGCTCGCATCCACTCGGAAAGGAGCCTCAGGGGCGTGACGCAGCCGTACACGAGGTGCGGCCTGGACTCGGCGATCGCCCGAGCCAGGCGCTCGGGGGGCTCTTCCAGGGGGAAGCGGGCCCACCCCAGGCGACGCTGCCACCCGCTGCCCTGACGCTCGGTCACCAGGAGCACACGCCGGCCGGGTCGGTATCCGACCCGCCGCAAGGCGCGCAGGAAGCGAAGGTCCCGCGCACGGCGGGTGCTCTGCTCGAAGCGCACGGTGAGGGGGCGTCCGGTCGAGCCGCTGCTCCGCTCGCTGCGCAGCTCGCCGGCGACCGCGCGCTCGCTGAGGCGCTCGGCCTCGGATGCGGCCGCGAGGTCGGCCCTCCGAAGGAGCGGAAGACGGGGGAGGTCGGCGACGGACCGGATGTCGTCCGGCCGCACACCGGCGGCCCGGAACGTCTCCCGGTAGAGGGGAACGTACAGTCCGGCCTCGCGCACGATGGCGCCCAGCTTCCGGCGCCGCAGGTCACGACGCTCCTCGGCCGACAGGGTCGCATAGCGCCAGTCCCTGACGTGGCTCTTCAGCTCCGAGAAGGGTGCGACGGTGGTCCGGCTCATCGACTGAGGTCCCGCTGCGAAAGGCCTGCCCTCATCCTGGGTGACGTCTCGAGACATATTCCAGAATCTCGCCACCGTCCCGCGCAAGCCCGATACCGGGCCCAGGATCGAGGTCGCGCCTGTGTAACCAGTTGTCGCAATGCATGTTGAGTGTCAGTAGCATGAACCGTCCGAAGCGCCGCTCCGGGCCGCGGTGTCGTCCCCGTGCGACATGTGGAATGCGAGAGGTTGCAGCAGGCTGCGCTACTCGTTCAGGACGGTCGCGAAGGGGGGGCCGCTCGTCGGTGGTCGGCGCCGACCCAGCGCATGAGGAGCGCCCCCCCCACCAGCACGGTCAGGTAGGTCAGGAAGACCCGCCACAGGGCCGTGTAGGCCACCAGCAGAGAAGCCGGGAGGAACGGCTTCATGAGAGCGGGGGCGAGGACCTCGCCCACGCCCGTTCCGCCGGGCGTAGGCATGAAGGTCAGCAGGAACTGCAACATGACGTGGATGGTGACGACCTGGATGAAGCCGGCGTGGATTCCGAAGCCCCGCAGGACCGCCCAGCCCAGGAGGAAGCGTCCCCCGAAGTGGAGCGTGCCCGAGAGGGTGGCCACCAGGAGGGCGAGCTTGCCCTTGCGCACGTAGATGAGCAGGCTGGCGTGGAGCTCGTGAATCCAGCGCAGGAAGATCCGCATCCTCCGGCCGGTCCCGAACATCCTCACCAGCCAGCCTCGGAGCGGGCGCGGATTGAAGGCGAACACGACGATCAGGGCCACGACGACGGCGAAGCCGCCGGCCGTCCACTCGAACATGCGCGCCGCCGAAATGTGGGCCACCGGGAGGCGCAGGTTCTCGATCGTCGAAGAGGCCCCGAAGAACCAGGCGCACAGGCCCGCGGTGGACAGAAAGGTGATGTTCACCAGGAAGCTGGCGAAGTTGCTGGCCGCGGCTCGCCCGACCGACACGCCCTCTCTCACGAGGCCGTAGAGGTGGGCCGGCCCGCCGCCCGCGCCCGACGGCGTCAGGTAGGCCAGCGCGGCGGTCGCGCCGGAGATCTCCACGCACTTCCAGTATGAGACTCGGATGTCGAGGGGCTTGAGGAGGACCCACACCCGGACCCCGCCGCCGAACCAGTCCATCGAGGCGAGCCCGAGGCACACCAGGCCCCATCTAGGGTCGAAGCGCTGGAAGGCGGAGAGGCTCGCCCCGAGGTCCTCGGAGAGGAAGAACAGCACGCCGAAGCCGAGCAGCGAGGCCACCACGAAGCCTGTGATGCCCCATCGGAGCGCCCCGCGGGGAAGGGTGAGACCCGTCTGGGGCTCGGCCCGCGCACTCGCCCGCCGCACACGCTCGCCTTCGCCCCGGGGCGCATCCCCGGGCGGAGGATGGGATGGCTCCTCCCCAGCAGGGAGAGTCTGCGCTTCCCGCATGCTGCTCTGGTCTCGCTCCTGGGGTCGTGGAGGCTGCCGGTCCTCTATGGCGCGGGACTCGACGGCCACGGCGGCCGGCGCTCCCCGTCTGGACCGCGACCGAGTGGCCCTGTAGGATAACAGGCCCGTCCCGGACCGCCAACGGAGCAGGGCGGGCCGGCGGCGCGCGGGCGTCGGCGGCCCGCGCGAGGAGAGCCAGCTTTGAAGCGTTACGCCGCCTTCGATCCACCCGAGTACGTCCAGTGGCAGCCCGACGAGGCTCTGCTCGAGGCCTATCGCGCGCGGATCCACCGGGACCCCGAGCGCGAGTCCGTCATCGAGAGCCTGGACCCGGCCGAGAGGCTGGACCTGTACCGGGGGCTCCTCCGTTTCCGTCTGCACGACATCATGCTCCAGCGGTGGGTCAAGCAGGGCGTGATCTCCAAGGCATGGCTCGGCACCGGCGAGGAGGCGGTCACGATCGGCGCCGTCCACGCCCTCAGGCGGCAGGGGCGGGAAGGCGACTTCGTCGGGCCGATGATCCGCAACAACGGCGCCTGTCACGAGATGGGCATGCCCGTCTCGGACATGCTCCGCGGTTACCTGGCGACCGCGGACTCTCCGACCCATGGCCGTGACCTCCACGTCGGCGACCTGCGACACGGCATCGTGACGCCGATCAGCATGGTGGGTGGCCTCGCCCCCGTGATGAACGGCTTCGCGCTCGCCTTCCGACGCCGGGGCGAGGACCGCGTGACCCTGACCTGGGTGGGCGACGGCGCCACGAAGAACGGCGAGGTGCACGAGGCCCTGAACTTCGCGGCGGTGATGAAGCTTCCGGCCATCATCGTGATCCAGAACAACCAGGTGGCGTTGGGGACACGGCTGGACCAGCACCAGCTCGCGCCGGACTTCTCGGACTGGGGACGGGCCTACGGCGCGACCCTCCTGCGGGCCGATGGCAATCACGTGCTCGACATGTACGCGGCCGTCCGCGTGGCCCGGGCCCGCTGCACGGCCGGCGACGGCCCGGTGCTCATCGAGGCGACCACGTTCCGGATGGGGGGCCACGCGACCCACGACGTCCGGGAAGCCCGAGCGACCTTCCCGGCGCGACTGTTCGAGGAGTGGGGCCGGCGGGATCCGATCGGGCTGTACGAGGAGTACCTGGCTCGCGACGGCCGCGACCTCGCGGTCGTCGTGTCCTCCGGGGCGGCCGGGTCCGCGGACGACGGCTCCAGCCCGGAGGTGGAGCCCGAGACGCCGGCAGCCCGCAACCGGCGGGTCCTCGCACGGGTCGAGGAGGAGGTCACGGAGGAGATCGAGTCGGCGGCCCGCGACGCGCTGGAGAGTCGCTCCGGTCGCATGCCCGAACCGGCCGACGCCGCGGTGGGAGTGTACGCCTGATGGTCGGGGACGGGGAGCCGCGCGTGGCGCGGGAGATTCGGACCGCACACGGGCGCTGGCGGGCCTCGGAGGCCTGGAGGGGCCGAAGCGGCTGGGGCGTGCTCTACCTCGTCGCGCTCGACTCCGCCGGGCCTGCCGCGGACGACCGGCGAGACCGACGCGTCCTGCTCGAGCCCGGCTCGGAGATCGATTCGCTGGCGGACGCCGAGCTCGTGTCCCGGTCGACCGACGGCGCCGGCCTCACATCCACCGAGCGTCGCATCACGGGTCCGGAGGGTCGCACGTGGCTGGTCCAGAGCCGGGGGCCCGTCTGGGCCGGCGAAGGCGTGGCGGCGGGGCTCACCGGCCTCCTGTTCACGGCCCTGGATGGCCCATCCGCCCGCGTCGAGGTCGAGGACGGACACGCCGGAGCCCTGGAGGATGAGGTGCTGTGCGCGCATCTCCGCGAGGCGCTGGCTCCTCACCCGGTCGGGGACGACAGCGCGGATGGCTGAGGACCCGTCGATCGCGGGTCCGCGCGGCCGCGGTCCGGGATCGGTCACCGTGTTCGTGTACGGCGACTACGTGTGTCCGTTCTCCTACATCGCGGCCGAGCGGCTTCGCCGCCTGCAGCGGGACGAGCCGCTGACGGTGCACTGGCGCCCCTTCGAGATCCACCCCGCGGTGCCGGCCGCCGGCCTCGCGGTCCGGGAGGCCGGGTATCCGCCGGACGAGTGGGCGGGCATGGCGTCGACGCTCGAGGGGATGGCGGCCGAACTGGATCTCCCGTTCCGGTTGCCTGACTTCGTGGCCAACTCCCATCAGGCGCTTCAGGCGGCGGAATTCGCGCGCGACCTGGGACCGGATGCCTTCCGGGGCGTGCAGGAAGCGCTCTTCCGGGCGTACTTCGTGGACGGCCGCAACGTGGGAGAGCGTGAGGTCCTTCTCGATGTGACGGCCGGACACCTGGACCGCGAGGCCCTGGAGGCGGCGCTCGAGGATGGACGCTACGAGGATGAGCTCCGACGAGCGTCCGCCGAGGCCGAGCGCTACGACGTGGCGGGCACGCCCACCTTCCTGTTCGGGCGCTTCAAGGTGGTGGGCACCGCGCCGATCGAAGTGCTGCGCGAGGCCGCGGCGAAGGCGAG
>Ga0307419_10001511_pt1 | contig 11948 bp, 9 predicted proteins | sample SalMarWE160230MG_2_FD_202512 | JGI IMG/M metagenome (GOLD analysis project Ga0307419, IMG submission 202512) | Salt marsh sediment microbial communities from the Plum Island Ecosystem LTER, Massachusetts, United States - WE1602-30 | ecosystem: Environmental > Aquatic > Marine > Intertidal zone >... | reverse complement strand
GCCCAGCCGCACCACATACTTCTTTACCGCAATATCCTTTGCAGCCATGCTCGCCTCCGTCGCTCGAATCGCGACGGAAGCGAATCATCCAATCCTTTCAAATTAGTTGACGCAGCCGACTAGGCATTCTGCGGCCGACTAGATATCACGTGGCGTCGCCGCGGAGGGGCCAAGCCGTGTCAGCGCGTATCCAAGCAATCTACCGCTACCCGGTGAAGGGGTTGTCGCCGCAGGCGCTGGCGCGCATTCGGCTCGCCGCCGGCGAGACGTTGCCCTGCGATCGGCTCTACGCGATTGAGAACGGCCCTTCAGGCTTCGATCCGGTTCAGCCAGCCTACTTCCCCAAGCAGCGGTTTCTGATGCTGATGAAGAACGAGCGGCTCGCCGCCCTCGATGCGCGGTTCGACGACGCCTCGCACACGCTCAGCATCGTCGAGAACGGCGAGGAGGTGGCGCGCGGGGACCTGCGCACGTCCGAAGGCCGCGTCGCGATTGAGGCCTTCTTCGCCCGCTATTGCGCAAAGGAACTGCGTGGGCCGCCCAAGGTCCTCTCTGCCGACGGGTACAGCTTCTCCGACGTGGCGAAGAAGGTCGTCTCATTCATCAATCTTGCCTCGGTGGCGGCGATCGAGACTGCGATCGGAGCACCGGTCGACCCCTTACGGTTCCGCGGCAATGTCTACGTGTCCGGCTGGCTCGCTTGGCGGGAATTCGATCTGGTCGGCGAGACGATCGCCATCGGGCCTGCGCGCCTGCGCGTGGTCAAGCGCATCGAGCGCTGCGCCGCGACCAATGTCGAGCCCTTCACCGGCATCCGCGATATGAACATCCCGAGGACGCTGATGCAGTGCTTCGACCATGTCGACTGCGGCGTCTATGCGGAAGTGATCGCGCCGGGCGAAATCGCCGTCGGCGACCCCATTACGACTGGCGGGACATGATGTCCGCGCCACGATGAGCAAGCGATGCAAATCCTGATCGTCGGCGCCGGCGTCATCGGGCTTTCGGTCGCGCGCGCCGCTGCGCTGCGCGGCCACGATGTTATCGTCGCCGAGAAGGAAGGGCAGATCGGAACGGGCATCTCGTCGCGCAACAGCGAGGTGATCCACGCCGGCATCTACTATCCGACCGGTTCGCTGCGCGCGCGGCACTGCGTGCGCGGGCGGCGCATGCTCTACGACTACTGCGCCTCGCACGGCGTTCCGCACAAGAAGTACGGCAAGCTGATCGTCGCCACCAAGGACGCCGAAATCGCCAAGGTGGAAACGCTGCTTAGACAGGCGATCGCGAACGGCGTCGAGGGCATGCGCATGATTGGGGCGGCCGAGGCGAAGGCGATGGAGCCGGCGCTCTCTTGTGTCGCCGCCGTGCATTCGCCCGAGACCGGCATCATCGACAGTCACCGCCTAATGTTGGCGCTGCAAGGCGACGTCGAGGATCGCGGCGGCTCGATTGCCTTTCACACACCGATCGTTGCGGTCGCGCGCTGTGCCGGCGGCTGGGAGGTACGCTATGGCGGGGCTGAACCCGGCACGCTTACGGTCGATGCGGTGGTGAATGCGGCTGGCCTCGGCGCACAGGCGCTCGCGCGCGCGACCGAACCCTATCCTCCGACGCGTGTGCCCAAACGAGCGCTCGCCAAGGGCAACTATTTCCAATACGCCGGCCGGCCCGTCTTTTCCCGGCTCATCTATCCAGCCCCAGTGGAAGGCGGGCTCGGCACCCATGTCACGCTCGACCTCGCGGGGCGCATGCGCTTCGGGCCGGATGTCGAATGGGTCGAGACCGAGAACTACGACGTCGATCCGCGCCGCGCCGATTCATTCTACGCCAGCATCCGCACCTACTTCCCCGCCTTGCCGGACGGCGCGCTGATGCCCGATTATTGCGGAATCCGCCCGAAGATTACGGGGCGGGGCGAGCCGCCTGCCGATTTTCTTATCGACGGCCCCGCCGAGCATGGCCTGTCCGGGCTCGTCCAGTTGTTCGGCATCGAGTCGCCCGGCCTTACTTCGTCGCCGTCAATCGCTGAGGATGTCGCTGAACGGCTGAGGGAGTAGGCGTCCGCGCACCCGCCGACTTGTCACCGCCTGACTTGCGGGCAGCTTGTCCTGTTTACACCTCGTCATGCTCCGCGAAGGCGGAGCATCCAGTACGGCGGACCATCGGTCCTTAGATCGCCAACGCCGATGCTTACTGGATCATCCGCTTGCGCGGATGATGACTTGAAGGAAGTGCATCCCGGAACGCGATCACAACCCCTCGAACAGCGCCGTCGAGAGATAGCGTTCGGCGAAGGACGGCAGTATGACCACAATGTTCTTGCCGGCGAATTCCGGACGGGCGCCGACCATGAGCGCGGCGGCGACCGCCGCTCCCGAAGAAATCCCGCCGGGGATGCCTTCGTAGCGAGAAAGCGCGCGCGCCGTCTCGAACGCTGTCTGATTGCTCACCGTCACCACCTCGTCGATGACTGATTGATCGAGAACGTCGGGAATAAAGCCCGCCCCGATGCCTTGAATCTTGTGCGCTCCCGGCTTGCCGCCGGAAAGCACCGGGCTGTCTTCCGGCTCGACTGCGATGATGTGCAAAGACGGCTTGCGCGGCTTCAGCACTTGGGCGACGCCGGTGATCGTCCCGCCGGTGCCGATGCCTGAAACGAACGCATCGATCGCGCCGTGGGTGTCGTTCCAGATTTCCTCGGCCGTGGTGCGGCGGTGGATTTCGGGATTGGCTGGGTTCTTGAACTGCTGGGGAATGACCGCGTTGGGGATTTCGCGCGCGAGCTCGTCGGCCTTGGCGACGGCGCCGCTCATTCCTTGCGCCGCCGGCGTCAGCACCAGCTCGGCGCCGAGGAGGGCGAGCATTTTTCGCCGCTCGATCGACATCGAATCCGGCATGACCAGAATCAGTCGATAGCCGCGGGCGGCGGCGACGAAGGCGAGCGCGATGCCGGTATTGCCCGATGTCGGCTCGATCAACACCGTTTCCGGGCCGACCTTGCCCTCCGCCTCCAGGGCCTCGATCATCGAAACGCCGATGCGGTCCTTCACGCTCCCGATCGGATTGAAGAATTCGAGCTTGGCGAGGATATTGGCCTTGACCCCCTGCAACTGCGGCAGACGGTTGAGCCGGACGATGGGGGTGTCGCCGATCGTGTCGGTGATGGAATCGTAGACGCGTCCACGGCCCACCGTCTGAGCCGGCGAAGGCGCGGCGGACCTTAGTGCGGCTTCCGACATGATTGATCCTCCGGAGTTAGCAGTGTTTCGTTAGATAGGGAGACGGAAAGCGGTTTTCCTAGTAATCCGCTCCAGGCGGCGGGCCGACGACATTGCGAGGTTCCAGGGAGCAAGAACCCTTCCTCCCGAACGAGCGATCACAAAAAAGAAGAACTGCCTCATCCATAATTAAAGCAATTTATTTCTCCGTGGCACCCGAGCGTGGCTAAGAAATAAAATAATATTCTGAACTGCGCAACCCCGTTGCGATAGAAACGTGCCGAGCGTTGCGGTCACATTACGTCGGCCGCGCCCACCTGTCGCGGCGAAATGCTATCCGCGGAAATGCTTGGAGAGCTTGAGGCTCTGCGCCTGGTAGTTGGAGCCGATGCCTTGCCCATAGAGCTGGTCGGGCCGCGCCAGCATGCGTTCGAAGACGAGGCGGCCGACCGTCTGGCCGTGCTCCAGAATGAACGGCACTTCGCGCGAGCGCACTTCCAGCACGGCGCGCGCGCCGCGCCCGCCCGCGCCGCCATAGCCGAAGCCGGGATCGAAGAAGCCGGCGTAATGAACACGAAACTCGCCGACCAGCGGGTCGAACGGCGCCATTTCCGCGGCGTAGTCGGGCGGCACCTGCACCGCCTGTTTGGAGGCGAGAATGTAGAATTCGTTGGGGTCGAGAATAAGCGTGCGCCGCTCATTCGCGCGGATCGGCTCCCAGAAGTCCGCGACCTCGTAAGCGCCGCGCCGGTCCACATCGATCAGGCCGGTGTGGCGTTTCGCGCGGTATCCGATCAATCCCTCGGGTCCAAGCCCGGACAGGTCGACGCCGACCGCAACGCCCTGATCGAGATCGGCGCCCTCCTCATCGACCAGGCGTTCGCGCGCATGCAGAGCGGCGAACGCATCGCCAAGAACAACGCCGCGGCCGCGGTGGAACCGCATCTGCGACAGCCGTGACCCTTCGCGCACGAGCACCGGGAAGGTGCGCGGGCTGATCTCGACATAGAGCGGGCCCTGATAGCCGGCCTCGACATGATCGAAGGCGCGGGCTTGGTCAGCGATGACCCGGGTGAACACGTCGAGGCGGCCGGTCGAGCTTTTCGGGTTGGCGGCCCCGGCGATGTCGGGCGGGAGCGCGAGGCTTTCCATCAGCGGCACGATGTAGACGCAGCCGGTCTCAAGGACCGCTCCGCTGCCGAGCACAATTACGTGCAGCGTGAGATTGTCGATGCGGTCTTTCACGGTCGCCTTCGGTCCAGGGAGAAAGCTTGCCCGCACGCGATAGGCGACGTTGCCGAGCCTGAGGTCGAGGCTCGCTGGCTGAGTTTGCTCCGGCGTGATCGGCGCAGCTGGGACGATTCCGCCCGATCCAACGAGCGCGTGGATCAGTCGGTCGGGCAGAATGCCCTGATCTGCGGCGGCAAACGCGAGCGGCACGGTCGGCTCCAGGGGTTGGCCGCGATATACGCGTAGTCTGCCGTCTAATCGACCTTCGCCTTGACGGAAAGGCTCAGCCCGGTTAAGAGCCGCGTTATCCCGTGGTCATTTGAGCCGGCCGGCTTGCCGCCACGTAAAACAAAGGTGCTAAAAGGCCGGGGATGCGTGCGCCCGGCCGTGGACATTGTCCAGCCGGGTTTTTTTATTGGCGCGCGCGTTCAGCCTGAGTGGCGTCGGGCAAGCCGCCCGGACGAACCGCCGCTCCGCTTCAGGAGGCCGTGATGCCCGTGTCCGATCAACGCTATCACCCCGAAACGCGCCTCGTGCACGCGGGCACGCTGCGCTCGCAATTCGGCGAAACCTCGGAGTCGCTCTTTCTCACCCAGGGCTTCGTCTATGGCAGCGCGGAGGAATGCGAAGAGCGCTTCGCGAGCGCCAACCCGGGCTTTCTCTATTCGCGCTTTTCCAATCCGACCGTCGCCATGTTCGAGGGCCGCATGGCCGCGTTTGAAGGCGCGGAGGCTGCGCGCGCAACCGCAACCGGCATGGCCGCGGTCACCGCGGCGCTGGTGGGGCAAGTGCGGGCGGGCGATCATGTCATCGCCGCCAAGGCCTTGTTCGGCGGCTGCCGGTGGGTAGTGGAGGACTTCCTTCCCCGGTTCGGGGTTGAATCCACGTTGGTAAACGGGCTCGACCTCGACGCCTGGCGGCGCGCCGTGCGGCCGAATACCAAGGTTTTGTTCCTCGAAAGTCCGACCAATCCGACCCTTGAGGTGATCGACATCGCGGCGGTGGCGAAGATTGCGCGCGCAGCGGGCGCCCGGCTCGTCGTCGACAACGTGTTCGCAACGCCCCTATGGCAGAGTCCGCTCGCGCTTGGCGCCGATTGCGTCGTCTATTCGGCGACCAAGCATATCGACGGGCAGGGGCGTTGCTTGGGCGGGATCATCCTCGGCTCGGAGCAATTCATCCAAGAGCATGTCCACATGCTGCTGCGGCAGACCGGCCCTTCGATGTCGCCGTTCAATGCCTGGGTGCTGTTGAAGGGACTGGAAACCTTGCATCTGCGCGTGCGCCGGCAGACCGAAACGGCGGCCGTGGTAGCGGACGCGCTTGGCGGGCATCCGAAGCTTGCACGTCTCGTCTATCCCGGCCGTCCCGATCATCCGCAGGCCGCGACCGTGCAGCGGCAGATGCGCGGCGGCTCGACACTGGTGGCCTTGGACGTCGCCGGGGGCAAGCGCGGCGCGTTCCGGTTCCTGAACGCGCTCAAACTCGTGCGCATCACCAACAATCTCGGTGACGCCAAGAGCCTCGTTACTCATCCGGCGACGACGACGCACCAGCGGCTGACCCCCGAGCAGCGCGCCGAACTCGGCATTGGCGACGGGCTTGTACGTTTTTCGGCCGGCCTCGAGCATCCGGACGATATTGTGGGCGATCTGCTCGACGCGTTGGAGGCCGTTTAGAGCAGGATGAATTCAAACGGAATTTCCCACCGTCATCGCCCGCGGAAGCGGCGATCCTGTAAACGCGCGTCGTAATTATTGGGTGCCCGCTTCCGCGACGCTTCCGCGGGGATGACCACTGAGAATGAGGAAGGCCGGTTACGGCCGCGGCAACAACGCCTGCAGTTTGGCGTTAGCCGCCGGCTGCGATCGGGTCGCGGCCGCCACGATCACATCGCCGAGCAGCCTGGCAATGCAGGAATAGCTCCAGTCGTTCATGTGAAGGCTATCCGGCGAGAGAAACGCTTCAAACGGGATGTGCTGTATTTCACGCCAACGCCGCATCACGGCAAAACGCGGGAACAGGCCGACGCTCGTTTCTTTCGCGGTGTCGGCGAGCAGGCTCAGCATCTGCTCGTTTTCGGGTTTTGCGATCACGCGCGGTGCAAACTGGGCGTCGATGAGGATCACGTCGGCGCCAAGCGCCTTTATTCGCGTGACGCCTTCGCGGATCAACGCAGCGACCTGGCTGACCGACTTGTCGCGCAACACGGAGTTCGTGCCGACCTGCCAAAGCACGAGAGCGGGTTTTTCGCCGGCCACGCTCGCATCGAAGCGATTAAGCATATCGCGGGCGTCTTCGCCGTTGACCCCGCGATTGAGAACGGTGATCGTATTGGAAGGAAAGTGCTCTTTCAGCGCCGCGGCGAGACGGTTTGGATAGGTGGCATCGGACGAGCTCGCGCCGGCGCCCGCCGTCGACGAGGATCCGAGCGCGACGATGGTCAACGGCTCGCGATTCATCAATCGCTGGGCGGTGTGCCGGAGCTGAAAAGCGGGCCGCGTGAGATCGTTCTGCGCCCGACATGGGGGTGGAGCGCCGCCGGCGGAGGCAGCCGAGGCAAAGACGCAACAAAGCGCAGCCGCGAACGCGGAACGACTAATCATAAGCATCATTGTTGAGTGGCTTCATCGTTTGGGGCTGTCAACTTGGTCGCTTCCAATACGAACTCTGCCAGTAAACGCCCGATGCAGTAATGAACGCGCTCCGCAAGATCGGTCCTTTTCGTTGCGACGGAAAGATCGAAGGTCCCAATCTCGTTCCAGTAATTCATGATTGCAAAACGATCGAAAAGGTTAATTTCGTATTGCAGCGCCACAAATCGCATGACGTCAAGATAAGGCGTCAGCGTGATCATCGTTTCGGTGCGTGGACTGTATTGCATATTCATCAAAATAATATCAGAGCCGGCCGCCTGCGCGGCTGAGACTCCCTCGTCAAGAGCGGCGCTGAAGGCATCCGGATCGATCCCACGGATCGCGTCGCCGGTGCCGGTCTGCCAGATGATCAGCGCCGGCCTGTCGCGCGACAGGATCGGAGCAATCTGCTTTTGCATGTCCTGCGCGGTCTGCCGCGGCTTGGCATAAGTGATGACACGGATCGCGACGTCTGGGAGCTTCTCCTTCAACGCGGCTTCGAAGCGCGCAGGGTAGGCCCTGCCCGCTCCGCCCGCACCGGAGAGCGCGGAGGACCTGGTGCCAAGCACGACGATATCGAGTTGCTTGTTTTCGATCGCGGCAGCCACGTGAGGAAGGGGAAAGCCTACCTGCAGCACGCCATCGGCGATTTGGCAGGGATTATCCGTTTGCGCGAACGCGGCGCCCGCGAATAACAGGCCGATCAGGGCGAGAACGATGCGCATCACGGTGGGCTTCCAGCCGGGCTCGCGCTCGGCGGCTTCGAACGCGACCCGGAGCTGCGGTCCTCGATGCGCCGATACCAGGACAATAACGCTGCGGCGGCGACCATGATTACAACGCCCAGAATGCTGACAAGTACCTGCATCGCAATGCTGCCGGAGAACTCGATCATCGCAAAATGCGCGGCGAAGGCAAGGAATACTCCGATGCAGAAGATTTCGAGCGAATGCTGGCCGCACAGGACCGCCGGCCGCAGCCACCGCGAGTGCAATCCCGGCCAATCCCGCGGCACGAAGCGGACGGTGATAATCGCCAGCGCAAAGAAATGGGCGAGCCGGAGAACGTCCAAATTCGTCTTGTCGATCGGGTACATCCAGTCGGTGAGCCATTTCGGCACGAAATGGGCGTAGGCTGGGAAATACCACGTCATAACCACCGCAAACGAAAGCAGGAGATAGGTCGCGGCGAGCGCGACCGCATAGGGCGAGCGGATGAAGCGTCCGATCCGCTTTATGCCGCCAAGCGCGCACCAGGCGCCGAACGCGAACAGCAACTGCCAGGCAAACGGGTTGAAAACCCAGTGGCCGCTTGGATAGGCGGGAAGATTGATGCTGAATTTCCAGGCGATCAGATAAATGGCGACCGATACCGAGAGCGCGAGCGTCGGCGCGCGAAATAGCAGCCAGACATAAAAAGGAAAGCCTGCGAGCAGGGCGACATAGAGCGGCAAGATGTCCATATTGGCGGGCTTGAACTTGAGGAGGAGCGCCTGGACCAGGGCGGTGTCCGGCTGCCGCAGGAAATCGAATATGCCCATTTCCTCTGCGTAAAGCGGATTTTCGAAATGCGCTACGACGTAGGCGATCTCGGCCATGTAGATCGCGAACAGGAAGATATGGGCGACGTAGACCTGCCAAGCCCGTTTGAAGATTCGGGCGCCCGCAACCACGAAGCCGCGCCGCTGCATGGTCGCGCCATAGACGAAGGCGGCGGTATAGCCGGAGATGAAAACGAAGATTTCGGTTGCGTCGCTGAACCCATAGTTGCGGATGGTGATCCAGCTCACGATGTTCGATGGAATGTGGTCAAGGAAGATGAGCCACAGCGCCAGCCCGCGGAATAGGTCGAGGCGCAGGTCGCGTTCGCTCTCGGGGAGATGCATCGCGGTTGCGTCCCTTCGTCTCCTCTAAGCCGGCGCGGGCGCCGCGCGGCGCATCCTTATCATGGTCATGCTATCGCCGCGTTGCATTCAACGTCGAGGTGGCGGATATGAGGCTAAAACGAGGTCCGGATTTCAGGATACCAGCGCGCGGGCTAGTATCGAGCGAACGCGCATTGTTTTGGTGATTGGTTCTCATTCGCCGGGGTGTATTTTCGGCAAAACGCGGCGGAACAAGGAAGGACGACGATGTATCGCACGGTGACACGGAACATCGAAGTCAAGGTGACGCCGCGTTTTCTGCCCGAGCGATCTTCCCAGGAACAAAGCTACTATTTCTGGTCCTACACGATCGAAATCACCAATGTCGGGCGCGAGACGGTGCAGCTCAAGACGCGCCACTGGCGCATCACTGACGCCTTCGGTCGGCTGCAGGAGGTGCGGGGCGCGGGGGTGGTCGGCGAAGAACCGGTGCTCGCACCTGGCGCGGCCTTTGAATATACGAGCGGAGTGCCGCTTCCAACCCCCTCGGGCTTTATGGTCGGGAGTTACGGCATGGTCGCTGCGAGCGGAGAGCAATTCGAGATCGAAATTCCTGCCTTCTCGCTCGACAGCCCATCCGAGCCCCGGACGGTGAACTGACGCCGTAAGGTCTGCCGCCGTCGGCGCAGAAGCGTGTTTGCTAGAGCATTTTCCGGCGAAGTGGAAACCGGTTCGCCGCAGAAAATGTGACCACTCAAGGACAATTAGAGCGAATTCCGATTCCAACGGAACGGAATTCGCTTTAATAAAAGCGCTTGAACCGTCGGCCCCCGGTTTCAGCGCCCGAGGAGGTCGCGCAGGAATTCGCGTGCGCCCCGCTCGAGGTCGGGGTCCGGCGCTGGCGTCGGCGCTGAACGCGGCGTCGCGGCCTGCGGCGAGGATGGGGTGGCGTTGGGGGCGGTCGTTTCTGGTTGCGGCGCGGTAACGCCGCGGCTCGCTCCGAGCGCCTTCAACATCTCCTCGGCAATGGCGCCGCCGTCGCGCGCGGGGTCTCCGGTCGCATTGCCAAGCCCTTTCGAAAGCCCCTCGATGAACTTGCCAAGCGGCGCGTCGCCATCGGTCTGCCCGCTGCCGCCTCCGCCGCCGAGGGCGGCACGCAGCGCGCGTAAAGCGCGATCGGGGTCGGCGAGGATATTCGGAGTGTCCGCATAGATTCGCGGATTCGACCACGGGCCTTGGATGACCACGGGAACGCCGATGCCCCAGCCGCCGGCGCTTCCGCCAGGGGTTGCCGGGCTCGAGACAAGCCGGGGATCGGCGCGGAAGTCGAGGGTTTGAGTCCGCAGGTCGGCGCTGCCTGCCGCCGTCATCACCATGAATGGACCGTTGAATTTGACGTCGGTCGAACGCGCTATTCCGTTCTCGATCGCAAAGGTCGCCGAGAAAGTGCTGAATCGCGTTTCCTCCGACGCTTTCGCCTGCCAGCCGGCAAGGATCATGTCGAGCAGCGACCGCACCATATTGGGCAGGTTGAGGCCGCGCACGGCGCCGTTCTCGAATAGGAGGTCGGCGCGGCCGTTAAGGCTTGAAACGATTTGCAACGGGCTTGCGCCTGCGCCTTTTAGTTCAACCGCTCCGCGCGCGCGGCCCGCGATGTACTGGAAGTCGATCGCATCGCGCAGGAAGGGAAGCGCGTCGATCTCGGAAAAGGCGACCTGCAAGCCGATCCTCGGGTCTCTTTGCGCAAGGTCGACGACGAATTCGCCGGTCGCTTGCCCGCCATAGATCCCGGAGGGGAGGAGCTTTACGGTCAAGGTATCTTGCAGGAGCGTCGCTTCGAGCGCCGCCGGCGCAATGCGCAGCTTTTGGACCAGCACCTCGCGCGCCGAAAGATTGACGTTTCCCTCGACCAGCCGCAGCCCGAAGAAATTGAGCGGTGCGTCGCTCCAGATTTGTCCGCCGCGCGCGGGAACGGCGCTACTGCTCGGCGCCGCGGTTTTTGGCTCGGGCGGCGCGGCGGCTTTGCTCGGCGCGCTTGGCCGCGGTGATCCGGCGGGACGGCTGCGGCCATCCGACGTGCGCTGCGAACTGCTCGAAAGGCTGATTTTATTGATCAACGTGGTGAGATCGATGCGCTCGGACTCGATTGTGGCGTCGATAAAGGGTTTCGCTCCGGCAAAGCTCACCGAAATCGATCCGCGCACCCGGCCTTGGTCGATCGCGCCGTTGATGCCGTTGATTTTGAGCACCGGGCCCGCTTTCGTTACGGTGGCGGTGAGCGCGGCGGGCGTTTTCAGCACGGTCGGCGCGTCGATGGCGACGTCGATTGGGATCGCTGTCCCCTCGGCGATGCGGCCAGGGCGGTCGACGCCGGCCATGAGTCGCACCGTCGTCGGGCCGAACCGGGCGTCGAGACGCAGGGTCGATCGGCCGCCGGCAGCCGGCAGCGACGCCAGCTGCAGCGAATCAAGCGGCAAGGCGACCGTTTCGCGGCCGTCCCGAATGAGGATCGTGCCGTTCTCGACGCTGACGGCGTCGATCGTCACCCCTGAATCGACCGGGAGGACGATTGGAGCTGCCGGGCTACTGCCCGCGGCCGCCCCGCGATCGCGCCGTTCGGTCGTCTGCCGGGCGCGGCGAAGCATCGGATCGGTGTTCACCACCGGGCGCGTCAATGCGAGGTCGTCGACGTGGATGCGACCGGTTAAAAGCTCGGTCAGCGAGACGCCGGCCTGCACGCGCTCAACGGTGACAAGATCGTCATCGCTGGTGGCGTCACGCAAGCGAAGCCGTTCGATGGTGAGGCGGGCGGTCGGCCAAAGCGCAAACCGCGCCGAGCCGGCAATGTCGAGCTTTACCCCATCCTTGGTGAGAGCGTCGCCGGCATAGGCCTCGATCAAACCGCGCGCGGGGATACCATAGGCGGCGAAGATCGCCGCTGCGATCACCACCACGCCGACCGCGATGACGGCGATCTTGATCACTTTCATGCGGCGG
>Ga0307419_10001510_pt1 | contig 11950 bp, 12 predicted proteins | sample SalMarWE160230MG_2_FD_202512 | JGI IMG/M metagenome (GOLD analysis project Ga0307419, IMG submission 202512) | Salt marsh sediment microbial communities from the Plum Island Ecosystem LTER, Massachusetts, United States - WE1602-30 | ecosystem: Environmental > Aquatic > Marine > Intertidal zone... | reverse complement strand
CTAAACCAGAAGGGCGAAGCTACTGCGGGATATTCAATTGGTGCATAGTTTAAACTTGCTCGTTCATCTCTGACGCAAGCAGTTGGCACAACAACATCACCAGTCACTACTGAAGGATCGATACCGCCACAACTGCCTAATCGCAGTATGACTTTTGCATCTAGATTTGCAAGCTCTTCAATACAGATGTGAGTTGATGCAACACCCATACCAGTACCAGCAATCGTTACTGGAATACCCTTTGGAGTATAAGCACGATAGGTAACAAGACCTCTATATCGAGCCACTTCCTCAGAATCTTTCATTTTAGCAGCAATCTTTGGAACACGATCGGGATTTCCAGTAATTATGACGACTTCTTCTACGTCGCCTTCTCCGACTCTTAGATGAGGTTGAATTCTTCTCTTCAATAGATTCACCAAGGAATCTACTAATAACACTACTCACTTTTCACTGTTGGGTTTTGGAAAAAATTTTAGCAAGAATTTGTTCGAATTCTCTGCATTACACAACTTACGCAAACCCATTTACCGCTGATGAGAAATGACTTTCCAAAACTTGGTATGGTAGAATCACAGACGTTACATCGATTGGCACTTGATTCAAAGTTCTCTGATAGAAATACTAAGAGAAGGGACATTAGTTTTGTATCTGCACGTTCAATCAGCAACAGTGAACACTCCACTGTATTATCAGATAGGTCCCTTATTAGGTCCACAAATCTGAGAAACCCACCATTGAAACAAAGAGATTTATTACTCAACACTGTCGCACAGAGTTGAACTGCAATGAATCAGACTATCAATTTTGAATACTATTGCTACAGATGTGGTACAAAGAATACTTTGGATTTACCATGTCCAAACGCTCCAGAGTATCATCATACTGAACTTACATGCTCGAGCTGTGGAGATGGTACGAGATTGATACTTAGTCACTGCCCCTCGTGTTCGCGATTCGTCTATTGGATTGATGATATGTCAATCCCAGACCTTGTTTTTGGTTTTGCAAAGTATATGGTGCACAATATGCAGACAATGATTGACAAGGCGGCTATGCAAGGAGCCGTTATCAGTATTGATACTCCAGATAAGTATCCTATCAATGCAAGTTGTCCATGTGGAGCAAAATTTGCTTTAGAGATTGCTATTCCAGACTTGGATTAAATTCTATTCAGCAATAATAGTAATAGATTGAACTCTCTCTCTTCGGGAAGAGGGCTTCTGTGATTAGTCGTACACTACCTCTGACGATGAAATCGATATTGTTCTGCTCTATCTCTTTTATGCTGTATGCACCAAGAACTAGCCTAAGTAGGTCATTAGGTTGTGCACGAAAATCTTGATTATCAATCACTTGTTGTGGTCCTAAATCTGAAATATCAATGATCTTGCCATTAGAGAAATTGACTGAGTAACAATTTTGGAATGTATTCATAATCACATCATAAGTGAGCCCTTCAAACATTGTGCCAACAAGACGTCTTTCAAGAACTGGTGAGATCTTCTGTAGAAATCTAACCATATTGGGGATACGAACTTGATATTTCCACCAAGGTTTTCCGCTTCCACCGACATTCTCCATTACTTTCGAGAGACTATTGAAAGAAGGACCCTGAGAACCAATAAGAGGAATATCATTTTGAACCGCTTCGACATATAGAAATTGTAGGGTTCGGAGAACACCATTGAAGGTAGAGATACTGCTCTCAATGACCGTTAATGTAGATTTGTTTGGGAATCCTTCTCTGTCATTTTTCTTGACAAGTCGAAAATATCCGATGATTTTAGAACCTGCGACCACCACATATGTCTGAAATTCATTCTCAAACTGTTTTTTCATGGTTTCTTGAATTTCCCAGAGTTCTTGACTTCTAGGAGCATAAACTAAGAGGCCTTGATTCAAACCATCAAAAAGATCCATCATGGAGGGAATGTCTTTCTTTTCAGCTGGACGAACTTTCATTTTCATATATTCTGGGAGACTCTTCTCATCGAAAGGTTGTATCTGATTTGTGCGAATCCAGACAGTACGGTCCATTGGAATGACAAAATCATACCCAAACTGACGGTAATAGTAGGGAATCCCCTGAATCGTGGAAATGTCATAGTTACCTGAAAGTAGTAAGTTGTTAAAGTGAGAGTATAATGATTTGTTTAGGCCTTTTCTTCGGTATTCCTTTAGAGTGCCAACCCAGCCTAATTCTAGATTTCGCAATGGAATATCTTCATAATTCCAGATGAATGGAATAGAGTTGAGAGCTGTTACTATAATTCCTTTATCAAGGTCACGAATGTAGTAATTCATCTCCTGACTAAAACCGGGAAGATGGTCAATCTGCCTTCGAAGTTCTTCTACATCATCATCGGGATGGACTATTGAGTGGAATTTTAGCAACTCTTCAACTTCTTCGTCAGACTCGACAACACCAAATTCGAATCCATCAGGCAGTTCCATTGGGGTCTAACCTCTTATCTTTCCAAGAACATAATTCGTTCAGTGGGCATTTTGAACATCGTGGTGATGATCGTATGCATACAGTTGCAACCAAGTCGATAATACCATAGTAAAAAATCCTACTTTGTGCATCTGGCCCAAAGGAACCCATGAATCGCCATGCTTCTTCATCTGAGGGGTCTTCAAAATCCAACTCAAAGACACGTGACATCAGATGGATTACATTTCCATCAACTAGAGGAATAGGTTCGCCAAATGCAAAATTCAATACTGCGGATGCAACGTATCGACCGACTCCAGGAAAACTAGATAGTTCTTTGAGGTCATTTGGCACCTTACCATCAAAATCTTTTATAATTTGACTTGCAGTCTGCTTCAAGTGGTGCGCTCTTGACATTTGTAGCCCCAATGTGGCAATCTGTTTATTGATTGTGGAAATCCTTGAGCGTGCAAGTCGTTCTGGAGTATCATAATGACTGATGAAATCATGGAATACTCTAGCAACAGCTGTAGCAGTTGTTCGTCTGAGAAGCATCTCTGCAACAAGAATATGAAAAGGGTTGTCAGTTTCCCTCCAAGGAAAATCACGGCCATTAATCTTGTACCATTCATTAATCTGAATCTTGATTTTTTCCTTCTTTGATTCTAACGCGTTGGCACTCATCTAATGAGCCCCTATATCATGAAGATAACTAAGTACAACCTCAACAATTTTGGAAGGCGAGCTGAGGATTGTCAAACCTTTCATCTCTGTTAGTCTATGAACATTTTCTAAATCTACATCGCGCGGTGTGATGGTGAATTCAATCCCATCAGGACTAGTTGTAGTGACTGGTTCAGCAGATTGATCTACAGGGTATGCGAAGACAGGAGTAGTACCCTTGAGTGTCTGGGCAACTGCATTTGTGATCAGAGTATCAGCAATTCCATGAGCAATCTTTGCTGTAGAGTTAGCAGTAAGTGGAGCTACAATGAGTAAGTCATACTTTCCTATCTGAAGGGGACCTGCGATAAAGGGTACATTCGCATTGGATTCTTTCTTCACCTTATCAAAGGATCCAATTAGTTTGTCCCAAAGCTTATACCATCTCAGAACCTGTTCTCCAGCCTTTGATACTAAAACAGTTACTTGCAAATCGTCTTCATTCGACAATTCTATCATATAATCAATGATTTCTTTAATATAATCCCCAGATCCGGTGATTCCCCAAACGATTCGACTCAATTCAATCAACATTTGTTATTGACATAGATGCAGAAATACGTATCTTTAGAGTGAAAAACGAATACTTGAAAGAGGACGAATGACACAATAAGTGCAATGTATAGAGCGAGTGTTGGTATCACAACAAGTATGAAAGTGAGTGCTACCAGTTGGATTGGAGAAAATGCCGATTCTTTAGGTATAGACGGCATCTGGGTAGGAGAGGATATTGGGATAGGACAAGAAACCTCAATTCTCACCGCATACTTACTGAGTAAAACCACTAATGTAAGAGTTGGAACGGGAATTATGCCGATCACTATTCACAACATCTCGACCCTTGCGCGAGCTGCTCTCACACTCAACGAGATTGGAAATGGTAGGTATGTTTTGGGTATTGGCCTTGGTGGAATTCAAGACCTCATAAAGCACGGTGTGAATCTGGCTAAACCAGTCACTGAATTGCGCAAATCCACACAAGTACTTAGACAACTCTTCAATGCTGAAACAGTATCAGTACAATCAGAACTAATGGATCTTAAAGGATTCAGTCTTAGTATCAATAACCCGGCGAGAATTCCTATCTTTTTCGGAGTTCGCGGGCCACAGATGCTGAAACAAGCTGGAGAGATTGCAGATGGAGTAATTCTGTCAGGACCAAGTGACTATATCAAATATGCAATAGGAATCATCAACAAATCTGCAGCAGCTGAAGGGAGGAAAGCAGAAGATGTAGAAAAGGTAGTCTGGCTTCCAACAATTCCCACCTTTAAAGGCGGGAGTGAGAAGCTTGCCAAGAGTGTGGTTGCACTTGTTGTAGCAGACACACCTATACAGGTTTTGGATTTACTCGACATTGATCGAGAAAGAGCAGATAGGATACGTCAAGCAGTTGCTGAATCAGGACCGAAGGAAGGAGCTAAGTTCATAGATCAACATTTCATAGATACATTTTCAATATCAGGATCATGTGAACATATGGTTGATAGATTTGAGATATTCAATAGTCTTGGTGCTACTGAACTTGTGTTAGGTCCGCCATTTAGCGGCGACTGGAGAGAAGCAATGGCCGATATATTCCATGAGATACATTTGAGGCGGGAAAAATGATGGAATGGGGAATTGCACTAAATCTTAGAGAACCCGTGTCTGAAATTATCGAAAAATCTATGATAGCTGATAAAGGTAAAATAGAAACCATCTGGATAACAGATTTCCCAGCAACAAGACTGTCTCCAGTCTTAGCTTCAGCAGTTGCTGAGAGAACAGAAAAGAGTAGGATTGGTATAGGACTCCTTAGCCCACTCATTTACTCATCATCACATATCATTCAGATGATGACTACTTTGATTGAAACATATGGAGAACGATTTGATCTACTCATCGGTCCTGGAGACAGGACCAGACTAAAAGAAATTGGTGTAAGTTATGGAGATGTTTCAACTATAGTTACACGAATACGTGACTCTGTGACTTCGATACGTGAGAGCCTGTTAGAATACAATGATTGCAAGGTATTTGTTGGCGCACAGGGTTCAAAAATGATTGAAGCATCAACCTGTTCGGATGGCGTTCTACTGAATTATTCAGATTCAGAAATGATAGAATGGGCTATAACCACTCTTGGTAAAAGACCGCAGGGCTTTAAGATTGGAATCTTCTCCCCCTCATTAATTGGTTCTTCAAAGAAGTGCGATGAATATTTTGGAATCAAAGCCTCAGCTGCAATTGTCGCTTTGGGATTGAATCCTTCGATTCTGAGGAGATTTGGATTGAAAGATAAGTTACAACCTGCAATCGATAAAATGAAAGAAAATGGCTTGACTCAAGATTTAGTAGAAATGATAGATCAGGAAATCCTTGATCGGTTCAGTCTTTGTGGAGATATTGAAGCAAATATTGATCAATTGGAAAATTACAAACAAATGGGTGTAGATATGGTGGTGTATGGACCACCTCAAGGAGCATCTCTAATAGGTGTGAAACAATTGGTAAATGCTATCGGCAGACGTTAGAATTCAAAATATGATTCCAATTCAATATCTTCGGAATTAACTGACCACATCCCATTCTGATATGTTAAGTTTCTTGTCAGGTCAAACATGGACTGTGAGCCACGATATGAGATTGTCATTATTGGATTAACCGAGTGAACACCAGGCTGTTGTTCTAAAGCTCTGAATAGTTGATAGTATTCTACCTGATGTTCGCCAGGCGTCATTGTCCAGACGATTATCCCTCTTGAGGACAAAAAGTAGATAGTCCATGGAAACTTCCCAATCGCTTCTAAGATTCGAGATCTAACTTTTTCATTGCAGACTATCTCGAAACAAAAGTTGGAAGTTAATTGAGGCAGAGCGAAAACAAGGTAGGGTAGCAATAGATTGCGATTTTGAAGTTTCCTTGAAACAGCAGAAACTATTTTTCCGTCATAATCGTACCCTTTCGCACTAAGAATCTCACTGATTTTACTAGGAGCATCTCGGTAATTAAGTTGTAATTGTGAAACTATTATGTAATCATCAATTTTCAGTTCAGGTTTAACACCAGAACAATAAAGCAAGGGAGGGAAGTTATTGCTATCTGGTTCTCTATCCTTCTTTAGCATATCTTCTAGATAAAGGGGTAACTCCCACTGGTTATTACCGAATAAATCAACATTGGAAGTTGCTCCAGAACCGACTTGATAATGCAAACTGGCATAATTAAAAATTGTTTTTGAAACATTCTTGATAGATCTGTGGAAAATCTGTTTGTTCTCTTCAAAGTTTGGAAAGAGAAAAGTTACGTATCCAACATCTGTCATAGATGTCTTGAGTATACTTTTTGTAAAAGGATACTTTGAAAATCCTCGTTCAATATCCTCCCAAGCTAGATCCTCCTGAACGGTGAAGAAGAGCATTACCGACTGAAGATTAAAAGCTGTAAAATCAACGAAACTAGATACACGAAGGTTATTCACTTCTCGTAACCTTTCTAATGAACGAGCGATTGTTCTTGGAGTGACACTAAGAAGCTTAGAAGCATCGACCAGAGATATTGAGGGATCTTTTGCAAGTAAGGATAATACAGAAAGATCGGCATTGCTAATTGGGCTTTCTTCAATCAAGAATGCAAAATTATACGCAGACTTGATAGAACTCTTTGTAAAAAGATTGAACTTGTTGAGCGTTTGGAGATTTTCAAGCATTTTCGTTTTGAAACGGGGATTGATTGGAATAGTTGTAGGATTAGTTGGGTATGCCGTATATTCAGGATTCTCTTTTAATAAATCAACGGCCTTGAGAGCTAATTCCATAGGAATAGTACCTTCACATAAACCTAAGTAAATTCTAATCGCATCGAGATAGAACTGAGCCTCTGAATCTTCGAGGTGAGGAATTAGATTATCGAATGGAGTCGAAATAGAAAGCTGGTCCATACTGGAGTCTAGATTATCTTCTTCTGAACCCGTTCTAGTCCTATTCAATATATCCAACTCCGGATATTCTCATCCAGAGGATGTGTGTGATATTAAATGAGTCACAACACTCTCAAGTCGTGTTCTCTCTTCTCTCATGTCGGCTATAAATGTACATATCTCCGAAGCATTACCTGCAAGTTTTGATAAAAGTTGAGAGAGTTCTAACCATTCAACATTGCTCGGAATCTCAAGTTCAAGCAGAGTAAGACTCGGTCCTGATACAACACGAGCTTTTGGAAAAGTTCCAGCTTGAGCATGAAGAAGGCGTGCAAAAGGTGATTCAAAATAGGTATCATCTTGGACACATACCAACAATCGCTGATTGAGTCCAACATTGTCAATCTCAACATATGGGTGTATGATTCTTTTCCTGATCTTGAGTAATCGTCTACGAAATGTTCTACCAGAATCGGGAGTTAGTCGAAGTGAGGAATATAAGTTAGCTAAATTAGTAGCTGTTGCATAGTAATCCTTCTCAAGAACAGCAGCAGTTAGAAGCTCCTCAGCATGTATGGTAATGGGATCACTCTGTTTGATGGTCCTCTCATCAGGTAGGATATCAACATAGCCACGAGCGGCACCTATTGATGCTTCAAGACGGAAAGTATCTGGAAATTGCCACGTCTTACCATCAAATAGACCAAGATTCATGTGGTGTGAAATTCTGGAACATTCACTAGTGTAAATAACAAGGGAATATGGTTTCTTTCGAAAACGATCAATCTGACTGTGAAACCATCCTGATTGACTGCCCATCGGTAGTAGTGCTTCAAAATACAAACCCGACTCAAAAGTTGATGACATTATTGATAACACTACAGTTGTGACGAATCGGCTTGATTTAAGCCAGCGACTGAATTTAGTGAGAATATCAGAACCTCCACCTGAAATCGCCCAACCAAAAATCATCCGAAGACCGATTTTTCCATAATCAAGATTTCCGCGGATTCTCAAATTATTCTCTTTTGATAGATTACTCCAAATTTGATTTACAGCAGACCGGGATATTCCAAGTTCTTTAGCAAGAGCAGCTTGGCGTAATGAGGGGTCAATTATTAATCGACCTAGTAAACGTAATTCTCCGGGGCCAAAGTATCTCATGATATCCACCGAATATCCAGGTAATATGGCCAATTGTTAAGATATGAATGTGTTGGCTGACCTTTTCATGATACGCATGTATTACCCAGGTATGATATTATTGAAGGTGAAAATTGAATGCCTCTCTAATTGGCTTTAAACTCGTTTCTAGTAAATCTCTCCGCACACCACTCCCTTATTATGTGAGATTGGTAAGTATATTCTTGGATTCACACTGCAGACTGAGCTCATAGGTCAGATTCTACTGAGCTATCTAGATCAGAGTATCTACCTATCTAGTCAGAGGCAGGCGACCAACTATGACACATAAGGTCATTCAGGTCCCAGCGGCTAGAGCTAAAGTCAGTGTGTCCACCATACCACGTAATGTTCAGCAATGAAGGAGGTGAAAGCGATAAGCACAGACATGATACGAACTCTCTATGAGAGCATGACTAAGAATCGTGCAGCATTGGAGCTTCTATCAATTGGTGTCGTGCACGGTATCTCAACCGTAGTTCAACCACCGTGTGAAGATCCTTGTCCATTCTAGTGGTAACTAGTTTTGGAAATTGGATACCAACACAACCCCTGGTGGATGAATTTCGCTTGATGATCCGGCATTGCTGGACATTGGTTGGTATGGGATTCTTAGCTATTCTCTGCAGTGTGAGAGTTCAATTAGAGAGAACATTCAGAGAGATGGCATGGAGAATCCCTGAGTGACTTCTATGAAGTCATTGTAGGAATCTACGGCCAACCTTTCGCAAAAGAGAAAGAGAACCTAAAAAAATGGAGAGAAACAGAATGAGACCAACTGGAGATCCAGGCCCTTCAACAGAACCGTTCTAAGAACGAAAAATCGGGGAAACCCGAAAAAAAAGTAACATCGGAGTAAAGAAAGAAAATGATAACAGAAAGAATCGAGCCAATAATTGGAAACATCGAAACTTCCGAAACAGGCCGCGAAGTGGATCCGTTTACTGATCCAGAGGTTGTCAGATTGACTGCATGCAATCTAGAGATGGCAGTCAGGAACCTCATGACCGCAAACGCCCCACCTGAGTGCCTAGTAATCACAGCAGACATTTGCACACATAAACTCATGGCTATTCCCACAGCAGATGGGGAGGTCAAAGTGCTTGTGTTTGAGTAATGATTGTTCGGACGTTCGAGGAATAAGATCACTACTTCGGGGGATTAGTTCTCTCGATGAGTGAGAAGTAGATGAAATTAGAAAAGGTGACTATATAGCTTCGGACAATAAAGAAACTTGACCAATTGTAATGCCCGGAATGTAGTAGCAATAGGCATTCAAATCTGAGCTGTCCGGAGAAAGAGTAAAAATGAAAGTGGTTCACAAGGATGATGCGCGGAGTGACAATATTTTGGATAACGACGCTGCAGATGGAGAGATTGATAGACTCTTCAATTCCGAAGAGATGGACCACATAGAACAAGAAGAGGTTCAAGATCAGAATATCGGAATTCGAGCCTCTCTAAAAGCTGTTTTTGAATGGAAAAATTACAGGGTATATCTAGCCACTGCATGGATTTTCAATGGCTTTACATACCTGGGAAGTTTCTTCAACCTCTATCTTTGGAGCATACTACCAAGTATAGTGTTCATTGGTGCAATAGGAACCATTACATCAGCCATTGGAACAATTGCACGTTTCTTCGGAGGTTACGTCGGTGACACTGTCAACCGCAAGACCTTAGCTGTTGTATCGATGCTTATAATTTCTATATACTACATGATGATAGGATTATTCACAGATCCCTCACTTATTGTTACAGCATTGATAATCTATGTTTCAGCTGAGATTACAAAGAGCGGTTCAACTGCGTACATAATGGATAATATCCCTCGAGAGCATAGTGGATTAGCCCTCTCGTTGTTCACTGCTGGAAGAACTCTATCTATAATCACTCTAGCAGTTTTTGGGATTCTGTTTCCATTCTTTAAGTGGGAAGTATATAGACAACTTCACCTAGTAGGTGCAATCCTACTTCTTGTAACCACTATCATTAGAGCAAAGTATTTGGATTCAAGTCCACAAGAAAGACGAGCAAAAGACTCAAAGATATGGAAATCGTTTATTGAGGATAACAGGCGTGCATTAGGAATTGTAATCGCAATGATTCCAGGGATGATTATCGTCTGTATTTTTGATGGAATTAGTGACTCTTTCTTCAACCTTGGTGCTTTGATTTACATGTATGATGAGTTACTCATAGACGTGCCATCAATGGTGATTATGTTCATTGCGACAATCATAATTCAAGTTCCGTTGATATTGAAAGTAGGTAGGCTAACAGACAGAAAAGGTGTGAAGTCAACTGCTTTGATGGTTTACTCGGTAATGCCTCTCTCTGCGGCACTCTTGATTGTTGCATACTGGTTTCCTGACTGGATTGTAATTGTGACATACTGGATTCCGGGCCTAGAGGCATCATCATTTACTTCAATTCCCGCACTTGGTGTTATCTTCAGAACCTCATTTCTAGCTGTTGTTTTGAAATATGTAAACGACATATTGTGGTATACTATTGTTCTCGTCCTCATCAGGAAGAGATTACCGAGTAAGGATACTTCGAAGATTCTCAGTATGTTCTGGTTTATTGTTTGGATGTCGTCATCCTTGGGACCATATATCGGTGGATTAGTCTCAGAGGCAACGAATATCATGGCACTCTTTGTCATGGTGTTTATTCTGAATATAATCATCCTTGCATCAATAGCTCGGTATGATCTGACTACAAAAGGGCAAAATAATCAGGAAGTCCCATTCGCAGAATAATATGATACTAGGTTTGAAGTAGTGAAGAAGAAATATCTGAATAGGTGCCAGCAATGAGTGATGAAGGAAAGAGGGCGATTGAAGTTCTACGGAAGTTAGCCAAAGCATATCCAGATGCACCTTGCACATATCTGAATTATAACAACCCATTTGAGATCACAATTGCAACAATACTTTCAGCCCGTGCAACGGATGCAGGCGTAAACAAAGTAACTCCAAAGCTATTTGCTAAGTATCCTACCCCCAAGAAACTAGCAGAGGCAGACACTGATGAAGTAGCCACAATCATTAGATCAACAGGGGCATACAATAAAAAAACAGAGTACATCACAAAAACGGCTAGAATGATACTGGAAGATTTTGGAGGAGAAGTGCCTAAGACTATTGAAGAACTTGTTAGATTTCCGGGTGTGAGCCGGAAGACAGCTAATGTTGTTTTGCAGGTCGCATTTGATATTGCAGAAGGTGTTGTAATGGACACCCACATCATGAGAGTCAGTCTTAAACTTGGATTTACAGAATATGAGAAGAAACCTGAAAAGACTGAGAAGGACATCATGCAGTTGATTCCAAAAGACAAATGGATTAGCTATGCACGTATCATTGGAACTCATGGAAGAAGGACGTGCAAGTCCCGAAACCCAATGTGTTCGACCTGTGCCGTAAACAATCTGTGTCCATCTTCTGAGTATGAGAACTAAATTTCAGCGGAAGACGTTAAAAGTAGGTAACTTTGACTCAGAGTCAGATGTTGTGATATCGATGAGAATTGGTATGCTGAGCAAGTTTGGTGCTCCAGATGGACTCTGTATTAGAACAGGTGCCGTTCTCAAAGGATTAGCTAACAACAACAACGAAGTGCATGCACTTACTCAATCGAAATTTGTTGAAGATCTTCCCGAGGAGAGAATTCACAGGTTCAGGCGGTCCAACTGAATCCCC
>Ga0307419_10001509_pt1 | contig 11951 bp, 7 predicted proteins | sample SalMarWE160230MG_2_FD_202512 | JGI IMG/M metagenome (GOLD analysis project Ga0307419, IMG submission 202512) | Salt marsh sediment microbial communities from the Plum Island Ecosystem LTER, Massachusetts, United States - WE1602-30 | ecosystem: Environmental > Aquatic > Marine > Intertidal zone >... | reverse complement strand
CGGTGGTTTAATTTGGCGCTGATATAATAGAAGAAATTTTTCACCTGAATTGCTCATAAAATAGGCCGACATTTCGTATTTGCGGCAACCACGACTCATGGATAATCCAGGTTAAGGACAGGCGATGGAAGCACAGTTCTTAAACATTTTAACAGATATCCGGAATTTCATATGGGGAACGCCATTGCTAGTGCTGCTCGTGGGCACTGGGATTTTTCTGACGATCCGTCTGAAAGGCCTTCAGTTCAGAGGGCTCGTTTACTCTCTCTATCTTGCCTTCATTCAGCGTAAAGAGGATGATAAGGAAGCGGGAGATATTTCTCATTTCCAGGCCCTTATGACGGCATTGGCTGCGACAGTGGGAACGGGGAACATCGCTGGAGTGGCCACAGCCATTGTCGCAGGAGGACCGGGAGCGCTCTTCTGGATGTGGGTTACGGGCCTCTTTGGGATGGCGACCAAATACGCTGAGGCAGTCCTCGCCATCAAATACAGGGAAAAAGACGAATTCGGGACCATGTGCGGCGGACCCATGTACTATATATCCAAAGGTCTGGGCATGAAGTGGCTAGGCGTGCTTTTTGCCATTTTCGCTGCGATCGCCGCATTCGGTATCGGCAATATGGTCCAATCCAATTCTGTGGCCGAGGCGGTGAAGACCTCCCTCAATATTCCCCATTACATAACTGGGATCGTTTTGGCGCTCTTTACAGCCATGGTCGTCCTCGGCGGCATCAAGAGCATCGCTCGAGTCACGCAAGTTCTCGTCCCCGTTATGATCGTTATCTATTTTATTGGGGCTTTGATCATTCTGATGCTCAAGATTTCCCTTATTCCCGGTATCTTCGCTCAGATATTCAAGTCGGCCTTTACACCCACAGCCGCATTAGGTGGATTCATGGGCGCCACATTACGCGAGACTATGAGAGAGGGCGTCGCCAGAGGAGTGTTCTCCAATGAATCCGGCTTGGGCTCAGCTCCCATCGCCGCTGCAGCGGCAAAAACACCCAACCCCGTCAAGCAGGCGCTTGTCTCCATGACACAGACTTTTATCGACACTCTTGTGGTTTGTACAATGACGGGCCTTGTGATTCTCTCTAGTGGTCTGTGGACCATGGATAAAACTGGAGCTGAACTCACGACCCTGTCCTTCAGAGAATCCTTACCTGGCGGGATCGGTGAGTTTGTGGTGACCTTCGGCCTTATCTTTTTCGCATATTCGACTATCCTCGGTTGGTGCTATTACGGAGAAAAATCCATCGAGTATCTTTTTAAAGAACGGGCTGTCAAGATCTACCGAATCGTGTTCGTGATCTTTGTGGCAGTGGGCACCATGCTGAAACTGCAAACCGTCTGGACTCTAGCAGACATTATGAATGGGCTCATGGCTTTTCCCAACCTAGTGGGCTTGATCGGGCTCAGTTCGATCATCGTTGCCGAAACAAATAAATATTTCTATAAAACCAAATAAATTCGCTATAAACCAAAAGAATTCAACGCCGCAGAACCAAAATCCGCGTTTATCACAATATTTGAATTCTCTCATCCCTCAAGTTATTAAATTGTTCCATAATTCGGATTTACTGTCGCCGAAAAGTATGTTAAGGTGTAGGACGAAAAAGGCAAGGCAAAACCATGAAAATTCAATCCCAGAGGATCGTTATCAGCTCCGCACGAAAATTTATCAACATGAGAGCTCTGACTCATCTCTGGAATCTTATCAAAAACTTCCACGCGGCAGATATCGCCTCCCTCATGAATCATCTGATCTCCAGGGAACGGCTGATCCTTTTCAACGTGATCTACGAGAAAGAGAAAGACAAAGCCGCCGAAGTTTTGAGTGAGCTCGACCCTGAAGATGTAATCCAGATCGTGGAAGCGCTTCCTTTAGAACAGAACGTTGACTTGATGCAGATGATGCCCTCTGATGATGCAGCTCCCATCATTGAGCTTCTTCCTGAGGAATTGAAAGATTCTGTGCTCACCCTCATGGAACAGAAGCCTACCGAAGAGGTCATGGAGCTCCTCCATTACGGGGAAGAGACAGCCGGTCGGATCATGTCCCCCAATTTCTACGCTCTGAACGAAAACACGAATATCTCTGATACCATTACCGCCATGCAGCTAGAAGGAGACGTGGAATCGGCGTTCTACCTGTATGTGGTCAATGATTACTATCACTTGAGGGGTGTTGTCTCCCTGAGACAACTTTTGTTTGCCCGGCCGAACACCCCTCTCAAAAACATCATGACCACTGATGTCATAAGCGTCCATACGGAAACCGACCAGGAGGAGGTGGCTCGAAACGTTGCCGACTATAACCTGGTGGCTATCCCTGTCGTCGACGCAGAAAACACACTGGTCGGAGTGGTCACAGTCGATGACGTGATCGATGTCATAGAGCAGGAAACCACCGAGGACATCTACAAGATGGTGTCTTTGGATACATCCGACAGAATTCAGGACAGCCCTTGGACCTCGATCAAAAAAAGGCTGCCATTTCTTCTCCTGAGCCTGTTGACAGCTTCGGTATCACCATGGGTTGTCAGTCATTTCAGGGGAAGTATACAGCAAGCCGTCACTCTGGCCGTTTTTATGCCTCTAGTGGCAGCTCTCGGAGGGATTGCCGGAAACCAGACCATCGCCATCATCGTGCGGGAGCTTGCCATAGGCCAGATCGAGTGGATCTCGGCAAAGAAGGCTCTGTTCAAAGAAATCCTCGTCGGGATCGGCAATGGTATCGTGATCGGTACAATTCTGGGCGGCATCTCATATTTGCTGATCCGCAATCCCTACTTGGGGCTCATTTTGGGCCTTGCGGTCATCATCAACCTTTTTGTTGCGGCTCTGGTCGGAACCATCATCCCCTTGTTTTTAAAATTGATCAAACTGGATCCTGCCCTGGGTTCGGTCAATCTTCTCACTATGTGCACAGACTCCATAGGCTTCGCTGTTTTTCTCGGGCTTGGAACTTTCTTCCTCCAACACCTCACCTGAAGCTCCTATGGCCCTCAAACAATCAGAATCCATCGTTTTGAGATCCTTTGATATCGGTGAACAGGATAAGATTATCGTCTTCTTTGCCAAAGATGTCGGCATCTTCAAGGGGGTCGCAAAAGGCGCGCGTAAATTCGGGAACAGGTTCGGAAGCAGCTTGGAGCCCATGTCCCACGTCAATGTTTTCTATTATGAGAAAGAAAACAGAGAATTGGTCACTGTGAGTAATTGTGACCTTATCGAATCCTTTTTTGACACACAGAACGACCTGGACACCTCATTCACACTGAGCTATTTCGCCGAGCTGATCGAGGAATTTTTCCCTCTCCGGTCTAAAGACGATACGTTGTTCCGGTTGCTCCTTTCGACGCTCCAATCGCTCAAAGCCGGAGCTGACCTGGACCTCACAAGCGCCTATTTTGAAGCCTGGTTCCTCAAACTCAGCGGAATTCTCCCTGATTTTAAGAGGTGCAAAAAGTGTAGAGAATCGATCTCTTCGGTGAGTTGGCTCTCCCATAATAAAGACGGCGTCTTTTGTGACCGATGCGTCCCGCAAGGAAAAGATGAGATCTCGCCAGAGATCAATGCCCTACTCGACTGGATGAGAAAAAATCCTCCTCCAAGGGATCAGGAGCAACCCTTCGAATCCAAACACATAGCTGCCATTCGGGAAGTGATGCAGATGATCCTTGTCTTCCATATGGAAAGAAAACCCAAATCGCTTTCTCTCCTGCATAAGAATTCGGAAACAAAAAATGAGAAATAGGATGAAGAACCGAGAAAACATTCATAGACTTTCGGGTCTTGAAGGATATAATGAGTAGTGCTTTTAAAAAAGGAGGTACAATCTCGATGAAATACCTGAGAAGTTCATTGATCTTTTTTTTGATCCTGAGTTTTTCACTCGTGTCCATAGCCGATGAGGGGATGTGGATGCCTCATCAGATGAAGGCCCTCATCCTGCAGGAAAAGGGGCTCCGGATGGACCCAGCAGACCTATACAAGCAGGATGGGACAGGCCTGATGAGTGCAGTCGTCTATCTGGGTGGCGGAACCGGTGAATTCGTTAGCTCCGATGGTCTTATCCTCACAAATCACCATGTGGCTTTTGGCGCCCTCCAGAGAGCCGCCACAAAGGAGAAAGACACCATACAGGATGGATTCATCGCCTGGACGAGACAAGAGGAGATCCCAGCCAGAGGGTATATCGCCGATGTCCTGCTTGGCTATGAGGAAGTCACAGCAAAGATCGTGTCCGGAATCAACCCCGGGATGACTCATCGAGAACAATACGAGGTCATCGACAAGGCCAAGAAAAAGCTTATCGCAGAGGCTGAAAATACAGGAAAAGATATCCGCGCCAGCGTGGCCAACATGTACAGCGGAAATGCTTACTATCTGTTCCGTTTCAAGCGGATCAAAGACATCCGGATCGCCTATGCCCCGCCGCGCGACCTGGGCAATTTCGGCGGCGATATCGACAACTGGATGTGGCCGCGGCACACTTGTGATTTCACCTTTTTAAGGGCCTATGTGTCCAAGGACAATGAGGGAGTGGATTACAACACCGATAATGTTCCCTACAAACCAAAATCCATCCTCAAGATCTCCACAGAAGGCTTCAAAGATGGAGACTTCTCTTTTGTTATGGGTTATCCGGGACGAACATACAGAAACTATACGCTCGATGAACTCCATTTCGACCTCAAGAACATGAGGGACAGGATGGAGCTTTTTAAAGATCTAATCGCTTTTTTCGAAAACGCAGGTAAGGATGACAGGGACATCCAGATCAAGTACGCAGGAATCATCAAGGGCCTCAACAATGGCTTGAAGAACTCCCAGGGGAAATTTGAGGGAATAGACAAGATAGACCTGATCGGGATAAAAAAAGGCCAGGAAAAACACTACATGGAGTGGGTGAAGGAGGATCCGGAACGGGAGAAAAAATTCGGGAATGCGCTTGTGAATATTTCGACCTTCATGGACAAGTACACCGCATATTACACAAAGAACAACCTTTTGGGGCAAATCGTGAGTCCCTATTTCGGCTCAACCCTCCTATCGCAAGCGTACACAATCTACCGAACTGTCGAGGAGAGAGAAAAACCCGACATAGAGAGGGAATCGGCTTACCAGGAAAGAAACCTCCCGCTCATCAAGATGCGCATACAGCTTGCGGAGCGTGGATATCACCTTGCTACAGATAGAGCCTTCTTCAAGCATCAACTCAAAAAACTTTTAGACTCTCCAGAGGAGCAGATTCCCAACGCGTTGAAAGAGTTGATCGCGAAAAAATCGGAAGATACGATCGATACCTTTGTAGACGGTCTCTACGACAACACGATCCTTGCCGATCCAAAAAAAAGGCTCGAGCTTGTCGACAGCAAGCTGGATAACTTGATGGACGTGGGAGATCCCTTGCTCAAGTTAGCGGCAGAGCTGGAGACAGAGATGAAGGTCCTCAGAGAAGAGAGCAAAGCGCTAGGGCAAGAAAGGCTCAACCTCAAGAAAGCCCTTCTCGCCGGATTGATGGAGCAGAAGGCTGGAAGGATCGCACCGGATGCCAACTCGACCATACGGTTCACCTATGGATTCATCGATGGATACACTCCGAGGGATGCTGTTTATTACACGTCACAAACAACGCTGGGCGGTGTCGTGGAGAAAGACACCGGAGAATTTCCCTTCTGCGTTCCTGAAAAACTGAAGGAGCTCTACAAAGCCAAAGACTTTGGCCGCTATGCTGACACAAAGCTCGAGGATATTCCAGCCTGTTTTTTGAACACGACAAGTGTGACCGGAGGCAATTCAGGGTCTCCGACCCTCAACGCCAAAGGCGAACAGATCGGCATCATCTTCGACATGACATACGAGAGTGTGACAGCCGACTATTATGAGGTCCCGGAGCTTCAGCGCACGATCAGCGTCGACATTCGGTACGTGCTTTTTGTCACAGAGAAATTTTCTGGTGCCGAACACATCATTGATGAACTAGGACTGTAAACATAACACACTAAAACTCAACAGAAGCCAGATTCACCAACCAATCAACCTTGCTCGAACCAGATGACAAGACATTCACTCCCACTTTAAGGGAGGGGAGAAAAAAGTTGCCAAGAAGTTGTTAAGAGTTTGTCAAAAGTTTGTCAATATCAGAAGAATCGCCAGTGGGAATTCAGCGAATGATCTCTAAGGCTTTTTCAAAAAACTCATCCCGCCCCTCGATGATGCCTCGGATCGTTCGTTTGGCCGGCACAGTGGGCTGAATGCCGATCAGATGGTGTTGCGATCCGTCATGTTTGAGCACTTTCATGCCTGTCCATACGATCCGAAAGTCCCCGGGAAGCACAAAGGGGTTGATGTTGCCGTTCGTTCCAGCAGAGGGCTGTCCCACGATCTCTCCGAGTCTGTAGTGTTCGATGAAACTCAAGAACGACTCGGCGTAGCTTATGGCCCGGCCATCCGTGATGAAGACGATCTTACCTTTGATGCGTGGCTTTTTTGCCACAAGATTCCAACCCATTTTTTGATACCCCACTATGTTCTCTTGGTCTGGGTAGATGATCTGAGGGATCTGCATCCAGGCATTGGAAGTGTCTTTTTCAGCCAAAAGATGGCAAATGATCTCATGATTGCCTTTGGGATAGCCCCGGAGGTCGAATATAACACCGCGAGCATTAGCCAGGTCATTGATCTTCTCAGCAATCTCATTCCAAGGGGCTTGATCGAGATTGACATAGTAGACGTTGTTCTCTAGGACTTGGATCCTGGACCTAGTCGGTTCAGCCAGCATTTTCTTAAAACTGCGCTTTAGCTCGACCGCAAAGGTTTCGGCACCTCTCAAAACTTCAAGTTTTGCCACGGTCCCCTTCTTGCCATACCCGAAGCGGATCAAAGATTTGTATCTCTTCCATTGCGGAGAGCCGGAAATAAACTTCTCTGCATCTAACAGCGCTTGCTCAGCATGTTTGCCATCGATGTTGAGAATAATGTTCCCCCGTTGGAAGTGGTCTGGGTCTTCCGAAGCCGTCACAACGACTTGATCTTCCACCCAATCAACCTTTATGGGAAGCCCGGCCTGTTCTATGAATACTCTGTGATAGACATTGCCATGCCCATCCTGGAGCTTTGCCACCATATGGCTGAGAGTGTAAAAGAAATCTTCTTCGTTTGTGTCGTTGAGAGCCTCTCTCAGTGTGTTTGTCAGTTCTAGATCCCAATCCACATCGACCACATCAAAATAGGGATAAAAATGCTGGAAGATGTTCCAGGCTATAACCACGTCCGCCAAACGAACAAACACATTATCTGCGGTCGGGATTGCAAAATCGTGGGCCTCCATCTCAGATGTCAGATCTTCTAAAGGGTAGTTCTCATTTTTCCCCAATGTTTTTTTTTCTTCACTGTAAAGCGCGAGTGGGACAGAGCAGGACAAACCCGCATCCAGCTCCTTGTTTATGACTTCTCCGACGTCAGGAAATTTATCGAACAATTGTCCGGAATAGGTCGTTGACCGGCTTTGCATGTGCAGGCATTTTTCTCCGTTGCGTGCATTTTCGCCTTGGACCTTGTATATGTAACCCGGACTTTGTGCGCCCCAAGACCGGGGTTTTTTATCCACCTCATCTTCTTCGAAGCCTGGATTATTGATCTTTGCGGGTTGCCATTGACTGTTCTCATCCATGACCAAAATCCGAAACTCATCAAACCATGCCTGGCCGTTGCCGCCAAGGATCGCTCCAAAAAAAACCATGCCCGCATCATCATCTATGTGGCCCTCGATCTCGTATTCCCTCCATTCATCAGCAAGGATCGGTCGATCGCTCATGTTATCGAAAAAACCCATGATGCCGCCTGCTCTATCTACACGCATCCAGAGCTGTGCTTGATTGCCAACTCCCTTGACATCCGTCCTCACAGAGGCTTTCAGCCTGATCTTTTTTCCCCGATAAGATCTTGCCTCGATCCCCTGAGTCAATATCCCGGCCCCCGTTCCACCGGTCAGGACATTTTCCCTGTTGAGACGGACACTCATATAGACTGAATTTGAGCTTCCAAATCCGAGGCCCTTATGCTGCCAGGCGACAACCTTGAGGTTTCTTGTCTCCTCAGGAAACCAAGATTGTGGGTCATCTCGCTTTTCATCTGAAAAATGAACTCGAGCCGTGGGGGCAATGGGTAAGAACAATTGTTCTAAAATTGATTTCAGCTCTTCAGAATCCTTTGCGGCCTTGACTTTTTCCACACCATAGATGGCAAATCCCTCCCAATCGACTTGGTTGGCTTCATCTGAAGGATGAAAATATCTCACGTATCCATAAAGTTTGGCGAAAGCTCTCAAGTTTTGAATAGTCTGAGTGTTTTCACGAGATCCCTTTGTACAAAAGGAAAAAAGGAATAAAACACCCATGAGGAAAAAGCTTAGGGCCCATTTTCCAACATTTCGCTTCATTTTCCACCTCTGAAATAAAATAGGAGACGGTCTTTCTTGTAGAGTCCGTTCCCCGAACGGACCGCTTGGGAAACGGTCCTACAAAAAAAGGGGACAGGCTACTTTATTAATTACCTCTGGAAAAAGTAGCCTGTCCCCTTTTCTATCAGAATTGGATTAGGAGTGCAAGCGTATGAAAATGGATTTTATTTATCGACGATCTGGTATTTAAAAAACTGCATGCCGCGCATTCTGTCCAAAAGATATATCTTATCCCCGCTGATAAAAATGTCATCCACAAATTGTTTTACTGGAATCGTTCCGAGCAACACACCCTCTGGATCATACACTTCGAGCCGGAACATATCTGTCTTTTTCACATCCGTGTTTCCTCCGACGGACATATTCATCGACCGTCCGCCTGTCTGGCTCATGGAAACGCGAACATTCGTCTCGACCCTTTCCTCCTCTTTGATCTGCCGCACCAAAGTCACAACCCAAACTCTGCCCTTGCTGTCCACAGCGACTCCACTGGCACATCTGTTCATGTCCGGCTGCTCGATCATCACTCTTCCGCCGCTTCGTTGGATCCCTCCTTTTGCCTTTGGAGGATCAATGCTGTAGTTAAGCTCACGGTCGGATCTCCAGAGCAATGTTCCGTCGGGCGCATATTTCTCGATCCTGTTCTGATAATCGAAGGCCACATAAATATTATCGCTCTTATCCAGGATAAAGTGGAACTGGTTTCCCATCCTGTTCATCAGAAAGTCTTTGAAATCATGCTGCTTGCCAAAATCCCTTTGAACCTCTCCTTCCATGTTGATCACTTTTAAAAACTTGGGAAGCGCTTTCTCGTCTTCATCCATCATCCCCATGCCAACGCTGAACAGGCCTGTGCCTCCCATAAGCATCTGCTCTGACCCAAAAGTTCGGACAAGGCCTACGCTGTCATCGATCATTTTTATGGTCTTCTGCTCCTCGCCTTCGGGAGTGAGGATCTGAATCCTCCGATTCATTGACTCGGATACATACAGCATCCCGTTGGAATCGACATCTATAGATTGGGGATACTGGAACTCGCCGGGGCCCTGCCCTTTGTTCCCGATCGTAGCCAGATATGTCCCGTCAGCATTAAATTTCTGAATTCTGTGGTTCCCTGAATCCAGGACATAAATATGCCCCTCCTTATCAAAGGCCATCGCTGTAGGCATATAGAAGAGAATGTTGTCATCCGTGGATTCGATGTCACCGACAGTCTTTATGAATTCCAGAGAGACTTTCAGCTCTTTCCCCCACGTGCCTTCTTTCCCATTGTGGACAATACGAACGCCATCTATGGCTTCTGTCTTTTGACTGAAGGAAAATGTCATAGTGAAAGTTACAAGGAATACGACAACACCTATCAACCTCATGATATTTCTCATTACCACTCCTCCTTTCTTATAGGTAAACGATAAAATTTAAAAAGCGTTGCACAATCCATGAAAATTTCTCTTAATAAGTGAACTCTTCCCAAATATTCACACTCCAAGAGGATGGTTTTCATATTCCATATTTCTTTTTGAAAGTCAAATGGATGAGCTTGACAAATTGAGGTGGGGAGGTCAGGTTTTTCTATCTAAAAACTAAAAAGATCTTTGTTTTGGGAATGAAAAAAACCGGTGTTTTCCTAGAAAAGTTTACGGATTCATATTTTTTTGGCAATCTCTGCGAGCAATTCGTCCTTGTCGTATGGCTTTGCCATATAACTCCTCGTTCGTGAATAGGTCAATTTGTTTTCATTCTCTTTCTTTAGAAGAGAGGTCATAAATATGATGGGGATATTTTGGGTAGCGGAGTCCCTTTCTAGAACCAAAGCTGTTTCTCCTCCATCCATCTCGGGCATCATGATATCGAGGATAATGAGATGGGGGCGCCAATGCTTTGCAGCATCGATCGCATCCTTACCATTCGTCGCCGTCGAAACAGAATACCCTGAAGATATCAGAGTTTTCTCGAGCATTTTTAAAAAAACTCCATCGTCGTCAACGATCAATATCTTCTTCTCATCCATGTAACACTCCTTCGTAAACCCATGCAGTTCAATATATTTGTGAAAAACGCAGAGATGCAGATGTGTCCTTTGTACTGGATATTCCGGAATAAGAGAGAAATGGATAAAAAAGCAGACTTGCCTCTTTATACAATATATCTATAGACTTAATCTTCAACTTACCCTGGCCGCAATTTTAGTCGTTCGTATGGAAATAAAATTGAAAAAGATTTTTAGTGAGATACTATTGAGTGATAATTTATCGCCTGCCTTTTGTCCTCTTTTTACGGATAAACGCGTTATCACAGCTGGGATCGATTGAAGATCCATATTCATACGCACCAATATCATGGCCCTTACCCGCTGGTCTTATCATACAATCATAATCTACCAGAGCAGCATCGACCGAAGTTCCCGCATCGATTGCAGGGCTAGCTTCCCTAAGATGCAGGTCCCCATTGGCTCTATCCACAAAGAGTTCATTATCAAGGTCAAACACAACGAAAGAATACTGATCCTGACGGCTATAATCAGTCCACTCGCCTCCTCTTACCTGGTCGAGCGAAAATTCCTCTTGATATCCAACGACGATAACACGATTTGGATTATTATTATGGAAAATGTTGTGGCTGCCTTGATAATTGATAACATTCCTCTGCTCAAAGCATAATCCTATGTTGTCTCCTCCAGCAATTATACAATTATGTATCGAAAGATGATCCATAGAATTTTCAACCCAGATGCCATACGTCTTAGAATTGATAAACGTGCAATTCATAAGCGCTGATGCTCCAGGGTTGCCGTCCCAATCGAGCTCGGCATGATTTTCTCCGTTGTTGAACCCAAGACAGTTGAACAGCTCGATATTGTCCGCCCAGAGTTTATAGCCGCTGTTGAAACACTGAGATGCCGCACATCGATGAAGAGTTGTATTATCGGCTTTAATATCAAAACCATCGTACACATTGAAGACCGCGCAGTGGTTGAAAACAAAGTCATGACCGTCGCCAAAAGCGAATCCATCTACGTTCTGTTGAGGGTCCAAACAGTCATGCGCCACACAATCGTAAAAAACTCCGCTGTGACATGCTTGTTCAGAAGATCCCCAAGTTGACGCATCAAACCCATACAAGACAAAGTGAAACATATCCACGCGATTGAGTACAAAGTCATGGCAGCCATCGTGAGGAGAAATCCCATAATAGAGATCATGCACACAACAATCCGCAATCTCAATATGATGTCCAGTCATCTCAATCCCCGTATCCCAATTTCGAATCTCAAAACCCTCGAGCTGAAAATAAGACCCATGAATACGGACGGCAGTCCCACCACCAGTGCCCTCTCCTTCAATAATGGGAACTTCTGAATCGCAGGCTTTGAATCGGATGAGATTTTGAGGGTCACCGCTTTTGTTAAAACTGACTGCTTCCTCATAAATTCCCTTCCTGACATAAACTGTGTCACCCGCTCCTACCATATCTGCAG
>Ga0307419_10001508_pt1 | contig 11955 bp, 7 predicted proteins | sample SalMarWE160230MG_2_FD_202512 | JGI IMG/M metagenome (GOLD analysis project Ga0307419, IMG submission 202512) | Salt marsh sediment microbial communities from the Plum Island Ecosystem LTER, Massachusetts, United States - WE1602-30 | ecosystem: Environmental > Aquatic > Marine > Intertidal zone >... | reverse complement strand
GTGCTCGAGCGGCGCCTCGTGGAGCCGGTCGGTCTTCTCGGCGCCGTTTCCATGGCCGTTCCGGTGACCGTTGCCGTTGACTGCGCCGTGGCCATGGCCGTTGCCGTTGCCGTTGCCGTTGCCGTTGCCGTTCGTACCGTGGCCATGGGACTCGTGACCGTTCGCGCCTCCCTTCGCCCCGGGCTGAGCGCGGCGGGCGGTGATCCACGCGCCCCCCTCCCGGAGGTCGAAGCGGGTCACCACCCATTCGCTTCCATCCGGCCGAAACAGCCGACACGTCGTCCCGCTCACACTCTCGTCTGACATCTTCGCCTCTCCCTTACCTCCAGGCGCGAAACTCCACCCTCGCATCCGGGTCGACTCCATGACGCCCTCCGGTGTCACGGTGGTCGTGGAGAGGCAGACGCCGTGCCGCGAGCGCGGCTCGCGGCAATCCGAATTGTAACGCCCTGTTCTCTAAAGAGTTGAAAGGACGGATCCCGACGGGTACGAGCGCCAGAGCCCGCGCACGGATCGAAGGCTGTGGCGCATTCCCCACGAAAAGGGCTGGACACACGCATCTCGTGCACCCGACCGGGCCGGCCTCGAGTCGTCCGGGCCGGCCCGCCGGCAGCCGGTCAGGCCCGGTCCACCGTGAGCCGGTCAGGCCCGGTCCACCGCCCGGAAGATGCCCGCCTGCTTCGGTCCCTGGACGTCGATGACCCCGAGCATGCCCTTGCGCATCACCCGCGTGAGCGCGTGGTCCACGAGCTTGATCGGCTCCGGAACCGGGAACTCCAACTCGAACACTCCACAGCTTCCCGGCGGGACCGGGAGGGTCTGGACGTAGCGCAGGGGCTCGTTGGCGAGCGCCCCCGCGACCCAGGCCTTCGACCACACGTTGCCGATCGGGTGGAAGCTGGAGGTGAGATTCGGGCCGCCGTTGACGAAGTAGACCCGCGCCGTCTCGCCGCGCCGCGTGAGGATGGCTCCCCGGCCACCGTCGGTGATCGCGTGCTTCTGACCGTTGAGGAGCACGTAGGTCGGGTCCTCGCGCACCATGGAGGCGGTATCGAACCCGTGGTGGCCGGCCTCCCCGATCGGGCGATCCGTGTAGACCTCGTTCTGCCCCAGGTAGAGCTCGTGGTCCACCGGGGGCAGTCCCTCGGGCGGCTCGATGAGGATCATGCCGTACATGCCGCTCGAGATGTGCATGTCCATGCCCGGGACGGCGCAGTGGTAGATGAACGCCCCCGGGTAGAGGGCCTTGAACTCGATCGTCTTCTCCTGGCCCGGCAGGACCAGCGTCTCGGTCGCGCCTCCGCCCGGGCCGTAGACCGCGTGCAGGTCCACGTTGTGGGGCCGAATGTTCGTCTTCGGGCTGCGAAGGGTGAGCCGGATCCGGTCTCCCTGGCGCGCCCGTAGCATCGGGCCGGGGATCTGTCCGTCGAAGGTCATGTAGTCGAAGGTGACGCCCGGCTCGATCTCGCCGACGCCCTCGTGGGGTTCGAGCAGGAAGGAGCGCGTTCGCGGCGAGGCGCCGCCGATCGGCCCAGGAAGCGCCTTCGGGTCGGCGGCCGGCGTCCGCAGCGTGATCGCGCGAGCCGGGGTGGACCCGGTCGCGGCCGCACCGCCGGTCGCGGCCGCGCCGCGGGCCGGGCCCGCCGCAGCCGCGTCTTCCGTGCTCGTGCCGGTCGCGCCGCGCTCGGCTGCCTTCGCGCGGCTGGCGCCCGATACTCCACATGCCAGCCCCACCAGTCCGACCCCGCTGGCGCCGAACACCTTGAGCGCCTCGCGCCGGTCCATGCGCTTCCGCAGCCTCCGCCCCGTAGCCTTCATCGCGTCGCTCACCGCTTCCCCCTTCGTGACGTTCCTGCACCGCTCTACTCTCGCCGGCAGAGCTGCGGCTGGCCCTCGTTCGGCCACGAAGGAAGGATGCTCCGACCGCCCCAGCCGCGCCGTGGGAGAAAAGTGGAGCGGAGCAGGGGGAGCTCCCCGTCCGGCCTCGTGGGAGTTTTCCTTACGTTTTTGATGTTTATTCGCAAGTGCGCTCGGAGCTCCGAGCTGGACCGCCGCCACGGCATTGCGGGACGCCGGCCGATTGGGGCCGCCGGCTGCCCGGCTCCGTCAAGAGGTACGGCGATGATGGTCGGCGCGCCCTCTAGTCGTACGACTAGAGGGTCGCGGGGCGGTGAACATGGTGGGGCTCGTATGCTGGACGAGGACGCGGAAACCGGTTGGCGATAAACGAGTTGACGGTGCGCGGAAGTCTGACCGATCGATCTCAACCGCTCGTCATCTCACCGGCCCGTCAATGGCGGGAACCACGTGCTTCCCGGTTCGGCGGCCGGCCGACCGACGTGTGGCGGTCGGTGCGCCGGCCTCGGGTGCGCCGGCCTCCGGTGCGCCAGCCTCGGGTGCGCCGGCCTCCGGCGTGTTGGCCGGTCCGGCGCCGCACCCTGCCACGCGGCGCGGCGCCGGAAGGCCGGCGGTCCTGGCTCAGTCGCCCAGTATCTCCAGGGACTCGCGGAAGTCCGCATCGACAGCGGCCACGCGGGCGAACAGCTGGTCGGCGGCCGACTGGTCTCCCTGCCGCTGTCGGGCGACGCCCAGGTAGTAGAGGATGTCGACCAGCTCGGCGTCGTCACGCTCGGACAGCTCGAGCGCCGCGGCGAGCACCTCCGCGGCCTGGTCGTAGCGGTCCCTCGCCATGAAGTAGTGAGCCATCATGAGGAAGGTCTCGGGAGCCGGCTGCCGGTCCGCTTCGACAGCCTGGAAACTCTGCGTCGCGGCATGCAGCCACGGCAGCTCCCGGATCGTCATCTCGAACTCCTGCCACAGCGACTGGCCCAGCTCCGCACGCGCCGCCCGGTCGGCCGGGCGAGCCTGCGGCAGGTCGGACTCGGAGCCGCCCTGGCGTCGCTTCTCCTGTAGCTCGACCGCGTCGAGGCGAGCCAGACCCGCCAGCGCCGTCTCGTTGTCCTCGTCCAGGGAGAGAACCTGCTCGTAGAGGATGCGCGCGCTGCGGCGCGAACCGCGCTCGGCCATGCCCTCGGCCAGCGCCAGGTAGGACTCCCCGAGCGTGGCATCATCCGCGAGCCTGCGCGCGTAGGCGACCTTGCGCCGGCGCAGGTCCATGTTGTCGGGCGTGAGCTCGAGCAGCTCGTCCAGCAACTGGAGGCCGCGCCGAAGCTCGGCCTTCTCACCCAGCTCCGTGGAGGCACCAGTGCCCGAGGCGCGGCCGTTCATGCGGCCGTTCGCGGGCGAGCGCTCCTCTTCGGGCTCGGCCTCAAGCGCGGTGACGCCGGACGTCTCCGCCCCGGCCGTCTCGATTCCGAACGCGTCGTCCTGGTTCATCTCGGGCTCCTCCTCTTCTTCGTCCATGGGGTGGGCTGGCTCTTCCTCCTGGTCCTGGAAGCCGGCCGGCTCCCACACCGTGGAGGGCTCTTCCGCGCTCTCGTCGGCCGCCTCGAGCTCGTCGTCAGACTCGAACTCCTCGGCCGCCTCGAACTCCTCGGCCTCCGTGGCCGCCTCGAACTCGTCGTCAGACTCGAACTCCTCGGACTCCCAGGCCGACTCGAACTCATCCGCCATCTGGGACTCTTCCAAGACCTCGCGCTCTTCGGTCACCTCGTGCTCGTCGATCACCGCAGCCTCGTCGAACGCGTCGGATTCATCGACCCGCCCGGCGAGCCAGCGCTCCCACTCGGACCCGAAGCCATGTTCGCTCTCCGTCCGATCCTCGTCCGGCATGGGTCCCCCGCTCTCGATCTCCGGAAATGAGGGACTCGGCCGGATCGGCTCGTTCGGCCCCTCGCCGTCCTCATCCAGTGCATCGGTCCACGAGGGCGGCTCCCGGCCGAACTCGCTGGCCAGGCTCCGAGCCCGGGACATGAGGTCCCGGTACTGCCCGACGAGCTCGAGGCGGTTCGCGCCGACCACGGCCCACTCGGGGCGGGCGTGGCGCTCGACCTCGGCCTCACCCGACTCCGGGATCTCGTCCGATTCCTCGGCCTCGGCCTGTTCGGGGCCGGCGGCGTGCTCCGGGGCCGCCCCGATGTCGCGGCTCACCTCGTACTGGTAGACGTGGAGCTCCGGCACCCGGCGCTCCTCCGGCTTCGCCTCTTCGGCCTCGGCCGCGAGCGTCTCGGGCTCCTCTTCGAGCTCCTCGTCGAAGCCTTCCGGCTCGGAGTCGAAGCCCTCCGGCTCGGTCTCGAAGTCCGCAGGTTCCTCCTCGAACTCCTCGGGCTCGATCGTCTCGAAGTCGGCCAGGGGCTCGACCTCCATCGGCGGAGCCGTCTCGGGCTCGGCCGACGCATCGGTCCCGGCGGGAGTCTGCTCCTCCTGCCAGCTCTCGGGCCGCTCGGAGGGGAAGACCTCTCGGATGCGGGACGCCAGGTCCGTGTTGGACTCACCGCGGGCGGCGCGGTCGAACCACACGCCGCGCAGCGTGGAGAGGGCCTCGTCGCGGTGACCGTCCTCGAGGAGGCTCCGGGCCAGTCCGACCGCCACCTCTTCATCGGGAGCGCGCTCGAGGAAGTCGCGCATGGCCACGCGCGCGGCGCGCGGCTCCCCGCGCTGGCTCACGGTGTCGACGTAGTGGAGGAGGTTCTTCCGTGCCTCGGCCACCAGCCCCACCTCGAGGTGGAGTCGGGCCATGGTCCGGTAGCACTCGATCTCGTACGGGAAGACGCGGAGGATTTTGTTGCAAACTGCAATGGCATTCGTAATAAGCCCCTGTTCCGCGTACAGGTCGGCCGCCTGCCGATAGTACTCGATGGCTCTCCCCGGCTCGCCCTCGCGGAAGTTCAGGTCGGCGATCCGGACGGACAGGCCGGGGTCCGGCGTGGCGTACTCCGCCGTACGGCCTTCCTCGAGCGCGCGCAGGTACAGCTGGATGGCGCGCCGGTGGTTCCCGGCCGCCTCCTCGCGCCGTGCCTCCGCCTTGAGATCGGATACTTTACTCATTGCTGCGCCTTGACTTACACTGTCTCATCCGTCGGCCTCGCTTCGTCGTCCACCTCTGCGCCACGGCGACCCGCCAGGTGCGCGGGTCGGGGCCGCTGAACCGCCGTCCGGAGAGAGTGTGGTTGCCACTCCCATGCCAGATCGGCGGGTGAGCCGGTCGCGCCTCGCGTGTGTTGCGCGTGATCACGGGCGCGCACAGCTTATGCAATCCCACCGCCCACGACGCCGTCGGGCGGTCGCGAGGAAAGTGCAAAGTCTGGACCGCCCACCTCGACCCTCAGAGACCCGAGGAACCCCGTGTCAACCGAGGCGCTGGACGCAAAGATCCTCATTGTGGATCCCGATCGCACGGTGGTGGGAGAGCTGGAGCGGATCCTGGCCGACGCCGCCATCCACCGGATCGAGAGCACGACCGAGCCCAGGGAGACGCTGTACTTCTGCGGCCGGTTCCGACCTGACCTCCTGCTCCTGGACCTGGGCGTCTCCGACCCGGCCCCCGACCAGATCCTGCGGGACCTGGCCGGCCGCCGCGATGACTTTCCCGCGCCCACGGTCCTCGGTCTGGCGTCGGGCCAGTCGCTGGACACGCGGCGCCGCCTCGTCCACGCCGGGCTGGAGGATTTCATCCGCAAGCCGCCCGACCCGCTCGAGACGGTCCTGCGGGTCAGGGGCGCGCTCGAGCGCCGGCGCCTGCGCGAGACCGGTGAGGAGTCGCCCGCCGGCGCGGCCTCGGCCGACGAGGACAGCCTGCACGACCTCCGGCAGAAGGCCGAGACCGCCGAGCTCAGCGTCCTCCTCATTCTGGCGCGACTGGTGGAGTACCGCGACTTCAAGACCGAGCAGCACGGCGAGCGCGTCGGCGAGCTCTCCTCGCGCATCGCCTCCGAGCTCGGCCTGGAGGAGGGGGAGGTGGACCTCCTTCGTGACGCCGCGCCGCTCCACGACGTGGGCATGATCGTGGTCCCCGACCGGGTCCTCCTCAAGAGCGGAAGCCTGGACGACGACGAGCGCAAGATCATGATGACCCACGCCACGAACGGCGCCCGGATCCTTGCGGCCAGCGACCTCCCGGTCATGCAGCTGGCCCGCGAGATCGCGTTCACGCACCACGAGCGCTGGGACGGGACCGGCTACCCACGCGGTCTGTCGGGCGAGGACATCCCGCTCCCGGGCAGGATCGTGGCCGTGGCCGACGCGTTCGAGGCCATCACCCACGACCGGCCCTTCCGAGAGGCCGAGTCCGCCGAAGAGGCCATGGAGGAGCTCCGCCGCGAGCGCGGCAAGCAGTTCGACCCCCGCGTCGTCGACGCCGCGCTGAAGGTCGTCGAGCGGGAGAAGGCCGTCCTCCTCTGAGCGATCGGGCCGGCGACCCATGACGAAGGGCACCGGCCCGGCGGTTCCGTCCGACGTACAGGCGTGGCTGGCCGCGCTCGCGCGCGCGCTCCAGCGCCACGGCCTCTATCCCCCGGGGCATCCCGCCCTCGGCGATCTCACCGGTGAGCTCCACGAGGCCCTCGATCCCCTCCTGGAGGAGCGGGACGAGCTGGTGTTCGCCGTCGCACCCGACCGGCTGCTGTTCGAGGAGGCCTGGACCGGGACCTCTTCCCAGATCCCCGGCCTGGCGCGCCGCCTCCACGAGCACGACCTGTCCGCCTTCGGCGTGGAGGCCGGTGCCAGCGCCTCGGAGCTCGGAGCGCTCCTCACGGCCCTGCGCGAGCGTCCCGCGTCCGATGAGGATCGCCTGGGTCGCCGCGCGGGCATGGCCTCTCGCTGGCCCCACGTGTGGATCGAGCCGCGCCACTACGACCGGCTGGCGCTCGAGGAGGAGCTCTCCGACGAGCCCATCGAGGACCGCGATCGTCGGGCGGCCCGACTGTGGCTGGGTCTGGCGCGATCGGCCCGGGCGCTCCCCGACGAGCTCGCCGACCTGTCGCTGGAGGGTCTGGACACGGACGAGCTCGTGGAGACGGCTTACCGCGTCCCACCGGACGCCGTGGCCGAGGCGATCCGGGCGCTGCGCGAGACCGAGGGCATGGAGGAGATCGGCGGGGCCCTGCTCCAGATCGCGCGCGAGCTCGAGCACCCGGAGGGCGGCTTCGACCTGCGGGAGCGATTTACCGGGCTCCTCCAGGCGCTCACGGGACCGGACGTGCGGCGCCTGCTCGAACGCGGGATGCGGTCGCCCGAGCGGCAGGAGCTCCTGCAGTCGACGACGTCGTGGCTGCCCCCGGACACGCTGATGCAGATGGTGGAGACCACGGCGGACCTCGGGGACATCGACGTATCGCACTGGATGCTCCGCATCCTGGTCAAGCTCTCCGCCCACTCGCGCGTCGAGGCGGCGCTCTCGACCGGGGAGGCCGACCAGGCGCTGCGCGACCAGGTGCGCCGGGCCCTGACCGGCTGGGGCGAGGATCCGCACCAGGACGACGGGAGCTACGGCGACACGCTTCGCGCCATGAGCGAGGTCGGAGACCTGGCGGGCCTACCGCTCGTGGACACCGACCACGCTCCGGAGGCGCTGCGCGTGCTGCAGATGGGGATCGAAGTCGACCGACTGGGATCCCCGGGCGAGCAGGCCTTCGCGGCCCTCCGCCGGTCCGGCCGGGTGGGCGAAATCCTCGAGGCGGTCCAGGAAGCCGACCCGGATTCCGCGGTGGCGACGGAGCTGTGGGACCGGCTGGCGCGCGCCGAGGTCGTGGCCGAGCTGGCCGCGAAGGACCCGCCGGACTTCGAGGCACTGGGCCGACTCGGTCCCAGGATGCCGAGACTGGTTGCCGAGACGCTGCTCGACCTCCTGAGCGATTCGCGGGACCGCTCGGTCCGGAGCAAGGCGTTCTCGATCCTCACCTCGCTCGGCCCCGGCGTCGCTTCGTCCGTGATGGCGCGGCTCGAGGATGAGCGCTGGTTCGTAAAGCGAAACGTCCTCGCCCTCCTGTACGAGATCGGACCACCGGACGGCTTCTCGGCGCGGCCCCTGGCCACCCACGAGAACGAACAGGTCCGCCGGGAGGCGTACAAGCACCTCCTCCGCGACCCCTCCACGCGAGCCGAGGCCGTGTCCATGTGCCTGCGGGAATCGGACCCGCGCACCCTGACCCTCGGACTGGCCGCACTCGAGAGCGGGGACCGGCTGGAGCCCGAGCTCGTGCCCGTCCTCGCCCGACATGCCGAGGACTCGGCCCTGCCCGGGGAGGTCCAGGTGGCGGCGGCGCGCGCCCTCTCCCTCTCCGAGGCGGAGTCGGCCCGGCGGGCGCTCCTGCACCTGTGCCTGAGGCGGCATCCGATCCTGTTCTGGCGCCGCCGCCTGCGGCCCGAGAACCCGGTGGTGCGCGAGGCGGTGGGGGGCCTGGCCCGCCGCTGGCCGGACGACGCCGCGGTCCACCGCGTGCTCCGGCATCCGGAGGCCAGCGCGTGGATCGAATCGGCCACCGGGAGGGCCGGATGAGCGCGCAGGCTCGGGCGGGCGAGTTCCTCACGACCCTGTGGCGCTACTTCGCCGCCGCCAGCCTGTACGGTCCCGAGCATCCGCACCGCCGGGCCATGGTCACCGAGGTGCACCAGGCGCTCGGCGGACTCCTCGGGGCCGACCCGCAGCCCTCCTTCTCCATCCTGGAAGGCGAGGTCGTGTACGCCGACGTGCCGCTGCGGGACCTGCGGGCGGCGAGCTGGCCGGAGCGGATGGAGGAGGCCGGGATCGGACGCCTGGAGTTCCGCCGCGGCGCCGACCGCGAGGAGGTCGCCGCCTTCCTGGAGGCCGTGGACGAGCGACTGCGGGTCGCGGGAGACTCCGCGCGCGTCTCCGGCTCCGCCGACCGGGCTGGCGCCGCGGACGGCCGGATCGCTCCGCCGGAAGGGAACAGGCCGCCGCCGGCCCGCGAGCCCGAGGACGCGTTCCACCTTCCGCACATTCGCTTCGGCCCGCTCGGTCTGCGCGACCCCGAGGGGAGTCGACGCCCGGGCGGCCTGGGGCGCGTGGAGCTGTCGGAGGAGACCGGAGCCGTCGAGTGGCTGCACGCCGAGGCGGGACAGCAGGGCAGCGTGCCGGTGGCCGAGACGCTGGCCATCGTCCAGTCACTCTCGGTGGGGATGCACGGAGCGCAGCGCCTCATGGCGCCCTTCCTGGCCCTCAAGGAGTCCGACCAGTACACGGCCGGCCATTGCATCAACGTGGCCATCCTCGCCATGTCCCTGGCCGAGGAGATCGGTCTCCCGGCGGCCGTGGTGCGCGGGATCGGGGCCGCCGGACTCCTGCACGACGTCGGCAAGGTGAACGTGCCCTCCGAGATCCTGAACAAGCCGGGGCGTCTGACGCCCGAGGAGCGCGCCATCATCGAGGAGCACCCGGTCGAGGGATGCCGCATCCTGCTGGAGAGCGGGGACGAGATGGGGCTGCCGGCCACGGTCGCCTACGAGCACCACATCGGGGCCGGCGGGAGCGGTTACCCCAGGCCGCGCTTCCAGCGTCGCCCCATGCTGGCCAGCCGGCTGGTACAGGTGTGCGACTTCTACGACGCTCTCCGGACCCGCCGGCGCTACCGGGCGCCGCTTCCGGCCGAGAGGGTGATCGGAATCCTGCGCGACAACGGCGGCTCTCACCTGGACGCCGATCTCGTCGAGCCCTTCATCGAGATGATCGAGCGCTGGGACCCGGCGGACCTCCTCGAGGAGTCGGAGGCCGGCGCGGCCACGGGCGACGTGGAGGCCGCTCCCGGCGGCCCGGCGGCGTCCGAGAGCCTCACGGAGGCCGTAGCCCCCGGCGCCGAAGACCGAACCTTCTAGGGCTCCGACCCCACGCCGATGTCGCCACGCCGCCGCTCGCCGGTTCCCGACTGGGTCCCCGAAGATCTGCCGAAGAGACCGGGCGTCTACCAGTTCGAGGATGGCCACGGCACCCTCCTCTACGTGGGAAAGAGCGTGAACCTGCGGCGGCGCGTGCGCGGCTACTTCTACGGCGGCGGACCCTCCGACGAGCGCATCGCCCACATGGTCCGGCTGGCGCGGCGCGTCCGGGTGCGCCCCACCGGCACCGACCTGGAGGCCAGGCTCGAGGAGGCCGAGCGCATCGTCGCCGGCCGGCCGCGCTTCAACCGCATGCTCAAGAACCAGCCCACCGGCTGGTACATCGAGATCGACTGGTCGCGTCCCTTCCCCCGCCTGCGGGTGGTCCGATCGGCCCGCAAGGCCGGCGCCCGCTACTTCGGACCCTTTCGCGGCCGCCGGCTGCCGACCGAGATGGCGGAGCTGGCCCGCAAGGTGTTCCGGCTGCGCGCCTGCAAGGGCCGGCTGCGTCCCGACCCGCGGGGCTCACCCTGCGCGCAGCTGGGCATCGGCCTGTGCGCCGGCCCCTGCATCGCCCGCTCGGGGCTGAACGCCTACCGGGCCCTGGTGCGGGAAGCCGAGCGCGCCCTGGAGGATCCCGCCCGCGCCCGCGAGGTGCGCGAGCGCCTGGTCTCGGAGCGCGACCTCCGGTCCGCCGAGCTGGACTTCGAGGGCGCGGGGGACGCGCAGCGCCGGATCGAGTGGCTGGATGAGCTCGAGTCGCTTCGACTGGCCAGCGAGAAGCCCTGGCTGGACCGGTCGTGGCTCATCGTCCTGCCGCACGCGCGCGAAGAGATGCGGGTCCTGGTGCCGGTGGCCCGCGGGCGCGTGCTGGACCGCCGGGACGCGACCCGGCGGGCGATGGGGGAGGCGGTCCGCGACGCGTGCTACGCGGTGCGGGTGGCGGAGCTCCGGGCCGAGCCCGTCTTCCCTCCCGAGGAGCTCGTCCCGAGCCTCATCGTGAGCCGCTGGCTGGCCGAGGGAGCGCCGGAGGGCGTGGCGGTGGACCTGGACCGGTCGGACGTCGAGCGCGCGATGGCCCGCCTGGCGGCCTCCTAGCCCACCGGACCCGGGCGGCTTTCGGGCGAGAGCTCGGGGTCCTGCGGCTCGGCCGGGAGGAGCGCCTCCACCGGGCCCGGCCGGGTCTCCCACGCGTCGTACTCCTCGGCGTAGGTCATCCCCCAGCGGGCGCCCACGTGCCGCAGCCGGCGCTCGATCCACGCCGGATCTCCGAAGCCGATCGAGTCCTGGTAGAACCGGCCGAGCTCGAAGATCGTCTCCAGGTAGGGCTCCACGTCGATCGCCACGGCCGGCAGGACGGAGTGCGCTCCCCGGTAGGTGAACACGGGGACCGGCTCCCGGTGCGGATCCCGCGGCGCGACCACCTTCCGGAGGCGGGCCAGCGTGATCGCGTCGCGCGCGATCTTCCCGGCGGCCTGGTGGTCGGGATGGCGGAGACCGCGGCGCCAGGCATCGCCCAGGGTCAGGACGCCGTCGGGACGGACCTCGGCCACGATCCGGGCCACGCGTGCCGCCGCCTCCGGCGTGGCCTGCACCGCGGTGTCCGCGAAGTCCAGGAAACGGGTCTCGACGTCCAGGATCTCCCCGGCCCGACGGCCCTGCTCATCGCGCCGGCGGACCACCTCCTCCGGCGGGACGTCTCCGAACGCCTCGGTCATACCCCCGCGCGTGAGCCACACGAGCACGACGCGGTCCCCGCGGGCGCGCTGGGCCAGGAGGGCGCCAGCGGCGGGCACCTCATCGTCCGGATGCGCGAGCACGACCAGGAGGTTCATGCCCGTGGATCGTAGCAGGGAGCATGGGAGGGAGTGGCGGGGCGCGCCGTGCGGGCGGCCACCGAAGGGGCGGCCCCGATCACCGGCGCCGCCCCGCCCGGAGGTTCAGCTCGTGGACAGGCTCACGCCCAGCGTGAGGGGGTGCTCCCAGAACCGGTTGAACGTGCCCAGACCGGGCGCCACCTCCGTGAACACCTTCGTGTCGGCGTCTCGGAGCATGACCACGTAGGTCTCGGCCCGGAAGAAGAACATGACCCGCCGGGTGGCCTGATAGCCGAAGCCGAGGCCCCCGTGAAAGCTCAGGTACGTCTTGTTGAAGTTGCTGATCGAATCGGTGACCGGGCCCACGGGCAGGAAGCCGCTCGATGCGTGGACGTTGGTGGCGCCGGCC
>Ga0307419_10001506_pt1 | contig 11957 bp, 12 predicted proteins | sample SalMarWE160230MG_2_FD_202512 | JGI IMG/M metagenome (GOLD analysis project Ga0307419, IMG submission 202512) | Salt marsh sediment microbial communities from the Plum Island Ecosystem LTER, Massachusetts, United States - WE1602-30 | ecosystem: Environmental > Aquatic > Marine > Intertidal zone... | reverse complement strand
TTCAAATGAAACCGGCACCTTGCCGCTCTTCACGTATTTGGTAAAATGCTCAAGCGATACATCATACAGTATTCTTTCGTCATCACTGACAAATTTATATACGGGACTGTCTGCCCGCTGGCTCTGTTTGAGAGGCGTTACTACATTCCCGTTACCCAGCGTTGAAACCAGAAAATCCTCATATTTCATCATATAATAATTTATTTTAATTGTATGATGGAACCCACATATAGCTGATTATTATAATATTGTGTTTATGTATTCAAATACATGCGGGTTTCATATTTTTCAAGTTGAATTAATAAATACCGGAAATGAAAAATATTACTTTTCATCCGTTTCAAATTTAGTTAATTTTTTGAATGATTGACAAATAAGAAATCGTAATAACAAGCATGATTAAAACAACAAACGATTCAAAAATCGGGACTGATTATATGTTTTATCCTTCCTATGAGTCCGTTTTCCAGTCTTACCTTGATCCCATGAGGGTGATTTGGAGAAGTTGTCAGAATCTCTTTAACCCTTCCTCCTGTAAGCCTGCCTGTACGTTTGTCCTCAATAAGTTCTACCATAACCGAGATACCCGGCCTGATATCTGCCCTGCGTGTTCCCTCCATAACCAAATAAGAAATAGTTTTCAGAAAAAGAAATAAATAAAAACAGGGTGTAATAATAGAAAAAATAGATAAAGCAAAAAACCAATAATATTAAAGGTTATTACAAATTAACTGGAAAATATCAACAATTTGTTCTATCAACCGCGGGTTCCCCTGATTTTCAGCCTGATGCGGTACAATCCTTTGCTGGCGGTTATATACAGGCTTTTAAGATCTCTGCCGCCAAAGCATACATTTGCGGTCCAGTTTTCAGGAACGGCAATATTTCCCAGCTTACTGCCCTGATTATCAAAAATGGTAACACCTCGCCCGGTAAGGTATAAATTTCCTTCGGAGTCGATTGTCATACCGTCAGATCCCATTTCACAAAATAAGGTTTTCTCTGGAAGAGTTCCATCGGGATTTATTGAATATGACCATGTTTTATTGCCTCTTATATCGGCAACGTAAAGCTTTTTTCCGTCCGGTGTCCCAACTATTCCGTTCGGCTGCTGAAGCTCAGATTCAACAACGATAATGGTTTTATGATCAGGCTTCAGGTAATAGACGCACTGCTTTTCCTGGGGCATTTCATCATGGGCCCACCATGATCGTTTGTAGAATGGATCGGTGAAATATACCCCGCCATCGGGACAAATCCAGAGATCATTGGGTCCATTCAGAAGCCTGCCCTCATAATTATCCACAATCACAACAACCTCTTTACCGGGACCTATTCGCCAGAGCTCATTTTTTTCATCGGCGCATGACCAAAGGTTCCCCTGGTTGTCGAATGAAAGGCCATTTGAACGTCCTGAGGGCTCCATAAATATATCGAGACCTTTTTTCTGATCCCAGACCATGATACGGTCGTTGGGTTGATCGGTAAAATAAACATTACCTTTTGCATCGGCCGTTGGTCCTTCGGTGAACTGAAATCCGCCAGCAAGTTTTTCCAGCTTCTCTCCTTGCTTTACCAGTTTTGCCAGTCCATTATCCTGTCCTGATAAAGATGCAGAGAATGCAAAAAGAAATGTGATCACAAGGCTGAATAATCTCATCATCATTTTGTTATAAGAATCAGTTGTTTAATGTTTTCAGTGCCGATTCAACCCTCCCGATGTAGTTGTCAACCTGTTCAGGTTTTTCAAAGCCAACAATTATCATGTCAACTGTTCCCATACCAAGGACATACTTAAGTGACTGGTCAATTTTTTCAGGATTATTGCGTAAATTGCCCCCGCCGATAAGTTTCATGCCGATAATACCTTTTCCTGATTTGTGCATTTTTTCAATCACCTGAGTAACCTTTTCAGGATCTTTCAAATCCATATTTGCCCCATAAGGATTTATCCTGACATGTATTACATCAACCCAGGGGCTTGCAGCAGCGGCTTCCAGGGCTTCGAATGAATGTACCGAAACACCATGTGCCCTTATTATCCCCTTTGATTTAAGATTCTCAAGCAGATCCATTTGTCTTTTCTGGTCATCTGTCCAGTGAGCGCTTGTCATACAATGTATCTGCACTATATCGATATAATCTGTATTTAATTCTTTCCGGAAACGATCAACAGATATATCAGCATCGGGATGATCCTCTTCCGGGATCCCTCCCGGCGATACCCATATCTTTGTACCTAAAGTATATGATTCCCTGGGGATATCCTTGAGTGCCTTTAAAAGAAAAGGATGAGTACCGTATGAATCGGCGCAGTCAAAATAACGTATACCCTTATCCCGGGCATACTTTATCATTGATTCTGCTGTACCTGCCCTTGTAATGGAAGAGGTACGGTTATATCCGTTAAAACCGGTACCCATGCCCAGAAGAGTGGTTTTTATTCCGGTATTACCCAGTGTAACAATCTGAAAAGGATCATAAGAAAAAGTAACTTTTCCAAAGGGTTTGGCAGATGCTGAAGAAGTGATCAGGACAGTACCAGCTCCCGCGCTCATGACGGCAAGGAATTGCCTTCGTGACAGACTCTTTTTTCCCATAATGATAAGTTTATACTACAAATAAAAGAAATTTTCTGTTCAGAATTGTTATCTGTCTTTTTTAGTTCAGAACCCTCACCTTAATGCAAGAAGGATATTTGGCATCATGGTATATCCTGTGTGTTGCCTTCTGAAAATCACTGTCGGAGCACTGGTAAATATTAACGAACTTTTGCGGATTCCTGTCTACAAGCGGGAACCATGAATTCTGAACCTGTATCATAATCCTGTGACCCTTTTTAAATGTATGTGCGATGTCGGGTATTTCATATTTAACTTCGGTCACTTCGCCAGGGACAAAAGGATCGGGTTTTTCAAAACTGTTCCGGTATTTTCCCCTGAGTACTTCTCCCCTGACAAGCATCTGGTATCCGCCAAAAGGCACTTCAACATCTTGTTCATCACCAGCCTGAGTATCTGCCGGAAATACGTCAATAAGTTTAACAATATAATCGGCATCAGTTCCTGTTGTTGATACAAAAAGATCAGCTGTCAATGGTCCTGTAAGGGTAATATCCTTATCCAGGATATCTGTTTGATAGACCATTACATCGGGCCGGCGTGATGCAAAGCGTTGATCATCGGTCATATATTCTGCCGTTCTGTTGGCATGTACATCTTCAGTATAGGGGACAGGGTTACCCGGATCGGAGACATATTCGTCAAAGCTGTTTATTCCTGAGGGCGGATTGAACGAAGCAATTTCTCCGGCATGGAAATAAAGCTTTTTTTCTGTTGTATTTTTCGGAGGCCAGACATCAAAATCTCTCCATTCATTGGAGCCTGTGACAAAAATTGTAGCTTCGGGGATCTTGAGATCATTTGCATTTTTCAGATAATGGTTAAAGAAATCTTTTTCAAGGTCAATAAACTTCTCATTTGCATCAAGACCCCAGTAAATGTTACCGAGATTATTTGCTTCGCCGAAAGCCCACTGGCTGTGTGACCATGGACCCATTACAAGATAATTATCAATATCCGGGGGATTCTGTGTCTCAATTGCCTCATATGTGTTAAGGGCTCCAAAAAGATCCTCAGCATCAAACCATCCTCCAACGGTCATCACAGCCGGAGATACATTCTTAAGATACTGACGAGGATCCCTTGCTTTCCAGAAATCGTCATAATCAGGATGCGCAAAGGCATCATTCCAGAATTTTATGCTGTCGCCAAAATATTTTGGTGCTATATTTTTGATGGCACCCAGCGACAGGAAAAACTCATAATTATCGGGAACAGGCCAGTTGAATCTGGGATTACCCTGCCTGGTTGGCGACCTCCGGGGTTGTCCAAAACTGTAATAGAAAGGAAAGCAGTCAAGCAGGAAAAAGGCCCCATTATGATGGAAATCATCGCCTATGAACCAAGCTGTTACGGGAGCCTGCGGCGATACTGCCTTAACTGCAGGATGAGCATCTATTATCCCCATTGTTGAATAGAATCCGGGATAAGAAATACCGAATATTCCAACATTACCGTTGTTATTTTCAACATTTTTAACGAGCCAGTCAACGGTATCCCAGGTATCGGTTGTTTCATCAGTATCATTACTGTTTTTTTTAACGGGAATGACCGGGCGTATATCCTCATATTCTCCCTCGCTCATATACTTTCCCCGTACATCCTGGAAAGCCATAATATATTCTTCTTCGATATATCTTGAATAGCCCTGAACAAAATAGTTATACCGATCAGGACCTCCGGATTCAATATTATAAGGCGTTCGTGACAAAAGTATCGGATGGGCAACGGAACTGTTTTTCGGCGTGTAGATTGAAGTAAAAAGCCTTACTCCGTCACGCATTGTAATATATACCTCCTGCTTATCGTATTTCTCTTTCAGGGCTTCCGGGCTGTTAGGAGCCGGTTCAATAGGTTCCCGGCCGAATTTAATCGGAGTTGAAGTATATTCCTCTCCGGCAGATTGGACATGGGCCGAGATACGGAGAGTAATACCTTGAATATCAGCCTTACCGTACCAGTCACCTTCAATTGACCGTGACAGGAGGGTAAAAGATGTTACAAGAATCAGTACAGCTAAGGTACCGATGGTCTTAATTAATTTCTTTAATTTCATGATATATGCTTAAAAAACAATAAAAAAAATTTAAACTGTTTTATTCCAGCCCCAGCTTAGAAATAAGATCACCGGGAGGCATAGGACGTCCGTTTTTTGTGGCCACACCTGTAACTCTGGCCCGGGCTATGAGTTTCTCATCCGGGATCCTGTAAATATCCTGAATGAAAACAAGTCTTACATTACCATCCCTTATAAGGCTAATCTTGATTATGAACCTGTTACGGCTTCTTAATGGAAACTTATATTCAATCTCAATTTTTGTCACAACAAGGTCAATACCTGCATTGTGAAGCTCAGTGAAATTGATCTCTTTTGAAACAAGAAACTCATGTCTGGCATGTTCCAGGTAATGCAGGTAATTTGCATTATTCACAACCCCCTGAATATCACACTCATAATCCCTGACAGTAACTTCTGTACTGAAAATATAACTGGATGCTTCCATATGGTTGAAGGTCAGAATTTCATTTTGGATATCGTCCGAAGAATTTCTTCAGTCCTGCATGAAATTTATGAATGCTGTGAGGTTTATAATACATCAAAATACACTGTCCTGTTATATAATTAATATCTGTATCCCTGAGTTCCTGGAGTGCCTCTTTGCTTTCGGAATACTGCTGTATCCAGATATGTTTAAAACCTCTTTTTACAGCATCCTTTACCAAATCTGCTGTCTGGCTTTTTTGTGTCATAAGTATCAGGCCCTTCACCTCCGGCGGCAATGCCATTATGTTTGGATATGCCTTTACATGGTATATTTCTGAGGCATTGCGGTTAACCGGGATAATATTCATTCCCTTTTCCTTAAGTTCCCTGAAAGCGGTAAATCCAAATTTTTTAGGATTTCCTGAAGCGCCAACCATTGCGATTGGTTCAGCAGCGATAAATTCTTCAATTTGTCTAAGTGTTACCATATTTCTGATTATTTTTTTCTATGGACTGAAAATAAAGCAGGTTTTGTGTCCAACTACTAAGTATAAAGACTTAAAATTACTATAAATATTACCAACTGAGATAAATTTTATTTATTTGGCATACAGTAAACCGAAATGCGCATGAAAAATACTGAGAATAAAAAAGGATATCTTTTTTCCAAGAGGTATTCGTATTACGTCTTTACGTTGCTGTTCCTTCTTTACATGTTCGATTATATCGACAGGATGGTTATTACGTCCATGTGGCCATCCATCGGGAAAGATCTTGGAATTACACATATGCAGGAAGGAATGCTTGTTTCTGCCGTTTACTGGGCAATAGTATTGCTCACGTTTCCTATTTCCTTGCTTGTTGACCGGTGGAGCCGGACAAAAACGATAGGGATCATGGCGATTATGTGGAGTTTTGCCACGGCTTTATGCGCCCTGACAGGCAATTATGTCCAGCTTTTTATGGCCCGTGCATTAATCGGGGTTGGAGAGGCAGGATATGCCCCGGGAGGAAGCGCAGTAATATCAGGATTATTCCCGCATGAAAAAAGATCAAGAATGATGGGTCTCTGGAATGCATCCATACCTCTTGGTACTGCAATAGGTCATTTACTGGGGGGTGTGATAGCAGTACATCTGGGATGGAAGCATGCTTTTGGTATTGTTGCTATACCGGGATTGATAGTTGCCCTGCTGTTCCTGTTTCTTAAAGACTACAAAACAGTCGATCTGGCTTTCGTTGATAAGGCCAGGAAGAAAATCAAGATGGAGAAGAAAGATATGGTCAGGGAATTTATAACAAGACCATCAGTCATTTTCACCTATTTTGGAATGGCAGCGGTAGTTTTTGTAACAACTGCCCTTATAACATGGCTATCGACATATTTTCAGAATGTCCAGGGAATGCCTATGGATAAGGCCGGTATGAAAGCAAGCGTGGTGATGGTTCTTGCGCTGATGGGGGCCCCTATTGGCGGATACCTGACAGATGCATGGCAGAAAAAAAAGAAAAATGCACGGCTGCTATACCCGGCTATCTCAACAATGGCTACTGCTATTGTCCTGTTTATTGCCCTGCACCTTAATCCCGGACCTCTTCAATATGCACTACTTTTATTAATGGGAGTTCTGATAATAGGTTTTATTGCCGGAGCAGCTGCAGTTACCCAGGATGTTATTCACCCCGGACTGAGGGCAACATCATATGCTATCGCAGTCATTGTTCAGAACCTGCTGGGATCTGCAATGTCACCCATGATTGTGGGCCTCATATATGATAAAACAAATATAGAAACCGCACTTTCAATTTTGCCGATGGTGCTTTTTATCGGTGCTGTACTATTTTATTTTGGGTCAAGATATTATCAGCAAGACATGGAGAAGGTTGCCAAGATAGAGCTTGAAGCGGCCTAATGATCAGGAAATAATATCATTTATTACGGGAGGTCGTAAAATAAACAAAACTTGTCAGAGAATCCTTGACGTCTGATTGAGGATAGGAATCGAGAATTGCCAGTGCCTTATCGCGGTACTGGTTCATTTTTAACTCGGCATATTCCAATCCACCCGTAGTAGTAACAAAGCTTATTACTTCATTGATCTCCTTTTTTGTCTTTTTCTCCCTTTTTACTATTGAGAGTATATGTCTCTTTTGAAGTGATGATGCAAGCTCAAGCGAGTTGATCAGCGGAAGGGTGATTTTCCTCTCTTTTATATCATTGCCCACGGTTTTTCCGGTTAATCCATTTGCCTCATAATCAAGAATATCATCCCTGATCTGGAATGCGATGCCTATATTTTTCCCAAAGTCCTTCATCAACTGGATAGTATCCGGTTCCTCGGTCACAGATCTCGCTCCTGTTGCAGTGCATGCAGCAATCAGGGCAGCTGTCTTGCTGATAATGATCTTATAATAATCCTCTTCTTTTATATTAAGCTTTCTTGACTTCTGCAGTTGCAGCAATTCTCCCTCCACCATTGATTTTACTGCCTCAGAGACTATTTCCAGCATGTCGTACCGGCCTTTTTCAACACTTACAAGCAAGCCTTTAGAAAGCATATAATCGCCCACAAGGACTGCAATTTTTGAGTTCCAGAGTGCATTCACTGAAAATGCTCCCCGGCGTTCATGTGCGTTATCAACTACATCATCATGTACCAGAGATGCTGTATGAAGAAGCTCGATAAGGGTTGCAGCCACAAAGGTAGCCTCAGATATAGTCCCATTAAGTTTTGCGGTAAGGAAAACCAGCAGGGGCCTCATCTGTTTTCCCTTGCGTCTGAGAATATAATTGAGAATTATTTTCAGAAGGGGGATATTGCTTTTCATGGTCCTGCTGAAGTAGGATTCAAATTCATCCATCTCCTTTTCAACAGGCTTTTTAATATCGCTGAGTACAGACATTCTTTATTATTTCATTCAAATATAACAATTTCAGATCAACTCAATTGCCCGGTATCATCAAAAACATATCTACATATTTGGATATATTTGTATGATAAAATAACAATAATGGAATTTCAGAAACCAGATCCGCAAACACTTGAAAAAGTATCGGGGATGCTTAAAGCGCTGGCACACCCCATTAGAATATCTATTGTAGGCTGTCTTGAAGATGGCAGTAAACATACTGTTACAGAGATTCATAAAAAACTTGGCATAGAGCAATCCACGGCATCGCATCATCTTGTTTTATTGAAGGACAAAGGGGTGTTATCCTGCAAAAGGGAAGGGAAAAATATATGGTATTACCTTAAGCATGAGTCACTTAAAAACATACTTGCCAGTGTCAGTGAATGCTGCAAAGAACCATTGTAATTGCGGATTGCGGATTGCGGATTGCGGATTGCGGATTTTGATTAATTGAGATCCCTGAACATCCTCTTCTGGAACAGGATAATGGATATTACTCCGCATGTAATTGATGAGTCTGCGATGTTAAATACGGGTCTGAAAAAAATAAATGATTCCCCGGGACGAAATGGCGACCAATCGGGCCAATGGGTATTTATAACAGGGAAATAGAACATATCGACCACTTTCCCGTGAAGAAAGGATGAATATCCGCCTCCAGGGGGGAACAGGACTGCCGGCTGAAGATAACTTTCACTGAAGATCATCCCGTAAAAAGCACTATCGATGATATTGCCTATTGCACCTGCAAAAATGACGCTGACAGCCAGGATCAAACCAAGATTCACATTCTTTTTGATGATTGAGTAAAGGAACCATCCTATGGCGAAAATGGCAATGATCCTGAAAACACTGAGCACCAGCTTCCCTGGTTTTCCGCCCATTTCCATTCCGAAAGCCATTCCATTATTTTCAACAAAATGAAGCATTCCCCAGTTTCCGAAAAAATGAATCTCATCACCAAGCACCATATGCGTTTTGACCCATATCTTAAGAAACTGATCAGCAATAAGCAGGAGGGCGATCAGCAATATAGATTTTTTACCTGCCGACATTTGAATCATCTGCAATTTTTAAGTGGTGCAAAATAGCAAAAAATTCAATGACAATAAATAAAAAAGGGTGCCTGTATTCGACACCCTCATATAATAGGATAATTTGTACTTACTCGCAGGTAACATTAACCAGCTGGCTGTTCCAGCAATGCCAGACAGAATCACCAAACCAGGGTGAACACTGAATCCTTCCATTGTAACTTACAGTGCTCCATTCCACATCAACATCCCAGAATGTCTGGAAATTAGTGCTGTAGTAATGAATACTGTAGTAAGCATCAAGGGTGTTGCTGGTTTTTCCGTATTCGATATAGCTGCCATTAAAAGTATCTGTTTCACGATTATCATTAAGAGTTCTCATATAGGTATATTTAACTGTTCCCACAGAATTTCCACTGCTTGTCCAGTCAATCTGTAGCATATCTTCCTGGTAGGTATAGCTATGGTTGAGAATCCATTGTCCGCTGTTACCGTCAAGAGCAGAAGTACCCTCAAACCAGACAAATTCAGGATATCCTCCGGTTCCTTCTCTGGTTACATACATCGTCCACAACACATCTGATGCCCTTATTTGTCCTACAAGCCGTGCTTTATATGTAATAGAGAAAACACTTGCGGAATAATTCCATTCCCAGGTATCTTCTTCTATCCATTCCGGAGTCTGATCAACGGCTAATTTAAAAGCAGATACCGGAACTATCAATGCGCCGGTGAGCATTGCTCTCCAGTATCCTGCAACTGTTGCGGCAAATTCCCAGTTGCTGTTTTCCACACCCTTATCAGAATAGAAAAGATCAGTTGACTTTTTGCCTATCTCAAAATTGCTGAAATCAATAATCATCGATTCCTTAATTGGCAAAACAGGAGGATCTCCTTTCTTCTTCTTACAACTGGTTAGAAGTCCTGCCATAAGAACAACCGACAATAATAGTATGAGTGTCTTTTTCATATGTATGCAGATTTGATTAATCTAATAACGACAAAAATACACTAAAAGTTGCATAATAAATAATATTTTTGTTTTACTATTCTTACTCGAAAAGTAGAATTGAACATTATTTTCTTCATGTTGTTTAATTACCAAAACCACAATAATGAAACAGAATAATTTTAAAAAAACCATTATTGCAGGGATTTCAATTGCAATTTTTTCTGCAATCACCCTGTCAGGACAAGTTAATGATTTAAAAAATTCAGATATGAAAAAAATTGACACGAAAGAATTCCCGGCATTGCCATATGCATATAATGCACTTGAGCCATATATAGATGCCAGGACTATGGAGATTCATTATGACAGGCACCACAGGGCATATTTCAATAATTTTGTCAATGCCATTAAAGGTACCGCAATAGAAAATACTCCCATTGAGCAGATATTTGCGGAGGTTTCAAAGGCCGGAGATGCAGTTAGAAACAATGGAGGAGGTTACTACAATCATGTGATCTACTGGGAAAATCTCGGAAAAAACGAATCAAAACCATCTGCTGAACTTTCAGCTGCAATTGACAAAACTTTTGGCACATTCGATAAGTTCAGGGAGACATTCAGCAATGCTGCCAAGACCCGTTTTGGAAGCGGCTGGGCATGGCTCTACCTTACTCCTGATAAGAATCTTGCTGTCGGAAGCACTCCCAACCAGGATAATCCATTGATGGATGTTTCAACACTAAAAGGCATACCGCTTTTAACCATTGATGTATGGGAACACGCCTATTATCTTAAGTATCAGAACAAAAGACCAGATTATGTTGAAGCGTTCTGGAATGTTGTGAACTGGGATACTGTAAATGAAAGATACAGGAAGGCAATGGAATAATAGTAAGGGCGTTGCATGCAATGCCCTTACTACTTATATATACAAGTACCTCTTTATCTTCAGTGTTGCTGTTTTCTGGAAAGGCATAGACTGATGGATCACCTTGTTGATCTTGCTGAATTTGTTCACATGGGAGTTAACATAATCCTTAAGTTCGACAAGTAACTCTTCCTTCTTTTCCTCAAATTTTTCGGCCATATCCTTTTTCAGGTCGTCATATTTCTTTTCAAGTTCTTCAATGTTAAGATGAACAAGAGCAACCAGCTTACCTTTCTGGTGGATCACAAGCGACTCAACAACATAACGGAAGTTATTGATAACCGATTCAATTTCTTCAGGGTAAATATTTTCTCCGCTTGCGCCAATGATCATATTCTTAAGGCGCCCTTTTATGAATAGATTATTGCCGGCATCAAGTATTCCCAGGTCACCTGTCTTGAACCATCCATCAGAAGTAAGCACCTCTGATGTAAGCCCGGGTTCTTTATAATAACCTTGCATAATATTCGGGCCTCGTGCCCATATCTCACCCTCTCCTGTTTTTTTATCGGGGTTGTTGATAATAAGCTCTATATCTTCAATTGCAGGTCCTGTTGATTCATATACTGTCTCCTTTGGATTTGCCCCGGCAAGCAACGGAGCTGTTTCAGTAAGTCCGTAACCTACTGCATAGGGAAATTTTGCTTCTATAAGAAATTTCTCCACGACCCTGTTCAACTTGGCACCGCCTACACCAAAGAATTTAAGATGTCCTCCAAAGGTTTTCATTAATTTTTTACCTGCAACAGCATTAAGTGTCCTCCTTATGAATGGAATTTTATACAGAAGCCTGAGTATTAATTTTTCATTGAAGGTTGGAAGGATCTTATTGAAATATATCTTTTCAATTATCAGGGGAACGCTTAGCATTATTGTAGGTTTCACTGTTTCCAGAGCAGGCAGCAATACAGGCGGGGTGGGTGGTTTCCTGAGATAATAAACACACGAGCCATATATCATGGGAAGGATCAATCCCAGGGTGTTTTCATAGGTATGTGACAAAGGGAGTACCGATAAAAAACGG
>Ga0307419_10001503_pt1 | contig 11960 bp, 9 predicted proteins | sample SalMarWE160230MG_2_FD_202512 | JGI IMG/M metagenome (GOLD analysis project Ga0307419, IMG submission 202512) | Salt marsh sediment microbial communities from the Plum Island Ecosystem LTER, Massachusetts, United States - WE1602-30 | ecosystem: Environmental > Aquatic > Marine > Intertidal zone >... | reverse complement strand
TTGTACTTTGTTTATAACTCGGTGAAAGAGATGGGAGGATGGATAGAAGTAGAGAGCAAAGAAAAAGAAGGCTCAACTTTCACGATCTTCATCCCAAAAAGATAAAAAAAATAGTAGCTACAGATCCGCACTGATAGACACGGATATCCAATCTATCCCAAAAATTTCTGTTTAATTATAAAAAAATCTGCATTTATCTGCGCCCCTTCCTATTTATCAAAAGGATTTTCTTTACGAAAATCCGGCAAAAAATCATCTCCGGAATCAGCTTCCTGCACCCAACCATTTCCCAGTCCTAATTCCATTCTTTTTGTCTCTACAGTACCGATTTCATCTTCTGTAAGTAGGCGGTTGATTTCAGTAAATTTATGAGATTTATAAACAGGATAATACTGATTCATAAGACTTAAATGGATATTTTTATCAATAGCTGTTATCTTTTCCAGCACAGCAATGCTGTTATCGACATTACCCGGAATAACCAAATGCCTTACAATCAATCCTTTTTTAGCAATACCATTCTCTATTTGTAATTTTCCAACCTGGAGAAACATTTCCTTAATAGCTTTTTCCGCCAGTATACTGTATCCCGGAGCGTTAGAATATTTTATTGCTAAAGTATCATCCATATATTTAAAATCCGGCAAATAAATATCAACCAAACCGTCCATCGCCCTTATAATATGCAACATCTCATAGGCATTCGAATTCCATATAACGGGAATATCTAAACCCAACTCTCGGGCAAGAAGTATTGCTTCTTTCAAGAATCGCCACCATAATGTAGGGGTAACAAGGTCGATATTAAGCGCGCCCAACTCCTGTAGCTCAAGCATAATCTTTGCCAATTCAAAAACAGAATATTCTTTTCCCAGTTTTTCTTGTGAAATTTGATAATTCTGACAGAAAACACAATGTAGATTGCAATCGGAAAAGAAAATTGTTCCAGCCCCACACTCTTTTTGTTCATAAGATAACTCTCCAACTAACGGCGGCTCTTCACCAAAATGTTTCCCATACCAGGCAATTCTCATTTTCCTATTTTTCATATTTTAAAATAAATTAATTTGAGTAGATTAATTTGTAAAGTCTATTAGCGATTTCTAAAATCCCGGAAATCCGCGCTCATCCGCGTCCCATTTACCATGTTTCAAGCATTAAACGAAGTAAAGAATCTCTTATCTTTACGGCAACGGAATCGACCGCTTCCAACTCATCCGACTCGGATGAATATACAAAAGACTCACTGATATTTTTTTCCCACTCACTTTTTTCTTTATCCTGCTTCTTTAAGTAAAACTTGGCTTTTACAGATATACGGTATTCTTCAACTTCCCCTTCCGGAGTATAAGATTCAGGACTTCTCTTGTAGTTATTAACTGCTCCCTCTAATAAATAATCACCTGATGAATTGGTTTCAACTTTCACTCTATCATCGATTATAAAAGCGTCTATTAGATCTTCCGTTAAAATTCTTCCGATATCCGCGTTTTGAGTTTTGTTTTCTAAAGAAGAAATAGATAGAGTCCCATCAAAAGATCCGCTCCTGAATGAATAAGCGCAGGAAAAGAAAAGCAAAACAAATATTAATTGCACGCAGACAAACGCAGATTTATTCTGATTGCCACCCATCCCATACCTTTTATTTTTTCCATTAAAAACCAATACTAAACCTTTATATTTGAATTCCATTATAAACCTTTAGAACTCAAGCATATATTTGTAAAGATTTAAAAAAACACAACAAATATCCTGTTTATCCGCGTTCATCTGCGTCCCAATTATCCTTCTTTTTCATTCATACAATCTTTCCCTCAAATCCACAACATCATATTTTTCCCTCTGTTCATTGAACCATTTCTGAAAAAAATACGCTTCTTTTTCTTGTTGGAGTCCCATAGCTATTCGCGGCACAATTTTCTGCAATCCTTTATTATCTGGCATTTTAAAATCTATTGTCTTAACAACAAATAAATATTCTCCAGCTCTTACAGGAGGTAAAATACCTTCCTGCCTAACAGAAAACGCTAAAAGAGCAACTTTTTCCGGAATACCGACATTCTCAAAAGTTTCTAATGTAAAATAAGAAGTTCTGCCCCATTTCCCTTTTTCCGGATCACGCGGGAGTTTGTCTCCGGTGAAAGTTTTTAAAGCATAATCTCTTGCTCTTATGGCTGCTTCGAAATTTATAAGAGAATCTTTAACTTCAGCTTTAATATCTGAAAAAGATGGAATCCCCTCTTCTTTTTCTTCAATCCAGCAAACATAAAATCCGTTTTCTCCAATCAGAGGATAAGAAACATCTCCTTTTTTAGGATCATTGAGAAACGTTCCGAAATTCACCGGCAAATCAGGAAATTCACTTTTACTGTAAGAAATGTACTTGGCATCATAATCTTCAGAAATATCAAGCGCGGAAGAATCACGAAGAGATTTTATGAGTTTCCATGACTCCGCCGAAGCATTCTGAAACTCATCGAACGATGGAAATAGAGGAAGTAATATTTCCGCTATATCGATTGAATCTCTCTTTCGTTCTCTAAGCTTTAAGATATGAAAACTTTTATCGGTTTTAACCGGATTTGAAATCTGTCCTTCTCTCATCCCGGAAACAGCTGTCGCGAATTCATAAGGTAAATCTTTAACGCTAACCCAACCATTGAAAATATCCCTATTTTGAGGTAAATATGAATATTGACTGATAAGAGTTTCAAAAGAATCCGTTTTAGCTCTTTCTATTATAGAACCCACAAGTTCTTTTGTGGTTTCAACCACCTCATCACTTATAGAAATAGGAAAGAAAACATAACCTAACTTAACAAAATCATCTCTCCTAAACATTTCTTTGTGTTCCGCATAAAATTCTTCAGCGGAAACGGAAGTCTCCGTATTTTTCCATTCCGTTAAAGATATTTTGATATACTCTATTCTGGTCTCAACTGAATCTTCAAGTAATTCCTCTATCGCGTCACCACTTGTTACTCTTATCATAGACAAAATTTCTCCGCGCAAAATACTTATCGGAAAATTCTCCTCTATCTGAGACGCGTAGGATTTAACAAATTGATTTGCCCGTGAATCTCCAAGTAACTCGTAATACTTACCATAATCGAACTGCTCATTTATCCAAAAATCAGGGTTTTGCGTAATCGCGGGCGGCGGATTCTCTTTGATAATGTTTATTAATTGCTCATCCGAAATAGATATCCCCCTCTCCTCGAGCAAATCATCGATTATTTTGTTTGATATTAATTGATTTATAACTGCTTCGGACAGCTGTCTCTCCTTTATAGGATCTGTACCCAGAGGGCCTCCTATACTTTGGAGTCTGGCTCTTAACAAATTGCTATATTTCTTTAAACTAATCGATTCATCGTTTACCTTAGCAATTATATTTTCATCTCTCCCTTTATCTCCCGTAAAAACAGTGGTTCCAACACCAACCAACATAGAAAGAACAAATGCAATTGCCGCAAACCAAATAAAATACTTTGTTACAGAACGAACTTTTTCCATTATCATAGCAACTTCCTCCCTAACTCTATCATTTTTAACTAATAAAAATTTTTCTCACACAAAGACACAAAGTTTTTATTATATATAAAATTTTTCAATCTTTAGATGCTTTTTCCTTGATATAATCAATAAACTTTTCCAGTCTTTCAATTACTTTTTCCTTACCAAGAACTTCTAAAAGCTCAAATAACCCCGGACCAAAAGTCATACCGCTAACCCCAAGCCGAACAGGATGTATAAGTTCTCCTGCTTTACAATCAAGTTCTTCAGAAAGTTCCCGTAAAGCATTTTCCATATTTTCTTTGTCAAAAGAATCCAAATTCTTAAATTTTATTATTAATTTTTTTATTCTGATTTCGACTCCGGGATATACGCGCTTCTTTATTCCTTTTTCATCGTAACTAAAATCATCGGTAAAAAAGTAGCGTCCTATTTCTACAAAATCTTTTAGCTTATTAACCCTATTCCCCATCGCGTTAACAACTTCAGTAAGATAACCGGAATCGTCCACCTCTAATCCATTATCTTTCAAATAAGTCTTAAGCCTGATTATAACTTCATCTGTACCCAGTTTTCTCAACCACTCTCCGTTAATCCATTCCAGTTTATCCCGATCGAAAACAGCCGGAGTTGTATGAACATTCTCAAGTGTAAAAATCTTTTCTAATTCTTTAAGTGAAAATATTTCTTCTTGTGTTTTAGGAGACCAACCAAGAAGAACAAGACAATTTATCATTCCTTCCGGGAAAAATCCTTCATTTTTATAATCGAAAATATCTACAGCATCTTTTCTTTTTGAAAGCTTTGTCTTGTCCTTACTTAATATTAATGGCATATGTCCGAATTGCGGGATATCCCAATTAAAGGCTCTATATAACATAATTTGTTTCGGAGTGTTGGATATATGGTCATCGCCTCTTAAGATATGACTAATTTTCATTCGATGATCGTCTACAACTACAGACAGATTATACGCCGGCGAACCATCAGACTTTAACAATACAAAATCTTCAATTTCGGAATTATCTCTTTTGATTTCACCATGAATTAAATCATCGAAAATAGTAACGCCTTCATTGACACGAAAACGGAGAGCTTTAGGTCTACCCTCTTTCTCAAATTGTTCTTTCTCCTCAACCGATAGATTGTCACATCTTCTGTCATACATCCATCTCTTCTTTGATTCCAAACATTTATTTCTTCTTTCCTTTATCTCTTCAGGAGTGCAATAACACCAGTAAGCAAGCCCTTTATCGTATAATTCCAGCACCTTTTCTTTATACAATTCGAAATGGTCAGATTGAAATAAAATCTCCTCATCCCATTTAAATCCAAGCCACTTAAGCCCTTTAACTATAGAATCAACCATAGAATCGTCCGAACGCTTTAAATCAGTATCTTCGATTCTGAGAAGAAATTCTCCGCCATTCGCGCGGGCAAAAAGATAATTAAAAAGGGCTGTTCTTGCTGTACCCAGATGTAAAAATCCGGTGGGAGAAGGAGCTATTCTCAACCTTACAGTATTATCACTTTTATTCATTTACCGTTTCCCTCATAGATTACATATATATGCTGTTTACAAGACAAGTCAAGGGCATTAATGGTTGGTCGGTTGGACCGTTAGTGCATTAATCTGTCAAAAAAAACGCAACAATATATCTGTTCAGGGAGGCCCCATAATAAAATAATTTTTTGTTTTTCCTATTTGACCATTCTACCATTTAACTATTCAACCTGGATTCGAAGAATCTACGTTCAGGGCTTGCACCCTGAAAAATACTCCATATAATCTAAATCAGAAATTGGAATGTTAGAAATGCTTAATTTAAACCTATTAAAATCAAAGATAAATGAATAGCAAACATGGAGGATTAAAAGAAAAAAATGAATAATATTAAGGATAATAATATTTTAGAACACAAGGGAGCTTATTTCACTGAAACATACAGAAACCTTTTTACCGAATTACTCGGTAAAACGCAATCGGATGTGGGAAACAAAATAAACAAAATCTGGAATCAGTTATTTTACGGAAACAACGAAACAGAACGTATTTATTATCCGGTCGAACCCGATATGGCTTATATTAAAGACACTTCTCATAACGACGTTCGCAGTGAAGGGATATCTTACGGTATGATGATATCGGTACAATTAGACAAGAAGGAAGAATTCGACCGCTTGTGGAAATGGACAAAAACCTATATGCAACATAAAGATAAAAAGAGAGAAAACTATTTCGCGTGGCAGCTTAAGACAGATGGAACCATTATCAGCCCTAACTCGGCTTCAGACGGTGAAGAATGGATTGTTATGGCATTGTTCTTCGCCGCGGGACGCTGGGGAAACGGTAAGGATATTTACAACTATGAAGCGGAAGCACAGGCTATTTTAAATTCGATGCTCAATAAAGCGGAAACCTCTGATAACGACACCACAATATCGAATATATTTAATATAAAAGAAAAACAAATTGTGTTCGTTCCCATAGGCACCTCCGATAATTTTACCGACCCCTCTTATCACACTCCTCATTTCTATGAACTCTGGGGATACTGGGCAGATAAAAACAAAAGTTTCTGGCGCGATGCCGCTATAGTAAGCCGTGAATTTTTAAAGAAAGCCGCGCACCCGGAAACAGGATTAACACCGGATTATGCTAATTTCGACGGCACGCCTATAGACCCCCGGAAAAAAGGCAATGACAATTTCCAATACGACGCGTGGAGAGTAGCGATGAATATTGCTCTGGATTATGAATGGTTCTCTAAAGATGCCCGGCAAATAACCCAAAGCAATAAATTACTTAATTTTTTCGAGAAAAAAGGAATAAAAACTCACGGCAGTATGTTTACTTTAGATGGTAAAACATTATCAGACACTCACAATCCGGGCCTGGTTGCCATGAACGCGGTTGCGTGTCTTGCCTCTACAAATGAAAACAGAGAAGATTTCATTAGAGAACTATGGGATACAACTATTCCTAAGGATGAGGGTCGATATTTTGACGGACTACTTTACATGCTGGGTATGCTTGCAACAAGCGGAAATTTCAGAATTTATGCGCCAAACTCTTGAAATTTTCCAAATAAATTCTGCCCTGTCAATATAATATCAGTGGCATGAAAAGAATTATAAAATGATCCGAAAAATATTTTTTTCTATGAAAACCGCGCTTATTATTATCATAGGACTTACCGTAAGCATTATAATTGCGACCTTACTCGAACAAAAATACGGAAGTATTGCTGCGAGGACCTTAATATATAACGCCAAATGGTTTGAGATTTTGTGGATCTGGTTTGCGGTCACACTTTTTATAAATCTTATTCACTTCAAACTATGGCAAAGAAAAAAATGGGCCATGGTTTTATTTCCTTTCGCTTTTTCTATCATTTTACTAGGGGTCATATTGACTAGACATTTTGCTATTGAGGGTTTCCTTTCCCTTCGTGAAGGAGAAGCATCTAAACAATTCGGCGCCAAACCCTTTAATCTATCATTTTCGCTGCGTTTGGTGGATTTTAGAATTGAACATTATAAAAATTCACAAAAACCTTCTCAATTTTACAGTGATGTGATAATTGAAGATCCAGACCACAACATCAAAAAACCTTATTCTATTTATATGAATCATATTCTTCGATATCGAGGCTATCGCGTGTATCAATATTCCTTTGACAGGGATGAAAAGGGTTCTATTTTTCTCGTCACACGAGACCCCGGAACTCCTGTAACGTATTTCGGATTTTTTCTTCTTATAATAGTTATACTGCTCGCGTTTTTTCATCCGACAGGTCGAATACGAGAACTTGAAACCGAAATTAGAGAATCCGTATGATAAAACAAACGTTTTCCCATATCAAAAATCAAATCCGGAAAACTATGAAATTTCCCTTTAATGTTTTCCTTATAATCTTTATAGGAATGATATGTCTGGGTTCTTCAGCTTTTTATCCTCAAATAGAAAAATTTTACTACAGCGCCAGGATTTTCCAGCGATTGGGCAAATGGTTTATTTTCGTAACCGCTGTTTTTTTGTGCATGAATGTAATTCGATATATATTCAAAAACCAATTTGAAAAACTGCTTCTCTTTCAGGAAAAACTCTTTAAATGTTCAGTATGGCTTGGATTATCGGCATTTACCTTGGGATTGGGATTGCGATGGTTTTTGGCGGGCCATGCGCCGTGGAGCAATCAATACGAATGTATGGTATTCGGAGCCTGGGCTACTCTTTTAGCGGGCATTTCCCTCTCCCGACATTCACGATTACCCATAACATGCGGAAGTTTACTCGCGGGAATTGTGCTGCTCATTGCCCATATCTCTTCCATAGATCCCTCCTTTTCTCCCCTCCCTCCCGTTTTAAAATCCAAACTGATGATCACTCACGTATCTATTGCAATGGGCAGTTATGGTTTTTTCTCAATAGGAACCACACTGGCTTTCTGCAATCTTTGGACATTAGCATTTGCCCCTTTCTCCAGGGAAAAGATTTTCGTACGTAAAGTATTTCTGTGGAGTAAAATTGCCGAACAAGCACTATGGATCGGACTTTTACTCGTTACCATGGGTAGTATACTTGGAGCAATATGGGCCAATGATACCTGGGGTCGATATTGGGGATGGGATCCGAAAGAATCCTGGTCTCTGATAATGATTCTTTCGTATACAATACTGCTGCAACTTCGCTTCGTCCTACGTTCTCATTGGATTTATTGGTTTAACGTTCTGGTATTACCCGCGTTTGGAACCGTACTTATGACGTATTTCGGAGTAAACTTGTTTTTTTCAGGAATGCATGCTTACGGAGGAGAAAGTAATCCCCAATTCCCTTTCACAGTATTTTGGATTCTCGGGATATGGATTGCGTTATCGTTTCTGGCGTATAGAAACCGTAAGCGTATTTAAAAATAGTTATCGTTCAGTAACAAACGCTGCGTCTAATTCAAATAAAAGTTCATCCCGGCATACATCTGCCACTAAATATACCGCAGGAATATTTGAAAGTACGAGAGACTCTACAGTTTCTTGATATAAGAGAAAATCACTTTTGCACTTAAGAAATACTGTAGCTTCACAAGGATTCGAAAAGGAAACTCCTTCTGGATGAATTAACGAATCCACCACTTTTACAGTATGTTTCACTTGAGAGGAAACCTCTCCTGCGCATTAGCTAATACTTCAGCCACACGATCGTAAATAATCCCTGCTATGAGAATAGTATCCACATGGGAATCGGTCACTAATGCGTTAATACAGAAATAGGTATTTTGAATATCGGTAAAAAAATTTTAAATTCTGACTGTATATGTAGTTCGTATAATGATCCTTGGTCTTCTTTAAATCTATTGCGGTTGTGGGCTCGATATCTGTTCTTCTTTTTTCTTTTGAACTGGAATCCATTTAGGATCCAGCTCCACAGGTTTCGCATTTTGATATGCGGCTTTTGCCAGATGTTTAACCGAAATTTGAACGGGTTCTCTAATGAATTCGGGCACATTAAATGTTTCTAAGCATGTATCATAATATTTCGGATTTTTTTGTGGAAGAATAAATGGCTTTGATGAGTTCCCATTTTCATCCACATAAGCAAAATGCGGACGCGCAAATAAATGATCGACTCGCTTACTGGAAAACACAACCCATCGTCCGTTACTAGACCAGGCGTGAAAACTCTCGGTGGACTCTGAGTTAAGCTCTAATTTTTTAACTTTCCCGGTTGAAAGTTTCAGAAGATATAAATCTGCGCTCGAGTTATAAATAGGGAAATTACCATAAAGAGACACCGTAAAAAGAGCAAAATCTCCATCCGGTGAAATTCTACATTGATTTATACTTCCTCCTATTTCGGATCCAGCCAGTACAAGTTCTAATTCTCCCCAGGTCCGGCTTTTTTCGTCGTAAGAAACTCGCATCAAATCGTATTTTATTTTATGATATGCAAGATCTTGTTCGGATGGATCTTCAAAGGTTTCAAGTTTAGGGGCACTGGAGAAATATAAATATTTTCCGTCAGGAGACCAGGCGGGCCAATTTTCCATACGTTCAAGACTGGCAATTTGGGAAGTAGTTGTTAGGATATTTGTGGAAATATTATAGACCACAAGATCAGAAGCCCGATCTAAAACATCCCGGGGTTCTCCGATAGAATGGAAGAATAAAAGCAGTCGATTCGCGGAAAATATCACAAGGTTTCCAGCGGGATGCCATGCGGGATAGGCTACAGGTCCGTTAAACGCAGTTTTAGTATCAATTTTATGGGCTTCGTTTCCATCAATCAGTAACATAGCCGTACCTGGACCGCCCCGCAAATGTATAAGCCAATGCTCAGGCGTACTATTACAAAAGTGATGACAATTCATACAATTGTTCTGGGTTAATTGATTGATCATAATAGGCGATTCATGAAAATTTTCGAGACATCTTTGATAGATTCCCATTTTTTTCCACAACGTATACAGAGGGCCTAATCGTCGATAGGTAAGATAGGAATCAATAGAATCTATAGCAATTTGATTTGTTATAGGAGAAAAACGAATCCAATTTCCAGTAGAATCTTTTAGAGCGATTTCCACTTGATAAGAATTTCCCTTATTTGCCCTAAGAAACTTTTTCCACTCATTTAAAGGAATTCTAATCACGGAAGATTTTCCCTGGATTTGAATAGATGGTGCCAGAGGACCATGGATTTTCACGTAATACTGGCTACCGGCTTCTTTAATCCGGAAATTTAATGGGGCAATATTGGGAGGAATGATAAGTTCGGAATAATCCGGTTGAATGCGAACAGGCTTGGTAGCAAATCTCGTATTTTCCAAGTCGGGAGAAGGAGAACATCCGAACCAAAAGCTGATGCATATAGAAAAAATAAAAAAGAATGATTTTTTGATTTTCATTATTTACCTGACCTTATAAACATCCAAAAATACCAATAAGTATCTCCAAATTCTTGTTTTAACGCTTTCTGGGCAGAAGATTTATTCGATCGGTACTGTACAATAATCCTTTCAAATTCAGAAAAACGCTGCACATTGGAATTATCAACATAAGGCTTCAATTTATCAGGTTGATTCCATTTAGACAAGTAAGCATACAGGAGCAACATTTCCTGAACATGGCGAGGAATTCGGTTATATCCAAAGGCGCGAAATTTGTCGATATTATTCCATAAATATTCTAAATCACCTTCCAAAAGTTGATAAGCTACCCAATATTCAAATGCCATTCTATTTCCTGGGTTTTGTTGAAGAAGAAATAAAAGGTCTCGATCCGATGGATATCCAATAGAAATGAAATCAAATTTGGGCATCAAACTCGATAATTTTTGCAGGTTTTTGTCTTTTTCAAGTAAATCTTTTCTTTCCGCTAACTCAAGAATATATTTGGCCCTCCTGCGACCTTGGAGCGTATATCCAAGTTCTTTCCAAAACATTTGCGCGGTTTTCTTTTGGCCTTTCAGAAAATAAATTACGGCAATTCGATCCAGTGTTTCCGGTGTTTTTCCAGACACTTCCATTAGCTCATGACTCCAATGTAAAGATTCAGAAATGAGTCCAAGTTCAAAAAAGAGATAGCTGGCTGTTTCAGGGTATTCAAAGCAAAGAGCTCTATTGGGTATAAGGCCAATAGGCTCGTTCCATTGGGGATATGCGAAAGCCGAATCTAAGAGTCGACCAGTATGCCAAAGCGCGCGATTTATTTGCACACAATTATGGGGGGTTATTACCGATGGGGTTTTTCCCAGACGAAGAACAGTTTCCCAATGATTTTTTCGGCCCGCTCGGAGAAACATAAGCTGCCTGGCAAGAAAGGAATCCCCTATAATCCACCCTGCAACGTAAAAAGAACAGAGGAGTAAAACGGTTCCCACTATCCAGGTCTGAATTCTCAACCGTTGAAACTTAATTTCCAGGGGCTTACGAAAAGCCTGGATGGCAAATGTCAAGAATCCGATCAAAGGGAAAAATATAAGGAATCCCCAACGGGCAAAAGCGGGAGAATAGGTTGCTTCAATGGAAAGATTGTTAACTATAGACTGTTTGAACATTACAAGAAAGAAAAAAGACGGACCAATCACACACCACACCACAGGAATCAAAATATACACAACTTCCTTAACAAGGGATTTTTCAGTAATCCATTCCCAAATAGCGCAGTATATCGCAAATAACAAAAAAGGTCCTCCGCAAAACCAGTACAAAAGTCCCGTAAAAAGGGTATACAAGCCTATGCGAAATCCAGTGGATTTGGGAGCCCACCTGAAAAATATCCATATACATATTAATACTATGGCGTTTCCAATTACTAAAGAAAGAGGCGCTTCGTAATGCGCATACAGAAACAAAAGAAATAATCCCGGAATCCAGTGAATGGTATGAATTTGACTTTTCCAAAGGGCATGAATTGTTTTTCTAGTAAAGAACGATACTAAACCAATC
>Ga0307419_10001502_pt1 | contig 11962 bp, 11 predicted proteins | sample SalMarWE160230MG_2_FD_202512 | JGI IMG/M metagenome (GOLD analysis project Ga0307419, IMG submission 202512) | Salt marsh sediment microbial communities from the Plum Island Ecosystem LTER, Massachusetts, United States - WE1602-30 | ecosystem: Environmental > Aquatic > Marine > Intertidal zone... | reverse complement strand
TGCGCGTAAATGATCTCGCGCTGCTTGTTCATGACGTCGTCGTATTCGAGGAGGTGCTTGCGGATCTCAAAGTTGTACTCCTCGACGCGGCGCTGGGCGCGCTCGATCTGGCCGCTGATCCACGGATGCTCGATGACCATGTCGTCCTCGAAACCGAAGCGCTCCATCATCGTCACCATGCGCTCCGACCCGAACAGGCGCATGAGGTCGTCGGACAACGAGACGTAGAAGCGCGAGCTGCCCGGGTCGCCCTGGCGGCCGCTGCGGCCCCGCAACTGATTGTCGATGCGCCGCGCCTCGTGGCGCTCGGTGCCGATGACATGCAGGCCGCCGGCGGCCACGACCTTCCCGTGCTCTTCCCGAGCCTGCTGCTTGAGCTGTATGAGGACCTTGTCGTATTCGGCCTTGTATTCGGGTGCGCGCGGGTCGAGTTTCTGCGCCGCCAGAAGTTGTTTGGCCGTGTACTCGGGGTTGCCGCCCAGGACGATGTCCGTGCCGCGGCCCGCCATGTTGGTGGCGATGGTCACGGCCTTGTGGCGGCCGGCCTGGGCCACGATGTGCGCCTCCATCTCGTGGTACTTGGCGTTGAGGACATGATGCGGCACCCCTTCGCGCTTGAGCAGGTCGCTCAACATCTCCGACCTCTCGATGGAGATCGTCCCCACGAGCACCGGCCGGCCTTTGGCGTGGTTCTCCTTGATGTCCCCGACGACCGCCTCAAACTTGCCGGGCACGGACTTGAAGATGCAGTCGGCATGGTTGGTGCGCTCCAGCGGCCGGTTCGTCGGGATGACGACGACGTCAAGCTTGTAGATCTGCTTGAACTCGTTGGCCTCGGTGAAGGCCGTGCCCGTCATGCCGGCGAGCTTCTCGTAGAGGCGGAAGTAGTTCTGCAGCGTGATCGTCGCCAGCGTCTGGTTCTCGCGCTCGAGGCGCAGCCGCTCCTTGGCCTCGATCGCCTGGTGCATGCCGTCGGACCAACGCCGGCCCGGCATGAGCCGTCCCGTGAATTCGTCGACGATGATGACCTTGCCGTCCTTGACGACGTAGTCGACGTCGCGCTCGAAGAGGTCGTGCGCCTTGATCGCCTGCGTGATATGGTGGGCCCACTCGCCGGCCAAGTCGTCGTAGAGGCTGGCGACCCCCAGGAGCTTCTCGCAGTGGGTGATCCCGGTCTCCGTCAGGTTGACGGTACGGTTCTTCTCGTCGACGACGGCGTCGTAGCCCTCGGCAAGGTCGATCCCCTTGTACTTGGCGTCGATCTCGTCCTTCTCGAGGATGATGCGGCGCTTGAGCTGCGGGATGATGCGGTTGATGACGTCATACTTCTCCACCGAGTCCTCGGTGGGCCCCGAGATGATGAGGGGGGTCCTGGCCTCGTCGATGAGGATGGAGTCCACCTCGTCGACGATGGCGTAATGGGGCGGCCGCTGGACGCGCTGGCGCGCGTCCACGACCATGTTGTCGCGCAGGTAGTCGAAGCCGAACTCGTTGTTCGTGCCGTAGGTGATGTCGCAGCCGTACGCCGCCTGCTTGTCCTCGTGCATCATGTCGTGCTGGATGACGCCGACGGAAAGGCCCAGGAACTCGTAGATGGGCCCCATCCACTCGCGGTCGCGGCGGGCGAGGTAATCGTTGACCGTGACCACGTGCACCCCGTGGCCCAGGAGGGCGTTCAGGTACACGGGCAGGGTCGCCACGAGCGTCTTGCCTTCGCCCGTCGCCATCTCGGCGATACCGCCCCGGTGCAGGACGATGCCGCCGATGAGCTGCACGTCAAAGGGCCGCAGGCCGATGGTGCGCCGGGAGGCCTCGCGCACGACCGCGAAGGCCTCCACGAGGAGATCGTCCAGGGCCTTGTGCCGCATCTTCCTGCGCGCCTCTTCGTCGGCCCCCTCATACCCCGCGGCCTCGAAGGCCTGCCGGACCCGCGCCTTGAGCGCGGGGGTCTTGCCGACAAGCGCCTCATCCGGGAGCGCCTGCATCTCGGGCTCCAGGGCGTTGATCGCCGCCACCAGCGGTCTCATGGAACGCAGGACCCGCTCGTTCTGGGTCCCCGTCATCTTGTCGACGATGAACTTGAGCATGGATCGTTTATCCCTTGAGACGGCTGCGGCGCAGGTACGCCTCGATGAAAGGGTCTATCTTACCGTCGAGCACGCCGGACGCGTCCCCCGTCTCGTGCTGCGTGCGGTGGTCCTTGACCATGTTGTAGGGGTGCAGGACGTAGGAACGGATCTGCGAGCCCCACTCGATCTTCTGCTTGTTGCCGTAGGCGGCCGCGGCCTTCTCCTCCTGCTCGCGGCGCTTCATCTCGTAGAGCCGCGACTTCAGGATGTTCATCGCGACCTGCTTGTTCTGGTGCTGGGAGCGCTCGTTCTGGCACTGCACGACGATGCCCGTCGGCAGGTGGGTGATGCGCACCGCGGAGTCCGTGGTATTGACGTGCTGACCCCCCTTGCCGCCGGCGCGGTAGACGTCGGTCTTGAGCTCCTCGGGTTTGATCTCGAGGACGATGTCGTCCTCCACCTGGGCGATCACGTCCACCGAGGCAAAAGAGGTGTGGCGCCGCTTGTTGGCGTCATAGGGAGAGATGCGCACGAGGCGGTGCACCCCGACCTCCGCGCGCAGGTAGCCGTAGGCGTAGGCACCCTTGACCAGGGCCGTGACGTTCTTGACCCCCGCCTCCTCGCCGGAGAGGATATCGGTGACCGTTACCTCGTATTCGTGAGCCTGGGCCCAGCGCGCGTACATACGCAAGAGCATCGATACCCAGTCGCAGGACTCCGTGCCGCCTGCGCCGGCATTGATGCTGAGGATGGCGTCGTTGCGGTCGAACGCGCCCGACAGGAGAGCGTAGAACTCGAGCCGGTCGAGCTCCCGGCGCAGCCCCTCAAGGTCATCGTTGAGCTGCCCCAGGAAAGAAGGGTCTTCGCCCTCGGAGAGCCCGAAGAGTTCCTCTATCTCCGTGATGCGGCCGTGCTGTTTATGCCACGGCTGGGCGACGGACTGCAGCGCCTTGAGATCACGCACGACCTTATTGGCCGGCGCCGGAGCGGACCAGAAGTCCGGAGCGCTCATCCGCTCCTGAAGGCCCGCGATCTCCTTATCCTTGGCGTCGACGTCAAAGATACCCCCTGAGCCGCTCCAGCGTCTCTTTGACGACCTCAATCTTGCGCGCGATCTCGTCTCTCATAGGCTCACCGTTTCTGTACGTCAGGGCCGCCCGGGGATCCCCGGCGACGGCCCCAGAGCGGCCAGGCCGCGCTCCTACCTCTGCAAGCGGCGGATCCCCTTGATCTCCAGCTCCAGGTCTTCCTTGCTGTCGGCGTACTTGTACGCCTCCTCCGCCGTCACCTTATTGTCCTTGACGAGCTGTGCCAGGCTCTGCTTGAAGCTGCACATCCCGTACAGGTCGCCCTCCTCGAGAAAACGCGTCACGTCCGCGGCCGCGCCCTCGCGGATGAGACGGCTTATCGTCGCCGTCAGCGTCATGATCTCGAGGGCGGGGATGCGGCCCGCGACGTCGCAGCGCGGCACGAGGCGCTGCGAGATGACCCCCTTGAGGAGGAACGCCAGCATCATGCGGATCTCGTTGTGCTGGTGGGGCGGAAAGAAATTGATGAGGCGCTGCACCGTCTGGGCGGCGTTGACGGTATGCACGGTGCTCAACACGAGGATCCCCATCTCCGCCGCCATGAGCGCCGCGTTCATCGTCGCGAGGTCGCGGATCGTACCGATGAAGACGACGTCCGGGCTCTGGAGCGTCACCTGCTTGAGCGCGACCGGATAGGAGGCGACGTCGATACCGAGCTCCCGCTGATTGATGACGGACCTCTTGTCCGTGAAGGTGAACTCGATCGGGTCCTCGACGGTCAGGATGTGGCGCGAGACGTTCTGGTTCATGTACTCGATCATGCTGGCGATCGTCGTGGACTTTCCGTGCCCCGCCTGGCCGGCGAGCAGCACGAGGCCCCGGCGCTCCTGGGAGAGGCCCTGCATGACCTTCTCGGGCAGGTTGAGGGTCTCAAAGCGGGGGGCGTTCTTCTTGATGCGGCGCATGACGATCGACGGCATCCCGCGCTGAAAAAAGATGCTCACGCGGAAACGGTCCAGCCCCTCGATGTCCATGGCAAAGTCCGCGTCCATCTCCCGCTGGAAGATCTCTTTGTGTTTCTCATCCATGATCTCCTGCGCGCACCCCTGCATGTCGCCGACCGTCAGGGCCGAGAAATCCGACAAGGGCACCAGCTCGCCGTAGAGCCGCAGGTACGGGACATTACCCACCTTCAGGAAAAGGTCCGAGGCATCCCGCTCGCACATGATACGCAGGACATCGATGGTATTCATGTTCCCCTCTCTCGTGTTTGAGACAAACAGCCTGGTTTGAGACAAACAGTGAGACAAACAGCCTGGCTCTTTGTCTCAATTTTGCGAGACGGACAGGACCGACCCGTCAGTCTCGTGCGTTTTTCGATCTGGCCGCGAGGCGGCGCTCCTTCTCCAGCAGGGCCTTCTTCTTGCCCAGGCCCCGGCTGTAGCCGCCCAGGGAGCCGTCCGCGGCGATGACGCGGTGGCACGCCACGATGGGCGCGTAAGGGTTCTTGTGGAGCGCATTGCCCACGGCGCGGGCGGCGCCGGGCCGGCCGATGCGGGCCGCGACCCAGGCGTAGCTGCGGGTCGCGCCCGGCGGGATCTCCAGGACCGCCCCGTACACCGCTTTCTCAAAGTCTGTCAACGAGTTATATCTCTTCGAAGGCATGCTTGCCGCGCAACAACCGATGGTACTTCAAGGCAAAACGGTGCGCCTCATCCCGCACGCGCTGCACCAGCCGCAACAAAGGCGAACCGGCGCGCAACCGCAACGCTGCATTATTGCCTTTAGTATAAATCAATTCTTCCTTTTTGGCGATAGCAATTATAGGGACAGCGAGGCCCAGCTCCTTCAGGACGCCGGCCGCGGCCTCGAGGTGGCCCAGGCCGCCGTCGATAAGGACCAGGTCGGGCAGGCGCAGGCCCTCCTCTTTCAGCCGGCTGTAGCGCCGCCGGACGACCTCGCGCATCATCGCGTAGTCGTCGATGCCGCTCACCGACCGGATGCGGAAACGGCGGTAATTGTCCTTGTCGGGCTTACCGTCCAGGAACGCCACCATGGACCCGACGGACTCCTTGCCGTGCAGGTCCGAGATGTCGAAGGCCTCGATGCGGCGCGGCAGGCGCCTCAACCCCAGGGCCCTGAAGTCCTCATCGAGGACCGGCGCCGCGTGCCCCGGCCGCGGTTTGAGGGAGATCAACAGGCCCAGCGCCTCCAGCTGGTCACGAATGCCGGCGGCCTCTTCAAAGCGCTGGCGCCGGACCAGCTTCTGCATCCGCCGCGAGAGGGCCTCGATCAACTCCTCGTCGCGCGACGCGAGAAAATCCTCCAGCCGGCGGATGCGCTCGCGGTAAGCGCGTTTTGAGATCTTGCCGGCACACGGCGCCGGGCACAGCCCGATATGGTGGTGCAGGCACGGCCTCTTGGGGAAACGGCGGCAGCTGCAGAAAGGAAAGGCCTTGCGCAGGACCTTCAGGGCCTGGCGCAGCGTCGTCGCGTCGGTATAGGGACCGAAGTAATCCGCGTCCGTCTCGTGGCGCCGGCGGCGGGCGATCATGACGCGCGGAAAATCCTCCTGCGTGACCTTGATATAGGGGAAGCTCTTGTCGTCCTTCTGGATGACGTTGAAGAGCGGCTGGTAGAACTTGATAAGCTCATCCTCGCGCAGGATCGCCTCGTCCTCGCTGGCCAGCTCCTCATACGTGATGCGGCGCACCCGGGCCATCATCACCTGCGTCTTGAGCGAGGCGGGCCGGCCGGTGACGTACGAACGCACGCGCTTCTTGAGCGAGGCGGCCTTGCCGATGTAGAGGACGCGGCCGGCCGCGTCTTTCATGAAGTACACGCCGGGGCGGTCGGGAAAACGCCTTATTTTTTCTTTAAGACCCATCGCAGGATATCCTCGACCTCGTGCACGCGCAGGGCGCGCAGCAACCCGATATAGACCCCGGCGCCCAGGAAGGTCACGACGAGCATCTTGACGAGCGGGGCGCCGAGCGGCGGCGCGTAATACCACAATCCGTAGGCGAGAAGGCCGGTGACGATCGCCGCGGCGCCTATCGGCGCCAGGTCCTTGCCCAGGGCCCTGCCGAGCGAAAATCCGAGGCGCCGCCGCAATGCCGCGATGAGCCAGGCCGCGTTGACCGTCGCGCCCAAAGAGCTCGAGAGGGCCAGGCCCGCCACGGCCCAGCGCCACCAAAAGACAAAGACGGCGATCAAGACCACGTTGACCGCAAGCCCCGCGGCCGCGGCCGTGACCGGCGTGCGGGTGTCCTGGAGCGCGTAACAGGCGTGCGAAAAGAGGCGCACGGCGGCGAAGGCAAAGAGGCCCACGGCGTAGAACACCACCGCGGTCGCGGTGATGTCCGTCGAGGAAGCCCCGAAAGAACCCCGCTCAAAGACCGCGGCGACGAGCGGCCGCGCCAGGACGAGGAACGCGACAAAGACAGGCGCCACCCCCAAAAAGACGATGCGCAGGCAGAATCCCATCGCGGCCCGGAAGGCGTCGAGGTCCTTGTGGGCGGCGTATGTCGAAAGACTCGGCAGGGCGGCATTCGACAACGCCACCCCGAACAACGAGATGGGCAGCCGGATCAGGTTGTTGGCATAATAGATCGCCGCTACCGCGCCGTCGCCGACAACCGCCGACAACGACGCGACGACGGTGTCGACGAAGACGTTCATCTGATAGACGCTCGTCCCCAGGACCCGCGGGGCCATGAGGCGGCCGATGTGCCGCACGCCCGGGTCTTTCAGGAGGCCCCGCGGCAGGGGACCGGTGAACCTCACCCCCTGGCGGCTCAACGACGGCAGCTGGACCACGATCTGCGCGATGCCCGCCAACAGGACCAGGACGGCCAAGAGAGGGGCCTGTCCCCGGTCGACGAAACCCAGCCAACCCAGGCCGGCGATCAAGACGAGGTTGAAGACCACCGAGGTCGACGCCGGCACGGCAAAAGACTTCATGGCGTTGGCCACCGACATCAAAAAGGCGCTGACCGCCACCAAGAACAGGTACGGGAAGAGGATCCGGTTGAGCGTGACGCTCAGGTGGAACTTGGCGGCGTCGCCGGCAAAACCGGGCGCCACCGCGCGGATGATGAAGGGCGAGGCGAGGACGCCGGCCGCGACGATCACGAGGCACACGCCGGTCACGAGCAGGAAGACCTTGCGGACGAGGTCCAAAAAATCCCGGCGCGGCCTCTTTTGGAGGTATTCGCAGAAGACCGGCACGAAGGCGGCGTTGCCCGCGCCCTCCCCCATGATGTCGCGGAACATGTTGGGGATCTTGAAGGCGACAAAGAAGGCCTGTGCCTCCATGCCCGTCCCGAAGATCCCGGCCAGGATCATGTCCCGGATGAAGCCGGTCGCGCGCGACAGCATCGTGAAACCGCTGATGACGGACGCCGATCTAAGAATAGACCTGTGTTCGGACATGCCGGGGAATCCTATTGACAACGGCCCGTCTGATGTGTTAAACTCCGTGCTCTGAGAAAGGAGTTTTTATGCCACAGAGAAAAGCAGCCGTTAAGAGACGGCGCATCGACGAGAAGCGCACCCGGACCAATAGGACCCTCAAGGCCGACCTCAAGAAGGTCCTCAAGGGGTACAAGGCCCTCGTCGCCGCCGACAAGAAAGATGAGGCCACGGCGCAGCTCAAGACGCTTTACGCCAAGCTGGACCGGGCCGTGACGAAAGGTATTCTGCACAAGAACACCGCGGCGCGGCGCAAGTCAAGCCTGACCCTCATGTTAAGTAAGAAAGCTTGACCACGAGAAGCTCAAGCAGCAACGGGCCTTGACGCCGGGCCGAGGAGGTCTTGAACCTCCTGTCCGTCGCGGCCATCAAGGCCAAGCCTTTTGCGTACGCCTCTCTTGAGATCCGCCCCTGCCGCCGCCCCTTCTCCCACTGCCAAAGCAACGCCCCCATCAACTTCTCGGGTCTCTGCCGGTCCGCCAGCACCTCGGCGAGCACCTTCAGGGCTTCCTGCGGCCGGCGGGCCATGATGGCGCGCCCCAGGTCAAAGACGTTCGGCGGCACCTCGCTCCTGAACCGCACGATCCGGGCACCGTTCTCGCTCAGGGCTGCGACGGCCTTGCCCCCGGCCTCCACGTCCGGCACGTCGATGACGAGGGTGCAGGAAGACGGGGGTTTCCGGGCGGCGCCGCAAAGGACGTCTAAGACGGATTTTTTGAGCTGGTGGGCTGATTTGACGACGACGAGGCGCCGGGACGCCCCGGCGGTCGGAAGGCAGGCCAAGACCTCCTGCATCCGGGCCGGGGTCAGGTCCCTGTCGTCCGCATGGAAGACCGTCGTGTTGAGTTCGCGCAGGCCGGCGGGAAAAAGCTTCTCCTGGAGAAGATCGAGCCTCTTGTGCTTGGCGGGCTCTTCTCCCCCCAGGAAAACGGTCACGTGGGGCTCTACCATATCTCGACGGTCGTCTCGACGATCCGGCGGGCAAGATCGGCGACCGCGTCCTCCAGCGCCTGCGCCTCGCTCTTCACGTAGCTGCCCGTCGTGTAATACGAGGTGTCGCCGGCGAAGTTCGTCTTCTCCCAGAGGACCTTGCCGGTCTTGGTGTCCGTGAGCTTGATGTTGACGAAGATCGATATGCGGTACTCCTGGGGCGTGTCATCGTTGGCGTCGCGCAGGCTCTCGCGCCGGTAATGCACCAGATCGCCGGAGAGGACGAGATCGGCCTCGTCCTCGGGCACGACCCGGAGCTCCCCGTCATAGATGAAACGGTCCACCACCGCGTTGGTGACCCTGTTCTCCAACAGCGGGTAATACGTCTGGAAGCGGCTGCCGACGCTCTCCTCGGAGGTGGTGTCGACCTTATTGGCGAAGGCCCGGACGTGGAGGGTCCGGTACCCCGTCTGCGACACGAAGGCCCGCGTCGTGTAGCCGCAACCCGCCGCCAGGAACAGACCCGCCGCCATCCACGCGCCGATAAGACGTCTCATGGTCTACAACCTCTCCCTCTCCAAAAGTTGGAGGCGCTCCAGGGACTTGATGGCCCAGGCGCTCTGTGGAAATTCCCTGATCACGTAGTTATAGTAGATCTTGGCGCTCTTGTAGGCCTTTTGTCTTTCGTAAAACTGCCCGACGAGATACTGCGACTCGGCCCCCTTGTCCCGCAGTACCTCGATGCGCTCGGCGGCCTGGCTGGAGAGCTCCGCATCGGGGTGCTTCTTGATGAACTCCCTGAACTTCTCTTTGGCCTCCTCGGTCAACGTCTGGTCATAGTCCGCCCCCAACGACGATCGGTCGGCGCACAGGGCGATCTGGAACTTGGCCGGCTCCGCCCACTCGCTCTCCGGATAGTTGTCGACGACCTTCTGGAACTCATCGGTCGCCTCGTGGAAGAACCCCCTCGCCTTGTTCACCAGACCGATCTTGTACTGGCTCGCCGACGCGTACTTGCCGTAGGGCGCGTTCTCGATGATCTGCCGGAAGATCTCGACCGCCGCGTTCTCGCCCGTCATGTTGATGCCCACAAAGCTCGTGCGGTAATCCAAGAGCTTCTGCGCCACGATATACTCGCGTTCCAGCACCTCCTGGGTGCGCGTGCTGAAGGGATACTTGGCGATCACCTTCTGGAAGGCCTGGTAGGCCTCATAGTACTTGCCCATCTCCTCCAGGCACAGCCCCAGATAAAACTGCGCCTCCGGCGTCTCCACCGCGTCCGGGTAGTACTTGACCAACTTGCTGAACTCCCGCATGGCCGTCTCGTAATCCTCGGCCTCATAATAACTTTTGGCGAAGACCAGCTGCTCCTGCGGGCTCTCCTTCGGGGCGTACTTGGGGTTCGTCCACTTCTGGCTCTGGGGGGTCCAGATCCAGAAGGCCAGGGCGCTGTGCGTGACGGCAAAAAGGAGGAAGACGCTCAGGGCGAGGCGAATTTTCATGACTCTCAATCTACCACGGCGACGATGTTTTGTCAATTCAGCCCGTCTTGCCGGTACCCCGGAACAATTTCCGGCCTGTTCGGGGAACTGTTCCCAAGTCGTTCGGGAAAAGGCCCTGTTTTGTGTTACAATACCCCCATGCTAAAGATCGGCCCTCTCGCATTACCCTCCCACATCCTCCTGGCGCCGTTGGCCGGCATCGGCGACGGCCCCTTTCGCATGATCTGCCGCGAGCACGGCTGCCGCTTTACCTTCATGGAGATGATCAACGCGCGCGCGGTCGCCCACCACAGCAAGAAGACGAAGAAGATGTTGACCGCCGACCCGGCGGACCGGCCGCTGGGCGTCCAGATCCTGGGCTGCGAGCTCTCCTACGTCCTCAAGGGGCTTGAGGTCATGGAGACCTTTGCCTACGACATCCTCGACTTCAACGCCGCCTGCCCGGTGCGCAAGGTCTGCCGCCGCGGCGAAGGGGCGCATCTGATGAGAGAACCCGAGAAGCTCGAAGGGCTCTTGCGGGCCGTCGCGAAACGCTCCACCCGTCCCGTCACCATCAAGCTGCGCGCGGGATGGGACTCCGCGTCACAGAACGCCCCTGACATCGCCCGCCGTGCCGAGGACTGCGGCGTGGCGGCCGTCTTCGTCCACGGCCGGACCCGCGAACAGTTCTATAAGGGGTCCGTCGATTACGCAAGCATCCTGGCCGTGAAAAAGGCGGTGCGCGTGCCCGTCATCGGCAGCGGCGACGTCTTGTCAGCGCCCCACGCCAAGAAGATGCTCGATGAGACGGGCTGCGACGGCGTCCTCGTCGCCCGCGGGGCGCTGGGCCACCCGTGGATCTTCCGGGAGATCGAGGCATACCTGAAAGACGGCCGCCTCCCCGAACCCGTCGCCCTTGAGACCATCCTGCAAGCGCTCAGACGCCACATCGAGCTCTCCATCGCCGAACACGCGGAAAAACGCGCCATCAAGATCATGCGCAAGTTCGTCGGCTGGTACCTGAAGGGGCAGCCTAACATCCACGCCCTCCGGCAGGCCGTGGGCACCGTGCGGACCCGGGAGGAATTGTACCGGACCCTGCAGGCGCACCTTCCCGCATTTACGCCGCACTAAAACTATGGTAGACTTATAAATACCATGCGTCCGGCACTCTGTTTCCCTCTGGTCCTCTTCGCCCTCGCCCTGGCCGCCGACGGACAGGCGCAGGACCCCTCGCGGGAGATGATGCAAAGCCACCGCATCGAACGAAGGATGACGGGCGCGGCGACCATGACGTCGGCGGCGATCCCGGCGGTCCCTGCCCTCAAGACCACGGACTCCCAGGCGATCCCGGAAGGCGACGCGACGGCTCAGACGACCCCCTCCGTGACGACGCTGACGCCGACGCTGCCGGCGACGCCGTCTTTCTCCGTTCCCGGATTGCCGCAGGACATACCCGCAACTTCCGTGCCGTCTTTGGGCACCCCGACCGCCACATCGAACATCGACCCGAACCGGGACCCCTTCAAGCCGAAGATGCACGTCCCCTCTTACGAAGCGGCGTACAAGGCGTCCCTGCAGCGCGCGGCCGAAGAAAAGAGAAAGAGAAAATCCCTGATGAACGCCATCTCTGACGAGCTCACGAACTACGGCCTCTACATCCTCCTGGGCATCGTCGCCCTCCTCGTCCTCTACGCCCTGCGTAAAGATCCCGTCAGACCCGCCGCGGCCAAGACGTCGCCCCCTTCCCCCGGAAAAAAAGAAGAGGAAAAGGACATCTGGAAAGACGACCTCGTCACCTGACCCCCCCCAAAAAAAATGAGACTTTTTGACCTGGTCAAAAAGTCTCAAATTCTGTGCCAGTAAACGTGGCAGTAAATGACCTGATGGCAACAAATGACCTGGTCATGCACTGCCATTTCGCGGCATAAAGTGACCTGGTCACTTTATGCCACTATTTTTTGCCGCGCAGGTAGTCGGC
>Ga0307419_10001499_pt1 | contig 11991 bp, 8 predicted proteins | sample SalMarWE160230MG_2_FD_202512 | JGI IMG/M metagenome (GOLD analysis project Ga0307419, IMG submission 202512) | Salt marsh sediment microbial communities from the Plum Island Ecosystem LTER, Massachusetts, United States - WE1602-30 | ecosystem: Environmental > Aquatic > Marine > Intertidal zone >... | reverse complement strand
TGGGCTTGGGAATACGATGACCAGAATCAGGTCTATCCTCACCTGGTAGCCGAAATGCCCTCGGTCGAAAATGGCGGCCTGTCGGAAGACGGGCTGACAATTACTATGAAACTGCGTGATAATATCGTCTGGTCAGACGGGGAACCCATTACCTCGACTGACTTCAAATTCACCTACGATATGATCATGACTGATGCCAACGCGGTGAATTCCCAGTACCCCTACGATGCGTTGGTTTCTGTGGAAGCCCCTGACCCGCTGACCGTGGTAATGAATTTTGAAGAACCCTTTGCAGCCTGGGAAGCAAATTTTTGGCACGGAATTTTGCCCGCACACATTTTCCAACCCGTTTTTGATGCCGAAGGCACTATTCAGAACGCCGAATGGAATTTAGCCCCCACGGTTGGATGCGGTCCATATAAATTTGCCGAATGGGAATCCGGAAGTTTCCTGCGCTTTGATAAGAACGAGAACTACTGGAAAGAACCCGCCAAGATTGACGAAATCTTCCTGCAGTTTGTACCGGATGATGCCTCTCAGACCGCAGCGCTCATTTCAGGAGATGTGGACCTGGGAACTTTTGTTCCTCTTTCTGATGTACCCGCCTTTAAAGATGCAGGGCTTTCTGTGTTTGTCGTTGACAGCGGATACGCTGAAGGCTGGTTCTTTAATTTCCGGGACATGGCTTCACCAGCGATTCGTGACGTAGAAGTCCGCCAGGCGATCGCCATGTCCATTGATCGCGACGCTATCTCCGAAGACCTCTTACTGGGATACACCCATCCAGCTGAGACACTTTGGGATCCAATTGCAGGTGGAGCTTATGTGTCACCGGATATCGTACCCTGGACATATGACCCAGAAGCTGCTAAAGCCAAGTTGGAAGCCGCTGGTTACGTTGACAGTGATAATGATGGCATCCGGGAAGACCTGGATGGCAACCCCCTCACCCTGGTTCACGGCACGACAATCCGCGAGATCCGCCAGGATATCCAAGCAGTTGCGCAGCAGCAGTTGTTAGAGGTTGGTATCAATCTGGATATTCAAAGCCAGGATTCTGATATCTACTTTGGCGGTTATGCTGATGGTGCTCCTCCAGCGATTGGTGAACAAGACATAATGGAATGGTCAGACAGCACCTACTTCCCAGATCCCGACACCGATTACTGGCTCTGTAGTCAGCTCCCCGATGATGAAAACCCATGGGGCTATAACTACTATGGCTGTGATGAAGCCCTGGATGCGCTCTTCCAGGAACAGCTGATCCAGACCGATCCCGCTAGTCGGATAGAAATCTTCCATGAGATCACCAAATACATGCATGATCAGGTCTACTGGTACGGCATCTACAGTGATCCGGATTACTGGGTAGTTAATGGCTCCCTTACCGGAGTGAAGTTCTCTGGCGTGACACCGTTCTACAACATCGCGGAATGGGATTTTGCCCAATAACAAATCTAGTTGATTCAAAGAAGCCGGGATACACAAACAGTATCCCGGCTTTCAAGTACAGCAATACAGTCATTATTGATGCGTTATCAATCGAACTTAAAGTTGAAGGCAGGAACCCAGAACTAGTACCAGCCTGTACATTGTATCTCCGTCATTCCTGAATAGAAATATTCCGGATTGACCGGTTTTGAGTAAATCGCACCAACTCAATTAAGTATTCTGAAGGAGGGAATGTGTCACGATATATATTCCGCAGAATTCTTCAAGCATTCCCATTGTTGTTCATTATCAGCCTGATGTTGTTTCTTTTAATGATTAACACTGGAGATCCGCTGGCGACCATGGGAGGACGCAGGGTCACCCGCCCGGCGGACCGGGAGCGGCTCTCAAGACAACTGGGCCTTGATCAGCCCTACTATAAACAATATCTCTTCTGGTTAATCGGTAACGAATGGACTCAAACCGATATGGATGGTGACGGTACTCCGGAAACACCCGGGGTCCGCAAAGGTGTCCTGCAGGGCGATTTTGGCACCTCTTTGGTAACCAGAGGCAAGCCTGTGATCGATATTATTATGGATAGGCTGCCTAATACACTGCTCTTGATGATACCAGCTGAGGTCATCGTAATTGCCCTGTCGCTGGCTGTGGGCGTATATTCAGCCCTGCGCCAGTACTCCCTGATAGACCATACCATTACCGGCTTATCATTTATTGGATATTCCATGCCGATCTTTTTCGTGGCTTTGACCTCTATGTACATTTTCGGGGTTAATTTTAAACGATGGGGCTTGCCCTACCTGCCCACGGTGGGTATGTTCGACCCTAAAGTGGGCAAAACCACAACCCAGGTATTTCTCCATATGATCCTGCCCATATTCAGCATGACGGTGATCACCGCAGCGGGATACAGCCGTTTTGTGCGCTCGCAAATGCTGGAAGTGATTACTGAGGATTACATCAGAACAGCCCGCGCCAAAGGATTACCGAACAGAATGGTCATTGCAGGCCACGCCCTCAAGAATGCTGCCCTTCCCCTGGTTACCATCATCGGGCTTGATATCCCCTTATTATTGGGGGGAGCAGTAGTCACCGAGAGCATTTTTGCCTGGCCCGGGATGGGACGGTTGTTCATAGATCATCTCTCCCGATCAGATACTCCAGTGGTGATGGGAATATTGATCATGATTTCAGTAGCGGTAATCCTATCTCAACTAATCACTGATATCATCTATGCCTGGTTGGATCCAAGGATCCGCTATCATTAAGATACTCCCAGAAATCCAGTTTCTATAACAAGGAGACTTGTATGGAAGCATCAATTCTAAGCGATGTCGTAGTACAAGAAGAAATATTAACTGAAGCCCTCACTCCCAGGCAAATGATGTGGATGAGGTTCAAACGCCACAAAATGGCTGTTTTAGGTTTGATTGTCCTCTTCCTTCTGGTGCTTTATTCGTTTGGAGGAGCTTTTATCTACCCGGAGGCTGAAGCCAATTTTACCAATACAAAACTCCGCCTGACCTCTCCATCAGAGGATCATCCATTTGGAACAGATACCGTTGGGCGCGATATCTTTAAACGTACTATCTACGGTGGCCAGATCTCCCTCCTGATAGGATTATCAGCTGTGATCGTGGAGGTGGTTGTGGGAGTATTGATTGGCGCGATTGCGGGGTATTACGGGGGATGGATTGATGGATTGCTGATGCGTTTTACCGAAGCAATGTTTAATGTCCCCCAATTATTTCTGCTTCTGGTAATGGCAAAATTCTTTGGAGGCAAAATTCCCACCCTGCATTTTCTGGGGCGTGAATTCAGCGGCAGTGTGATCGTGATCATCGTGATTATCGGTATTACCAGCTGGATGTATCTGGCCCGCATTGTCCGCGCTAATTTTATGTCCCTCAAGGAACGCGAATTTGTTTTGGCCGCCCATACCACCGGGACATCAAATGCTTCAATAATTTTCCAGCACATATTGCCCAACAGCATTGCTCCCATCGTTGTATCAGCCACTTTAGGGGTTGCAAACGCGATTATCTCCGAAGCCTATATCAGCTTCCTGGGATTGGGCGTTCAACCTCCGACAGCGACCTGGGGGAATATGCTAGAAGGAGCCTACAATTACGTCGAAAGTGCCCCCTGGCTTTGGATATTCCCTGGGTCACTGATCGTTTTAACCGTCCTCTCAATAAACTTCGTTGGCGATGGTTTACGGGATGCCCTGGATCCGCATGCCATTGTCGAGGCAGGATAGGAGTTGTCAATGGATCCCATTGTTGCATTAGATCATCTGGAAGTAAAATTCGACACCCTTGACGGAGTGGTTAACGCTGTAAACGGTGTCTCATATTCGGTTGAGAGCGGTAGAACATTGGGGATTGTAGGAGAAAGCGGCTGCGGTAAAAGTGTCAGCGTGTTATCGATCATGCGCCTTATCCCCAACCCTCCCGGAAGGATCACTGGTGGGAAAATTCTCTTCAGGGGAAAAAATCTTCTGGAATATCCTGAAAACAAAATGGAGCAGATTCGTGGAGCTGAAATAGGGATGATCTTCCAGGATCCCATGACATCACTTAACCCGGTTCTGACCATTGGCAAACAAATCAGTGAAACCATGGTTGTCAACAACGGCATAACCAAGGAAGAAGCCGATGACAGGACCATAAAACTTCTTGACATGGTTGGAATTGCCAACCCGGAAGAAAGGGTTAAAGAATACCCCCACCAGTTCTCGGGCGGCATGCGCCAGCGCGCCATGATCGCCATGGCACTCTCTTGCCGCCCTGATATCCTCATCGCGGATGAACCCACTACCTCCCTTGATGTCACCATCCAGGCTCAGATCGTAGACCTGGTCAAACGCCTGCAGGCTGAATTTGGTATGGCAGTGATCTGGATCACCCACGATCTGGGCGTCGTCGCCGAACTGGCTGACCGCATGGTGGTGATGTATGCCGGTTATGTGATCGAGGAAGCGAATGTTTACGAACTATATGGAAACCCCAGCCATCCTTATACCCTGGCACTGCTCAAATCGCTCCCTCGTGTTGACGCCAGTCGAGGAGGAGAACGGCTGACATCAATCCCTGGATTCCCCCCTGATGGAATCACTGTAAGTCCCGGCTGTCCTTTTGCACCTCGCTGCAGCTTTACTGTTGATCGCTGCAGGCATGAAAATCCACAACTGATCGATTTCAACAGCGATCACAAAATCGCCTGCTGGGTAGACGTTACCACGGGAAAGGAACGATGATGAGTATGGAAAAACTTATCCAGGTGTACGGGCTAAAAAAATATTTCCCCATCACCGAGGGTGTTTTAATCCAACGTGAAACAGGATCTGTCAAAGCGGTAGATGATCTCAGCTTTGATATCTTCCGGGGCGAGACACTCGGCCTGGTTGGTGAAAGCGGCTGCGGGAAAACTACCACCGGTCGGACCTTAATTCAACTTTATGAGCCCACAGCCGGAGAGGTTCTTTTTGAGGGACAGGATTTGGCTGAAATGAAGTCCACTAACCTGCGCGGTTTGCGTAAACGCATGCAGATGATCTTTCAAGATCCATTTGCCTCGCTTAACCCTCGCTGGACAATTTCCCAGATCATCGGTGAGCCTCTTAAAGTCCATAAGATGGGGAATAATAAACAGAGGGCAGAACGTGTACAAGAATTACTGGATATTGTGAAGCTGAACTCCTTTTATATGAATCGCTACCCGCACGAATTCTCAGGTGGCCAGCGCCAGCGGATCGGTATTGCCCGCGCCCTGGCATCCAAGCCGGATTTTATCGTCTGCGACGAACCTATCTCCGCTTTGGATGTATCCATTCAGGCTCAAATAGTCAATTTATTAGAAGACTTACAGGAGCAGTTTGGGCTAACATACCTGTTTATCGCCCATGACCTCAGCATGGTGCGCCACATCTGCTCCCGGGTTGCAGTTATGTACCTGGGAATTATTGTTGAACTGGCCAGCCGTGATGATTTATACGATACACCTATGCACCCATACACACAAGCTCTGCTCTCGGCTGTACCCATCCCGGACCCTGTTGCCACTCGCTCTCGCAAGCGCATTATCCTTGAGGGGGATCCACCCAGCCCGTCAGATCCACCTTCAGGCTGCCGCTTTCATCCCCGATGCGCGATCGCCAAAGAACACTGCCAAACAGATATTCCAATCTGGCGGGAAATCAAACCTGATCACTGGGTCGCCTGTCATGAAGTATAAACCGAGCTAAGCTATGCCTGACATCTTGGATTTAAAAACACTAATTAACGTACCTTTAGTCGAACCAGATTTGGGTTTTGATATCTCTCCCGACGGTTCAAAAGTGGCCTTTTCTTGGAACCGGAGCGGACGCTGGGAAATATACATGCTGGAAATCAATGGGAAATCTCCCCCTCAGCAAATCACCCATGGATCCGGCGCCAAGTTCGCACCTCGCTGGAATCCCGACGGACAGCTGCTGGCTTATGCCCTTGATCTCGATGGTGGTGAGAATTATGACATTTTTTCATTCAATATAGAAACTGGAGAACATCAGAACCTGACCCCCAATACTCCAGACGCGCTGACTACTTCTTTTGCCTGGGCACCTGATGGCAAACAAATCGCGTTTTGCTCTGACAGAGCTGGGCGCTTTGATACCTATATTATGGATATTGATGGGGGGAAACCACATAAAGTGTTAGATCATCCCTTTCCAGACTGGAAAGTAATTTGGTCGCCGGATGGCTTGCATCTGGTAGTTACATCTGAGGCTGAAGCCCAGGATTATTATACATTTTTAGTACCGCTTGACGGTGGTGAACCCTATCCAATCGGAGTTGATGGCATCCCAATCAGCGTAAAGGATGCCTGCTGGTCACCAGACAGCAAGTACCTGGCGTTTGCATCTGACCTACATGGAAATTTCCAGATTGGAGTCTATCACATCACATCAGGCTCAATAGACTGGCTGACAAGCGGCTCTGGTGAAAAAGAACATCCTGATTGGTCTGATGATGGTTTCCTAACCTACGTAATCAGTTATGGCCCCAAGACCGAATTAGCTCTGATGGATATCAAAAACAGATCTGTCACTACCCATCAGGTTGAGCCGGGGGTTATCTACCAACCCAAATTCACGCCATCAACCGAACAAATTCTCTTTATATTTGATAACCCGCGCCACCCTGATGATCTATGGACATTCAGCCGGGCTGATTCAGATTTTCGGCAGATTACTCACTCTCTGCCCACTGATATCGACCAAAACTCTCTATTCATCCCTGAAGAGATTTCCTACCCTGGCCTGGATGGTGCCGAAGTACCTGCCCTGATCTATCGACCGCCTCAAAAACATAACCTGCCCCCTGCTGTGGTATACATTCACGGAGGCCCCAATTGGTTGACACAAATAACATGGGACCCGCTTGTACAGCACATGGTCAGCCGGGGATGGGTAGTTCTGGCTCCCAATTACCGGGGATCCACCGGTTACGGACGGGAGTGGATGAATGCCAACCGCTTTGACCTGGGGGGGATAGATACCGCCGATGTTGTTGCCGGAGCTGACTATTTGGCTGATAAGAAAATTGCCGACAGCACCAAAATAGCTCTCACAGGAAGAAGCTGGGGAGGATATCTGACGATGACCTGCCTGACTCAATACCCCGAGAAATGGGCTGCGGGATCAGCAGCGGTACCTTTTTTGAATTGGTTCACCAGTCATGAAAACTCGCGGGAAGACCTTCAACATTGGGATAGGGAAAACTTCGGGGATCCAGTAACCAACCACAAACTGTGGTATGAGCGCTCACCATTCTTCTTTTTAGATCAAGTTCAGGCTCCGCTGCAGTTGATTTGTGGGGCACAAGATGTGCGCTGCCCTGCCAGTGAATCCAAGCAGGCTTATGAAAAATTGATCAGCCTGGGAAAAGAATGTGAATATCATCTCTTTCCTGATGAAGGGCATAGTTTATTAAAAGTCGAAAATCAGATCAAAGCCAAACAACAACGGGCAGATTTTTTAGCGAAGTATTTGGAACAACAATCAAAATAACATTTTGAGGAAAAAATGCTAAACAAAGCGAAAGCGATACAACCGGATATGATTAAATGGCGACGGGATTTCCATATGCATCCCGAGCTGGGTTTTAAAGAAGAAAGGACAGCTGCAAAAGTTGCTGAGATCCTTGAGGAATTTGGATACAGGGTTCAGAAAGGCGTTGGAAAAACAGGTATTGTCGCGGAAATTGGATCTGGAAAACCGATCGTTGCCATCCGGGCGGACATGGACGCACTCCCTATTGACGAAGCCAACCAGGTGCCTTATAGATCTAAAAACAAAGGAGTTATGCATGCCTGCGGCCACGATGCGCATACAGCAATTGCCCTGGGTTCAGCCAAACTCTTCGCCCAGGAGGACATATCAGGAACCGTCCGGTTCCTGTTCCAGCCCGCTGAAGAAGTTGAGGATGAAGAAGGGATCAGCGGCGCGCCAAGGATGATCGAGGATGGAGCCATTGATGATGTTGATTATGTCCTGGCTTTGCACGTAGCATCTTCAATCAGCACTGGTGATGTTGAAATCTCTACAGATTATGTATCTGCCGGAGTAGATACCTTTTATGCCACAATCATCGGGAAAGGGGGTCATGGCTCCACACCGTCCAAGGTGATTGACCCAATTTTCCTCAGTGGTTATGTAATCCTGGCCCTGCATGGGATTGTATCCAGGCAGCTGAAACCTTTTGACCCTGCGGTTATAAGTATTGGATCTATCCAGGGCGGCGTTGCAGACAACGTGATCCCTGAAGTTGTTAACATGTCCGGCACAATTCGTTTCCTGGAACCCTCGGTCCAGGAGAAAATCCACACCGAAATCAAAAAAGCTCTGGAGATCACCCGGGCTTTGGACGGAGACTATGAATTAAGGATCCAGGAAGGGTATCCACCTATGCACAATCACCGGGGAACAGTGGACATGTTAAAATATGTTGCTGGCAATTTGCTAGGGGAAGACAAAATAGTCCCACCTGAACCCGGGATGGGAGCAGAGGATTTCGGATTCTTCCTCCAGAAAGCCCCCGGAGCCATGTTTATGCTGGGTTGTAAAATCGAGGACGATGAAAGGCGGCATCATGATCCCCGGTTTGATATTGACGAAAACTGTATGCCAATAGGTGTGGCTATTTTTGTCGAGACTACTCTTCGAATCATGAATCAAAAAGAGAAATAATCCTGCTCATTTTTAGAGAGAGACTTATGTACAACATCGCAACTTTATTTCCAAATACATATGAAGCCTCCCGCGAACGCTTCCGCGATTATTTGAGCGAAGTTCAGAAATACTGGCCTAATGCTGTACTCTCTCACCATCGTCTGAAAGGAAGCGAAGATCTTACGATTGATTGGATCCAATCCGCTGCCCTGGATCAGAATGAAAAAGTCCTGTTAATCACTACCGCGGAGCACGGTATTGAAGGGTATGTCGGGTCAGCTATGCTGGAGCTTTTTATAGAGCAGTTCCTTGATCAACTCGATCCATCAAACACAGGGCTGCTCCTGATACATACGATCAACCCCTGGGGGATGAAACATCGCAGGCGAACTAATGAGAATAACGTTGACCTCAACCGGAATTTTGTCTACCAGACCACCGATTTAGACCCTGATTACAACCCGGCCAGCAAAGAGATTGATGCCATCCTTCATCCGCACCAACCGCTTGGGAGTTACTTTTGGAGTCATATTCCTTTTCTTCTGCAAGTATTTCGCTATTCTTTAAAAATGGGGTTGAAGAATTTTCGTTCCATAGCGTTATTAGGCCAGTACCATAACCCCCAGGGCATCCATTACGGCGGCAAGAAGATTCAGGAGGAGACTCTGGCAGTGATGGAATTCTACCGCGAGGCGTTTAGGGATTATCAGCAAGTCCTGCTTTTAGATATGCATACTGGTCATGGGCCGCGCTACCAGATGAGTCTAGTTAACTCGGTTTTCGAATCCGGAAAATCCCAGGAGTTTGAAAAACGTTTCAATTTCCCGTTAGTTGTGGCAGCCAACCCGGATGAATTTTATGATCTTCGGGGTGACATGATCGACTATATCTATACCTTGAAACAAAAAGAGTTTCCCAGCAAGCAGCTCTATGCCGTTTCTTTCGAATTTGGCACCTATGGAGATTCTACCCTGGCAGTTCTACGCAGCATGCGAACCATGCTCTTCGAAAACCGGGTCTTTTGTCAGGGAGTAAAAAAATCAAAAACTCGCACCCGGGCAGAACGGGCACTAGGAGAGATGTTTGCTCCCAAGGAAAGAGACTGGCGAATCAAAGCTGTGGAGGATGGCACCAAGGCTTTTCAGGGGATATTAAAATCTGAAAAATATATCTGTTAAGAGGTCTGCAGACAGATGTGAGTTTGAAATAAAAAGTCAGGTTTCCAAGAATTTATCGAAAAAATAAGGTACGCTGGTTAAGGAGATAGCCTTCTAGCGTCGTTTTAGGGATTAGCTGCCAATGCTTGAGTCGATTGAATCAAGTATGATCTCCATACTCTCCTGGATTTGATTTTCAGTAATGATATACGGAGGGGCAAACATAAAATGATCGCCAGCCACGCCGTTGATAGATCCGCTTCCGGGATAGAGAATCAATCCCCGTTTGAATGCCTCATCAACCACTTTTTGTGAGAAATGAATTTGAGGATCAAAGGGTTGTTTTGTGGTTTTGTCCTGAACGAATTCAACCCCCCAAAGCATACCCCTCCCGCGAATATCACCTACAACCTGATGATTATCAAATTTTTCAAGCAGCTGTTTATGAACGACATTCCCTAAATCAGCCGCTCTTTCAAACAAATTAAGATCTTTGATGTAATTTAATGTTGCCAGCCCAGCTGCAGCGCCAACGGCATGATGAGAGAATGTTCCCCCATGATTGAAGTTGCCACTGCCCCCCGCAATCAAAGCAACATACTCCCCTTTTACCGCCACGATGCTGAGCGGAAAGTACCCGCTTGCCGCACCTTTTCCTATTGTAATGATGTCCGGAGTCACTTTCCAATGTTCAATTGCAAACCCAGTACCTGTGCGACCCATTCCGGTCATCACTTCATCCGCAATCAAAAGCAGGCCATATTGATCACAGATCTCCCTGATCCTCGGCCAATATTCAGCAGGTGGAACGGCACCACCGAGGGTATTGCCGCTGATCGGTTCTGCCAAAAAAGCACTAACATTTTCCGGTCCCTGCCTTAAGATTTCCTCTTCCAGGGCTTCAGCACAGGCAACCTGGCAAATATTTTTTTCCAATCCAAAAGGACATCGGTAGCAATAAGCGGGCGGGATATGAGGCATGTCTTTAAACATAGGCAGGTAGGGAGCTCGGAGTTTTTCTTTTCCGCTCACAGCCAGTGCTCCAAGAGTCATGCCGTGATAGGACATCCAGCGTGATATGGTGATTGACCGGGAATTTTCGCCCCGCTCAAGATGAATTTGACGCGCCAATTTGATGGCTGCCTCGATAGCCTCTGATCCACTGGTCAGAAAGTAGAACTTGGGGTCCGGCAACGGAGTGATTTTCCCCAGAGCTTCAGCGTACTCCTCCAAAACCTTGCTGGTAAACATGCTGCCGTGCAGGTATGCTGCCTGGCTGGCTTGAGCGGAGATAGCATCAGCGATGCTCTTTACTCCATGCCCTATACCAACAACAATCGCGCCGCCAGAACCATCGAGGTAGCGTTTCCCCTCTGCATCGAATAGATAGACGCCATCGCCTCTAACTATCAGCGGATGTTCATTCTGCATCCGTCGGTAAAAAATATTCCCGAAAGGTTGTTTGTAAGGTCTCATCGCTGTAGGACAATGCTCATGCCCAATCCGCCACTGATGCACAGGGTTGCCAAACCCAGTTCCGCATCACGATTTATCAGAGCGTGCAGCAACGTAACCAAAATTCGTGCTCCTGAACAGCCTGTTGGATGCCCCAGTGCAACAGCTCCTCCATTGACATTCCTGCGCTCTGGATCCCACGCCAACTCTTTTTCAACCATCAGCACCTGGGCGGCAAAGGCTTCGTTCAATTCTATTAAATCAAAATCTTCCAGTTTTGTCTTAGTTTGCGCCAGCACTTTCCATGTAGCAGGAACAGGAGCCAACCCCATTCGAGCAGGATCCACACCTGCGCTTGCAAATCCCTTGATGGTCGCCAGGGGTTCGATCCCTTCTGCCCTTGCAAGATCTTCGCGCATTAAAATCACTGCGGCGGCGCCATCCGTGATTCCACTAGCATTGGCTGCTGTGATCGTTCCACCTTCCGCCTCAGGTCTGAAAACCGTTTTAAGTTGTGCCAGTTTCTCTCCATTGGAATCAGGACGGGGATGCTCGTCACGAGTAAAAAGAGTCGTTGTTTTACGATCCTTAACTTCAACTGGCACAACCTCATTATTAAAACTGCCATTTTCCCAGGCAGCCGAGGCTTTCTGATTGCTAATAACAGCATATTGATCCTGTTCTTTTCGAGAGATCTTGTATTCCTCAGCCATA
>Ga0307419_10001494_pt1 | contig 11996 bp, 7 predicted proteins | sample SalMarWE160230MG_2_FD_202512 | JGI IMG/M metagenome (GOLD analysis project Ga0307419, IMG submission 202512) | Salt marsh sediment microbial communities from the Plum Island Ecosystem LTER, Massachusetts, United States - WE1602-30 | ecosystem: Environmental > Aquatic > Marine > Intertidal zone >... | reverse complement strand
TATTAGCTAAATAAAATCTTCGTATCAAAAGTAAAGTAAATATAATATAGGCTTAATTCTTATAGAACATGTTCAATTCTTTAGTTCATGGTTGAAAAAAATAAATATAAACAACTTAATCCTCTTTGGATTTCAGTTTTTGTGGATATTCTCGGATTTAGTATTATTCTTCCCTTTTTACCGTATTTTCTCGCTGAATTTGGTGCCTCTCCAATAATAATTGGATTTCTATTAAGCTCAAATGCAATTTTTGGGTTCTTTTTTGGGCCTCTCCTTAGCAAATTAAGTGATAATTATGGTAGAAAGCCAATGATGCTAATATCTTTGGCGGGAACGTTTGTTGGTTTTATAATTTTAATTATTTCTAATAATATTATTGTCTTATTAATTTCAAGAATCGTAGATGGAATTTTCAGTGGCCAGTTTCCAATTGCAAAAGCAATTATTGGTGATGTTGTATCTCCAGAAGAACGTCCAAAACAAATGACAAATATCGGAATTACTTTTGGGTTAGCATTCTTAATAGGACCGGCAATCGGGGGCTTATTATCTTCTTATGGTTTTATTGGACCTGGTATTCTTGCAACTATATTAACAGGATTTGCATTTATATACACGTTAATATTTTTGAAAGAAAGTTTGCCAAGCAAGTTAAACAAAGTTATATTGAAAGATACTTCACTAAACATTCCGATCTTAGATGCTAAATCATTGCCCTTTTGGAAAAACAACAAAACATTAGTTCTAGTTCTACAATATGGATTTATTGCAATCGCGGGAGGTATTTTACAAACTACCTTTAGTCTTTTTGCTGGGGTTCGCCTGGGCTTGGAACCATTTCTTATTGGTATTTTATTAACATTATTAGGGGTATTTCAATTATTTTTCCGACTGTTAATATTTAATCGTCTTAGAGAATCAATTGGAGATCCTAAAACTGCTCTTCTTGGATTAGGTGCTTACGTGTTTTCGTACTTATTTATAGCTTTTGTGTCTCAAGCTTGGGAATTGGTTGTAATTTTGTTATTTGTTAGCTTTGCTGGATCCATGACACAAGGAATAATAACAGGTTTTTTAAGTCGGTCTGTGGATAATCGTAACCAAGGAAAAATCATGGGAATCAGCTCGGGAATAGATAACATTGCTCAAATTATTGGACCTATTATTGGCGGTATCCTACTCTCATTTAATGGAAATCTCCCTTACGCTTTAGTTTTGAGTCTTTTATGCGTAGTTCCTTTCATACTAGGATTTAAGGTTTTAAAGTTCGGCTACGATAATAGAAAGCTATTAAACCCTGAACCAATCTCAAAAGAAGTAATGAACTCAGAAATTCTTTGTTAATTTTTATTAATTTCTTTTTTAGCTCGGGGAAAATTGTACTAAAAAATATAAATCAAATTATTTTAGATTTTAAGTCAATTTCGAGCAACTAGTTTTATTTTTTCACATAATTTCTGTAAATTAAAAGGCTTTTCGATAAATTCATGAATCCCATTGGAGAGTGCTCTCTGTTTAATTGATGATCTAGCACTTATCATTATAATTTTATAAGAATTATCACTTTTTATAATCTTTTTAGAAGTTTCAATACCATTCATTTTTGGCATGTGATAATCTATAACGATCACATCAGGTTTGGGAATGGAATTTTTTAACATTTCAATAGCTTTATATCCGTCAGTCGCAGTTCCAACTACATTTATATCAGCAAGATTCAAATAAGTAGAACAAATTCTTAATAAATCTAAATCATCATCTACAATCAAAACATTAATTCTTGATTGATCCATTTCTCATGATCTCACCCAATTTTCCATTATAATCTTCCTTTTCCTTAGAACTATTCCAAACGTCCAAATTTTTTGTTTTATATCCCTTGTGTTTTTTTTAGACATTGCGTCTAAATTTAATAATAATAGATAATTTTTAAATTTTTAGATTCTAAATATAATTATTAGACTCATTGTAAAAATACTCACTAAAATTCCTTAAAATGTCCCAAAAAGAATCTTCAGACTCTAATGATTTGACAAAGAAAGAAAGACAAATTATTCGGAAAAAAAGTTTTATTTTAGAGGCAGCTAAGAAATTATTCTCCGAAAAAAGTTTTGAATCAATTACGATGGAGGAAATTGCAGACTCAGCTGCCTTAAGCAGAGCAACATTATACAATTATTTTAATTCAAAGGAAGAAATCTATTTTAATATAGGTATCACACGTATAGAACAATGGATTGAACAATACCAATCATTCAATTTAAGTAAATATACAGGAAAAGAAATAATATTACTCCTAACTGAAAACTTGGTTGATGGAATTTTAGAATTTCCACATTATTCTAAATTATTAAGAATGTTTTTTGATAGAAGTCATGAGATGAATATCCCAATTGAAGAGATTTTCTATGATAGTATCTTAAAAAGAAAAATAATTAGAGAAAAAGAACAAGCTGTACAGCAGAATCAAATTTTTTTTAATCTATTAGAATCTTATATAAATTATAGGCAAATATGGCAAGATGCGATTAATATAGGAATAAAAGACAGTTCAATCTTATCAACATCAAATCCATACCATCTCAATTTCATCATCATTATGCTTGTACTCGGTTTTTTAGATCAGGTTGATTTCAGGCGTTATCTTATGGAAATTGTTGATATAAGAGATGATGATATAAAAAAATTTCTTTTTAGATTGGTCAAAAAGGTGCTTGAAGGAGTTATCCAACCCGATGAATCCAAATTGTGAATAAAGTTCAAAACATTATAGTAGTATTTCTTAAACTAATTATTGAGAAGAAATTTAGTGTGAAATAGTAAATTTATTAACCACCTAGACAAAAATTATATAGATGGTGTTACGCTTTGTCAAACATAAAATTCAATAATTCACTCCCGATCGAAGAAGTCTCCTTTTTAGAGGATATAGAAGGATTTAGCGGAGAAATTTTAAAAGAGAAGGAAATTTTATTTGAAAAAAAGCCTTTTATTGATGTTGAGGGCCATCAAGTTATAGAAACATATTATAAGAGGGGTTATGTTATCGAGGATAGTCACATTATAGGATTGAGTATGAGAACCAATTTTTCACTTGGAGGTCATAAAGCGGAATTCCTTGGAGAACCACTACCAGAACTCCCTCTATCGATTAATAATCTGAAAGAATTAAAATACCTAGATCTCGCCGGAAATATAATTTCAAAAGAGATTTTATCATTCATATTCAACTTAACCAAACTCGATTCGCTTTTTCTCAGTGGAAATACGCTACCTTCGTTGGATCCCTCAATAGGGAGCTTAACAAACCTTAGAAAGCTTTTTTTATCAGGAAATCAAATACAACACCTTCCAGAGTCGATAGGCAATTTAGTCAATTTAATTGAATTAAATTTAAGAGGAAATCTTCTTATTTCACTTCCAGAATCAATAGGGAATCTAAAATTGCTCGAAAGATTAGAATTGATGTATAATCGCTTGCAATCTCTTCCACTGTCCTTATGTAATCTTAAACGGATGAAATATTTAAATCTGGAAGGAAATCACATTACTAATCTTCCAGAGTCATTTGGTGAACTCTCTAACCTTGAATATCTGAATGTTGCAGATAATCTTGTTGAGAGACTTCCTCATTCATTTGATCAACTCTCCAAATTAAAGTCTTTGAAATTAGGAACGATAAAGAAGCTTCCTTCAAATATTACTTCCTTTAAAGATTTAGAGATCTTGCGATTTGATAGTAGGGAAATGTTATCTATTCCTGAGGATATAGGTAATCTTAAATCATTGAAAGTGCTTGATATGGGTTTAAATTCCGTCAAAACAATACCATCTTCAATTGGAGAATTAATCTCGCTTGAAGACTTGTTAATAGTTAATTCTCAAATTGAATATCTTCCAGAATCAATTGGAAACCTTCATAATTTAAAATATTTAAGTTTATGGGAGAATGACCTCAAAGAAATTCCTCCGACTATAGATAAATTGAAAAATTTAGAGATACTAAACCTTCATTCTAATAGTTTAACTAAAATACCGGAAGAAGTTGGAAACTTGAAGAATCTGAAAAAACTTAATCTAAGTGATAATAACCTAACACATCTCCCATCTTCACTTAAAAATCTGATAAATTTGACAGAATTAGATATTCATGATAATAAATTTTCCCAGTTGCCGTTATGGTTATGGAGATTGAAGAAGTTAGAGTATTTCTATCTAATAAATGACAAAAATCCCTGGCAAGCAGAATGGAGGGAGGTGATAACTCGAGATTTGAATGAAATAAAAGAATTTTGTAGAGAAAAAGACACCTTAAAAGTGTTTATTAGCCATGCGGTCATTGATTTTGATACGCACAAAATTAAAGAACTATCAGATTTCTTGGAGGCTCAAGAAATCATTTATCAAGCTTATTATTGTGAAGAAGATTTAAGAGGGAATATAGATGAGTTCATGAATCTTGTTATTCCGCAGTGCCAAGTGTTGATTTTCATCGGAACAAAACAATCGATTTACAATTCGATTGATTGTATGCATGAGTTAGAGTTAGCACGTAAGTATGGTTTAACAATCATACCAATAAAAGGAAGGGATATAGAATGGTCAGATTTCGAAACCGTGGCACTAAATATTGATGGATTTGAATTCTTGGAGGAAGATTTTAATGCTTATTGCAAAGAAATCCAGAATAAATTAAATCAAATACACGATGAAATTGAACAAAAAGGAAATTTAAACATCACTTTAAACCAAAATATGGAAGAGATTCAAAGTATTCTCTCTGATTATATAGAAAGTCACCAATTTGAAGAACTTTATCGAAATGCCCAAAATGAGTTTGAATCATTTAAATTAGTGTTAGAGGATCCCAAAACAGATGCTATTGATGTATTTTATAAATTAGCATCTATAATCTCCCAGAAAGGAGGCGTTAACTGATATGAACGAAACTTACCATAATGAAAAACTTTCCTTCGGTGAAATAGATTTTCTTAATGATGTTGAAAAAATACAGGGTAAACCCATTCCAAAAATTTCTTCTTTACAGTCAGAAAAATCATTTATCGATAATGGTAAGAAAAAAACCTATATGCAAAATCACTATGGCTATACCGTAAAAAATGGAACGATAAACGGTTTAAATTTAATTCCACATGATAGAGACCGAGAGACATTAAAATCAATTGATTTAGGTGTGCCATTGATCAATCTTCCTGAATCCATTGGTAATTTAGGCAATTTAAAACGTATTTTTCTCATGAATAATCAATTAAGTGAATTACCAGATTCAATAGCAAAACTGAAGTCGCTAGAATTTTTTGATGGATGCTATAACAACTTAACTCACTTACCTAAAACTTTTGGGGGTTTAAAAAACCTGAAAGAATTAATTTTAAACGATAATCAATTGACTTCCCTCCCAGAATCTTTTGGTAAGCTTGAAAATCTCGAAATAGTTAACCTCAATCGCAACATAATAAGAGAAATTCCAGAATCTTTTGGTAACTTAAAAAAATTAGAAAAGTTAGAATTTGTAGCTAATCGCTTAATCTCTCTACCAGAAAATTTTGGTAACTTAAATTCACTTCACATTTTAAATCTAGAATCTAACCAGATAAAATCGTTGCCAAAATCATTCAAGCGATTGAGATCGCTAATTGAGTTAAATATATTTCGTAATAAGATTGAGATTTTCCCAGATGAATTGAGTAAGTTGAAAAATCTTGAAAGGCTTAATATCAGTGATAATAAGATCAAAGAATTTCCAAAATCAGTTGGAAATTCGAGATCAATTAAAATTTTGAATTTCAGCGCGAACGAAATCAAAGAAGTTCACGAATCTATTGGAAACCTTAAAACACTCGAGACTCTTTATCTTCGTTCAAATAAATTATCATCTTTACCAAATTCGCTAGAAAAATTAAAATCCTTGACTACTCTGCAATTAGGATTCAATAAATTTATAAAATTTCCAGAAAGTCTGCTCATGATACCAAAGCTTAAGTATCTTTCAATTTTAAATACCCAAATCAGTTCAGTTCCAGAATCTATCATAAAATTAACTCATATAGAACAATTAAGTCTTGATGGAAATCAAATTGAAGTCTTACCTTCATCAATTGGAAGCCTGACCACGCTTAAAGCTCTTAGTTTATGGAGTAATCGAATTACTAATCTTCCAGAATCTTTTTGGAACTTGAAGAACTTAGAAGGACTCACTTTGAACGAAAATAATTTGACAACCCTATCAAACAATATAGCAAATCTCATGAATTTGAAACGTCTCAGAATAAACTCTAATAAACTTTCAAAACTTCCATCAAGCATGTGGAAGATGAAACATTTAGAATTATTAGAAATTGAAAATAATCCTTGGAATGATGATTGGAAAGAGATTTCAGGTTTAGGACGTGAAGATATTCTAATTTTTTGTAAGAAGCGAGAACCAATACAAATTCTCTTAATTTTGGGTAAGAATGATGAAAATCAATTGAATGTTGAAAATTTACGTTCATTCCTTACCTCTCAAGAGGAAATTTCTCAGTTGACTGTTTTTAATGACTTCTCAGTAAAGAATACCTCCTCAAAATCTTTAAACCTGAATAACATCCACTTAGTACTTTTTTATGCTTCTCAAGATTCCTTGTTTAATTCAATGATATTTAAAGATATGATCAAACACGTGAAAGAAGAAGGTATTCAAATCATCCCAATCAAAGGTTCTGATGTCTCATGGGGTGACCTTGCTGAAGTTGAGTTGAGTCGCGAGTTAGGATTGGAACATTCTAAAGATGATATTCATCAATTTTGTGAAAATTTATATGAATATATTCTTGATTTTAAACATTCAGTAGATCTCATTGACCGGGAGCAAGGTAAGTTTGATAAGAGCTTATTAGTATTTAGAACAATTATAAAGGAGCATATAAGTAAATCGGGATTTAAAAACTTAGTCACTCAACGCAATGATAAATGTACCGATATCTTAAATCAATATAAGAATGGAGAAATATCACAAGAAGAGTTTGTCCACCAATTTGGGACGCTCATAAAAGACACTTCTAATTAGGTCATTATACTTATTTGTCTATAAAAGTGATTCATTTTTGAACCATTCTAACATAAATAATTATTAAAAATTATTTAATTAATTTGAATTTCAATGAAAAAATCGAATTTTAGTATATTTAAAGTTGGTTTTATAGCAATTTGTCTTCTTGCGAACTTTATTTAGTTCGATTCAAATAATGCAAACCAGCGATTTGATTCTAGGGAGTTTAAAAAACCCAAGAGTTCAGTTATTTATCATAGAGACACTACCGGTATGGCATACGGTATTTCTGTTAGCGGAAATTATGCATATATAGCTAATGACGAGCTGTTAAACTATCTGAGCATTATTTTCCACTAAAATATGGCGAATATTAAGCTTTTTCTTTACCAAGTTAAGTTTCAAATATTAGTTTTACTACTTTTGTACTAATTTGTCAATATTTAATGGATATCAATAAATATAATGACATTATCGAATAATATTAAAATTTACAAATGCTAACGATCTTGTGGAAGGAATGCCAATTATAGGATTAAATGCCCCAGATTAAAACTTACTTCTAAAAAATTACCCTAAAACCCTTTTTTTTTAATTAACCAACGATTAATTTTCAAAAAATCTCATCATTCCAAGAAATTTTATATCTGGTATTTCATACTTCTCGTAAATCTCAGGTGTATTAATTCCAAGAATTCGAGGTTTCACTTTTTTATAGCTTGCAATTCGCATGACTGGTAAATAGTCCTTATCACTACTCACGATGACGAAACCTTTAATATCACACCTTTCAAGGATTTCCACGCCATTAGCAATTAAATAATTATCAATATCGCTATAACCGCCCCTTTTTGGTAATTTAAGGAGATGAAAGAATTCTTGCGCTGGACTTTCAATACAAAAATCCAATAATATTTTATTAGGAATTCGGAGATCTTTATCGGGTTTTGAGAAATAACGAATAATATAATCGATAGATACATGAAAAGAGTTTTGCACGTATTGCAATAACATTTTGTGAGCCTTCTTTAATATATCATTAAAATTTCGCGGAAATAGCTCTCTTAAAGTTCTTATAAAATTTGGCGTGTCAACCAAAACAACAACTTTATTTTGGTGATACATCAAAAACTCACCATATTCCTCATTATTCATCGTTAATAAAGGTATATCTTCAATATGGTGTAATTGTATCTCGTTATCTTGTCCTTGAAGTTCTTCTTGTAATGAAGTAAAAACATCCTCTTTTTCTGATTCTAATGTGCGAAATGTGTTTGATTTTTTTTTGACCCTCCCTGGTATTAATGCATTTTCACCTACACTACCATCATATGAGACGAACTTTGGAGGTTTTCCGTTCCATTCACCAGCATTAATATTATAACAATATGGTTCCAAATTAGTTTCACACATCTTACCTTTGCACTTAAAATACAACAGTAAATTTTGACCTTCATCAATCGAAAATTCTCGTTGAAGTTCTTCTTGGCAGTCATTACAAGTATCATCAAATAAATCTTCATTTTGAATATAATCATTCAGGACTACAAAAGGAACTCCTTTCTCATCGCAATTTTTATTCCAACATTGATATTTATTATAAAGATCGTTAGAGTCTATCTTTTTTAATTGATTTTTACGGCAAAATGGGCAAAATATCCTTTTAATGAGATAATTCCTCTGAACGTCAATTGATTCCACTTCTGACTTTAGTAGAAAATACATTCGGAATGCCCAACCTCCAAAAATTTAGTATTTAAATTTGTTCAAAAATAAACAAGAAAACCCTCAAATAAATATTTATCCAAGAAAAAAAGGTATTCATAGCATTTCGATGATTTCGATTTATCGATCTAAATTTAAATCATATCCAACTATATTAAATCGTAAATTCAAGTGCAATAAAGTCCAATATTAAAAAGGAGGAATTCTATACTAAATCATTAGTCCATCTTATATATTGTATTTTAAGTATCAAATCATAGAATATGATTTTAACCGACAATTCTGACATAAACAAAAATGATATTAACCATGAGCGAAACTGAAAATAAAACAGCAATCTTTTGGGACTATGAAAATATCCCATTTTCTTCTGGAGACCTGACTAACTTTCTTGATGATATTGAAGTACTAAAGAAAAATTTAGGTGAGGGAAGTTTCTCAAGATGTTTTGGAGATTGGAAGCGAATACCGGAAACCACTCAAACTGAAATAAGACAAACAGGATTTGAGTTAATACAAGTGCCTCAAACTCGAAAAAACGCTGTTGATCAAGCTATTACCATTTCTGCGATAAATATGTTTCATCAGAGTCACTATACTGAATTGCTTTTAATCTCCGCTGATGGAGATTTTACAGCTCTTCTTATGGATTTGAAAAATAAGGGAGTAAGAATCTCTATCATAGCAAGAAAAAAGGTTATTTCTAAGGATTTAATTCAATATTGCTCAGAACAATTTTATCTCACATCAAATGGTTATATATTCAAATCTGTACTCAAAGAAAGAGATGAAATAATAGATACTATAGAGAGGAGTATGGAAGATGCTAGTAATGCTTTAAAAAGTCTTGTTCAAAGGAATATTGAGAATAAGATTCAAATTTTTCATTTTAAAGAGTGGAAGGAATCATTTCTAAGTTTAGAAAATTATAATATTCAACCACTCATTTTAGGTCAATTAATTACATTAGAGGATTTTTTTAAAATATTCGTAAAAAGTTATGGGTATGGTCATTCCGCCAATTTTAAATATCTTTGCAACCATCCATCAGATAAGCTAATTCCTGTAAAAGATTTAAAAATAGAAGAACAGTTACCTGTTAATAAAAAAATAAGATTACCAATTCGAACAATACCAAAAACAGGATATAAAGATCTAATTCCCGAATTCGGTGTTGATGAGAATTTTAAAATCCAAGAAGAACTCGAAAATCGAGGAGAAGAATCACCTAATAATCTCAAAAAAAAAGAAGATACAATAGTATTATATATTAATGAAAAAAGCTATATAAGTGAAATTGCGAAAGAGTTTAGGAATATGGTAAAAAATGAAAAATCTCCTGGAGAAATCAAACTTACACAACTAAACACAATGGTTTGTAAGTCATTAGGTATCCCAACTTCTAAGAAGATATATAAGCAATTAGGATTTAAAACCTTTAGTAAAGCAGTTGAAGCAGCTAAAGGAGAATTTTCTAAAAAAATTAAACTCAAAAAAGACGCAATTTCGTTCTAATCATTTTAGAAGTATAGTTGAAATATATTTTTAGTTTTCTTTCAGATCTCGATAGTTAAAAATGAAGAATTCTATACTTAATCATTAATCCAACTTTTTTATTCAAAAGGCAATTAGAATGGTCCAGAAATATCCTCCAACCAAGGATGAACTCAAAGGAATGCGAGAAGAAATTCCCGTCTCAGAAATTAAGTTCTACGAGCTCTTAGACGCATTAAATGATGAATGGCAGGCATGGCATTCCGTGCGATGGGATAATGATACCAAGATGCGCTCTGGTGAAGCTGATTTTCTCCTATTTAACCCGAACCTTGGATTCGTGGTCATCGAAGTGAAAGGTGGCATCATCTCGGTCGAAGATAGCAAGTTTTTTACCACTAACACGAAGACCTGGCAAAAGTTTCGAATCAAGGATCCCTTCCGCCAAGCTGAAATATCGATGTATCACATCACCGCATTCTATATCGAGAAGGCGAAATTAGAAAAAAATCCCCGAGAACTTCTTAAAAGTAACAATTGCTTCCCATTAAATTTTTGTAGTGCCGTTTTTTTTCCCGATTGTCAATTCAAGCAAGATTTTGAAACCATTCAATATTCATTTGACAGCATATTTGATGAATCAGATCTCGAAGCGCAATTGGAATGGATGGGTGCTAAAAGTAGCGAACCATCTCCGCTTGAAAAATTCCTCGTGAAAATTTTAAACCGTTATAAACACCTAAGAGAGAAAAAACCTAAAACTGGTGAATTCTTCCCGAAACTCATTGGTTCAAACATTTCGCGCTATATTAACTTGAAAAAGTATTTTTCAATTAGAGAAAAAGAACTGGAAGAAATCAATAAAGTGCAAGATTTCTTAATCACCGCCCTCTCTGAAAAGAAACGATGCATTTTCAAGGGAAGCGCGGGCTCAGGAAAAACTTTTATCGCAATGAAAAAAGCCATCAGAAATTATGAACAAGGCTTGTCCACCCTATTTCTTTGCTTTAATACGGGCCTCCGGGATTCGATTCGAGCCTACTTGAGCGAAAAAATCGGTAAGCCCTATGAAAAAATTCATCCCCTTATTTCCGTGTATTCCATTAATTCATTTCTCTCCGAGGTAATCCATGAAATGTTTCAAGGAATTGTCAAAAAAGAATTGATCGGGGCATTCTCAAACTTTTCTTACAAACCAATTGCTCAAAAAATCAAGGAAAATGCAACCGATATTCCTCCTAAAATGAAATATGACGCACTTCTTGTGGATGAAGCTCAAGACATTGACCGAAATTTATGGGGTGTATTCGCTTATTTCTTAAAAGATCCCAAGGTTTCTCCATTCTACGTGTTCTATGACGAAGAACAAGCTCTTTTTGTCGATGATTTCTCACCTCAAGCTTTTGGAATGGATGAGAACAACGACCTCATCTTGCTCAATAGAAACTTAAGAAATTCTGTGGAAATTGCCAATTGGCTCAAGCTCAAGACCTCTCACGGTATCTATGACGAATATTCCGGAATTAATGGCTTTAAGATTTCCACTCGCCAGTTTGCAAACGCAAAGGATGCTCTCATGAAAGCGATACAAACCATCCAAAAGAAATATTATGGTGAAGGCATCCTTCAGGAACAAGTCGCTATCTTGTCCTATTATAAGCTCAAAACATTGATTCCATCAACCACTAATACTACATCCTGCGATTACGTCATGTTTAAAGGAAAA
>Ga0307419_10001493_pt1 | contig 11997 bp, 8 predicted proteins | sample SalMarWE160230MG_2_FD_202512 | JGI IMG/M metagenome (GOLD analysis project Ga0307419, IMG submission 202512) | Salt marsh sediment microbial communities from the Plum Island Ecosystem LTER, Massachusetts, United States - WE1602-30 | ecosystem: Environmental > Aquatic > Marine > Intertidal zone >... | reverse complement strand
CCTATAGTCATAATGGGGTTTCTGATCTCATGGGCAACACCTTGAACCAGGTGGCCTATAGCGGTGAGACGTTCTGAGCGGATCAGTTTTTCCTGAGTCATCTTGAGTTCCCTTGTGGTCAGGGCAAAATCCTCTTTTAGACGCTGGTAGAGCTTCGCATTCTCCATGGCAATCGCAACCTGCTGGGCCATGCCGCTGAGAAGCTTAAAGTCCGAGTTGCTGAAAGGCTTCCCGTCTTTCTTGTTAATCACCTGAAGGACGCCAATGGGTTCATCTCTCGATATCAGCGGGACACAGATGACGGATCTTGTCTTAAAGCCGGTCTTCTCGTCATACTTGGAGCTAAATCGTTTGTCCTTGCTCACATCCTGACTGACAACGGCTCGAGCCGTCTGCGCAACCCACCCGGCAATCCCCTCCCCGACTTTGACCCTAATCCCTCTTACAGAGTCCTTTTTATCACCTCGAGCCAGGCGGATGAAGAGTTCATTTTTCGGCCTATCCAGCTCATAGACGGAGCCGGCCTCAGCGTTCATAAACTCCTGCGCCCACTTCATGGCATGCTCAAGCACATCCTCAATGTGAAGCGATGAGTTGATGAGGGTCCCGAACCTCAGAATAGCATCCAGTTCCCGATGAGAGATATCTTTAGGGATTTCCTTTCTTTTCGCCATAGGTCAAAAAACCGTATCACCTATATGGAATTTCTCTATTTATATAGGAGATTCGGAAGAGAAGCAATCAAAAGTGGTTTCAGACGAGGGTTTATAGATCTCAGGCAAGTCTGGATTCTCCTTATTAGGGTTCTTGAATATCCTATCCGTTTGCGGCGGAGAGGTTCATTCTGCAGTAGGTTTTTTTATTCGAGTTACTTCTGGGACACGACACTAGGATAATGTATTCGTGTCCTGGTTTATTTGGCATTGACTCATAGAGGGTGGTTTCATATACTTCGCTGAAAATATCCCGATTTCAAATAGTTCAATCTGAGTCTGCCGGCAAAAAGGAGGGTGCTATGTCAAATGAAGTCAAAGAAAGATCCCCATTCTTGGTTACTGAGGACTGGTGGGCGGTTTATTTGGGTCTGGGAATTGTCCTGGTTGCCTTGATATTCTATGTCGCAGGCGGCACGCTGAAGCCTTTGGCGGTTTCTCCGCCGAAATGGACTACATTTAGCACGGTAACCGAACATTTTTCAACCCAGATTCCATGGTATCTGCTTCAACTTCTTGTATGGGTCGTGATATTTTCAGTTAGCATGGCCATCATGGGATTCAAGATCAAGGAATATATCCCCGGTTTCATTGTTATTTTTGGGGCTTCCACCGCTATTTTGATATTGGGAAAATGGGAAGTCGCCCATGACAATAACCTTGAGCCTCCCATCTTGGCGCTGATCATAGGTCTGATTATCGGGAACCTGTTTAAGATGCCAAAATGGTTTGAGTCGGCCCTCAGAACAGAATATTACATTAAGACCGGGATTGTTCTTTTGGGCGCAACCTTGCCATTCACCCTGATTGTCTATGCCGGGCCCATTGCGTTTCTTCAGGCCACCATTGTTTCAGTGGGAACTTTTTTGACGATTTATTTGGTCGGCACCAGGCTATTCGGACTTGAAAAACCATTTGCCTCAGTGCTTGGGGCAGGCGGGGCAGTCTGCGGGGTTTCAGGATCTATTGCAGTCGGTGCGGCCACAAGGGCAAGAAAAGAACATATCTCCATTGGTATTTGCATTGTTGCCTTGTGGGCGCTGGTAATGATCTTCTTTTTGACCTTTTTTGTAAAGGCTACGGGAATGCCTGAGGGGATTGCCGGCGCGTGGATCGGGACCTCAGAATTTGCTGATGCGGCCGGTTTTGCCGCCGCTGCATCGGTTGGGGGCGATACAGCCATTCATGCCTATACCTTGATGAAAGTCATTGGCAGAGATATCTGGATCGGAATATGGGCTTTTATGCTCTCCATCATCTCCGTCGTCTATTGGGAGAAAAAGTCGGCCGATTCAGCGGACCGTGCCCAGGCCAAGGTCATCTGGGCCAGATTTCCAAAATTTGTGATCGGATTCTTCCTCGCCTCGGTGATCATGAGTATTGCATCGTCGATTGTGGGGCAGGAGGCCTATGATTCATCTTTAAAGCCGCTCGTAATCACCCCAGTAAAGACCCTCAGGACATGGACGTTTATCTTCACATTTCTCAGTATCGGATTAACCACCCGATTCAAAGAAATCTTTCAATTCGGATGGAAACCGTTGGTTGTATTCACAGCCGGAGTCGTGGTGAACGTCCCTCTGGGATACTTTCTATCAACGGTTGTATTCAGGTCCTATTGGATCTCTTTGTAGGTATTCGCCATGTGGATATTGAAAAACAGACCAGTCGAAATCGGCTGCCTCAACTGCAGGCACTTTGACAATGATGCCAGGAGTCTGGAGTCCATTTTCAAAAACCTAAGAATCATGTGTTCCGCTTACGCATCGGTCCGGGGTGATTCCGGAATCTGCAATTATGACGATCGGTTCCGATTACCGCGATCGGCATGTGATCACTATGAGCCAAGACAGCAATCATCCGGAGTCAGATTTCCAATAAAGAGTCCGGCAAACAAGGCCATGTTTTGATAAGCGCCTCTCAGAGAAAGGAGGCAGGCAACGCCACGTTTCGTCCGTTCCAACGCCGACGCCATTTTCCATGTCCGGCCAATAGTGACAGCCTTGTGAAAGATCAATATCTTCGCGACCTCCACCACACACCGGATAGGGGCAGGAATAGAAAAACGGGGTAAAGCGGACTTCTTATACGAGTCCATCCATATGGATGGACTCGTAAGGAGACAGACACAGCCGGACGAGGTGCTAATCCTCCGATTGGGCCATTTGTCTGTAGATCTTCTGTCTTTCCTTCATACCCTCTTCCGCCTTTTGGAAGAGTATTTCCGCGTTTTCCGGAAAAGACCTGGTCAGGCTGGAATAGCGCACTTCGCCCATGAGAAACTCTTTGAAATTGCCCGTGGGTTCTTTGGAATCAAGAACAAAAGGATTCTTGCCCTCCCCTTTGAGCCTGGGATCATAGCGGTAAAGGGGCCAATAACCGGACTCAACTGCCCTCTTCTCTTCCTCTTGACTCTTGCCCATGTTCAGGCCGTGATTGATACAAGGTGAATAGGCGAGAATAAGGGATGGGCCTTGGTATGTTTCCGCTTCAACCAGGGCCTTCATGAATTGATTTTTGTTGGCCCCCATGGCTACGGACGCCACATAGACGTAACCGTAGGTCATGGCCATCCGTCCCATATCCTTCTTCCCGGTGGCTTTTCCAGCTGCCGCAAATTTGGCCACGGCCCCCATGGGCGTGGACTTGGAGGACTGACCACCCGTGTTGGAGTAGACTTCGGTGTCCAGGACAAGGATATTGATGTCATGGCCCATGGCCACCACGTGGTCCAGGCCACCGTAACCGATGTCATAGGCCCAGCCGTCTCCGCCTATAATCCAAACGGACTTCTTGGTCAGATAGTCGCTACGATCAAGAATGTCATAGAGCAGGGGACTTGCAGAATCCTCTTTGCTTATCAATTCTTCTTCAATGGCATCCTCGAGTTTTCGGCCGAATTCCCTGGATTTGACCCCGTCATTCATGGCCTCCAGCCATTGCTTCATGGCCTCTTTGAGGTTCTTTGAAATGTCGGAATCTATGGCTTGACGAACGAGGTCCGCCAATTTCTCGCGTCTTTGGGCCACAGCCAACTCCATGCCAAGGCCGTACTCTGCGTTGTCTTCAAAAAGAGAATTTGCCCAGGCCGGACCGTGGCCTTCCTCATTGACCGTATAGGGACAACTGGGCGCTGTGCCGCCGTAAATGGAGGAACAGCCGGTGGCATTGGCAATCATCATGCGGTCACCAAAGAGTTGTGTGATTACTTTGATATAGGGTGTTTCTCCACATCCGGCGCATGCCCCTGAGAACTCGAAAAGGGGCTGTCGAAACTGGCTCCCCTTTACGGAGGTGACCGGCATCATGTTGTCCAAGACGGGAAGTTGCGCAAAAAACTGATGGTTAGGGATCTGGGTGTCGGTTTGAGAGGCCAGGGGCTTCATGACCAGGGCCTTTTTCTTGGCCGGGCAAATGTCCGCGCAATTCCCGCAACCCGTGCAGTCTAACGGGCTGATTTGTATCCTGTACTTCAGGCCCTTCAGCTCTTTTCCCTTTGCATCTTGAGTCACAAAACTCTTCGGGGCCCCTTTGAGGTCCTCCTCCCTGGCCAACGCCGGCCGAATCACGGCATGGGGGCAGACAAAGGAGCACTGATTGCATTGAATACAGTTTTCCGGGATCCACTGGGGAACGTTGATGGCGACTCCCCTCTTTTCGTATTTGGTGGTCCCTGTGGGAAAGATCCCATCCGGGCTAAAGGCACTGACAGGGAGCTTATCTCCCTGCTGGGCCAGCATGGGTCTCATGACCTTTGTCACGAATTCCGGTTCATCCTGTTGCATATAGGCCTCATGGCCGGCCATGGCCCAGGCCTTTGGAACCCTAATCTTTTTCAACGCCCCGACAGCCCTGTCTACGGCGTCCACATTCATCTGCACGACCTTGTCGCCCTTCTTGCCATAGGTCTTTTTGATGGCCTCTTTGACATATTTGATGGCCTCTTCCGGCGGGATCACATTCGCGATGTGGAAGAAGGCGGCCTGCATAATCATATTGATGCGTCCGCCGAGCCCCAATTCAGCGGCGATCTTCACGGCGTCAATGTTGTAAAACGCCAATTTCTTGTGGACAATGGTCCTCTTCATGGGGTTGGGAAGTTTGGTCTCCATGTCTCCGAGGCTCCAGGGTGAATTGAGCAGAAAGGAGCCCCCCTCTTTGATGCCGTCCAGGATCTCATACTCTCTGACGAACGAAGGATTGTGACATGCAACAAAGTCCGACTGGGTCAGAAGATAGGAGGACTGAATCCTATGGGGAGAAAAACGCAGATGGGACATGGTAATGCCACCTGATTTTTTGGCGTCATAGTCAAAATAGGCCTGCGCGAACATGTCCGTATTCTCACCGATAATCTTTATGGCGTTTTTGTTGGCTCCAACCGTCCCGTCGGCACCCAGCCCCCAGAACTTGCATCGCACCGTCCCCTCGGGCGTGGTATCGATTTCTTCGGCCATATCCAGGGAGGAGTGGGATACATCGTCCACAATCCCTACGGTGAAATGCTTCTTGGGGGCAGAGGAGCGAAGGTTGTCAAAGACGGCTTTGACCATGGTCGGCGTAAAATTCTTACTACTCAGCCCGTACCGGCCGCCCACGAGCACGGGGTGTTCGCCCTCTTGCTGAAACAGTGTACAGATGTCCTGATACAGAGGTTCTCCCAGGGCCCCCGGGGATTTCAGCCTGTCGAGAACGGCAATCCGCTTGACCGTGGAGGGAAGGGCACTCAGAAAGTGTTTTTTTGAAAAGGGGTGATACAGGCGGACCTTGATGAGTCCAACCCTCTGCCCCAGGCCCTTGAGGTAGTTGACGGTCTCCTCGATGGTGTCACAGCTGGAGGCCATGGAGATGATGACCCTCTCCGCGTCAGGGTGACCCACATAATCGAAAAGGTTATAGGGCCGACCCACCAGGACGCCCACCTTTTGCATCTCCTCCTGGACGATATAGGGGATTCTGGCAAAAAAGGGACTTGCGGCCTCACGGTTTTGGAAGAAGATGTCGGGGTTTTGGGCCGTCCCTCTGAGCTGGGGGTATTCCGGGTTCATGCAACGGCTTCGGAAGTCTTCAATGGCCTCCCAGTCCACCAGCTTTGCCATGTCCTCATATTCAATGGCGTGGATTTTCTGTATTTCCATGGAGGTCCTGAATCCGTCAAAGAAGTGGATAAAGGGGAGGCTTGTACGGACACTCGAAAGATGGGCCACCAGGGCCAGGTCCATCACTTCTTGAACCGATGCTGAGGCAAGGAGCGAAAACCCGGTCTGTCTCACCGCATTTATGTCGGAGTGGTCGCCAAAGATGGACAGGGCATGGGGGGCCACGGTTCGGGCTGAGACATGAAAGACAGTAGGCATGATTTCCCCCGCGATCTTATACATATTGGGAATCATGAGGAGCAGGCCTTGGGAGGCCGTGAAGGTGGTGGAGAGCGCACCGGCAGATAGGGCACCATGAACCGCGCCGGCTGCTCCTGCCTCGGATTGCATTTCCTCGACCCGCAATGTCTGGCCGAATATATTCTTTCGCCCATAGGCCGCCCATTCATCGCAGTACTCGCCCATGCTGCTTGAGGGCGTGATCGGGTAGATGGCGGCCACTTCACTCATGGCATAGGCCACGTGGGCTGCGGCCTCATTTCCTTCAATGGTCATTGTTGTTGGCATTTTTTTCCTTTCCGATTGAAATTTTACTCATGTACACGTATCTTACGTGTCAAATCCTCTACTATAAACAGCATGATTTCATAATGTCAATCAAATAAACATGAAATTCGGCGAGAGGACAAAGGCCGAGGGACTCCAACGCGGGAAGAGCCTTTTGAGGTCCACGGGACTGTCCCGGATCTTAGAACGGATTGAGGAAGGCATGAAAGATGAAAGGGAAGGAGTCCAAAAAAACCTAGGTGAAAGGGGCCTTTGGGATCAATCCACCAAGTGGAGGAATCTTTTCCAGTGTGGCCATGACCAGTATACGATAAATGCCTTTCCCTTGATGGAATCAGCAGGGACGAATCCCCAGTATCTGCTGTCCTCACTGTTATCTCGGTTATCCCCCATGACAAAATAATGACCCTCCGGCACAGTGGCCGTGCAAAACAAGCATGTTTTCCCGGGGTTGTTCCAATCCTCGAATGAATCCTCGTAATCCCCGTACGGGTCATCGAATCGTTTTCCATTAATAAAGATTTCCCTGCCCTTTATTTCTATCTTTTCTCCGGGCAAGCCAATGAGACGCTTGATGAAGTCCTTGCTTTCGTCCTTGGGAAAGATAAAAACGATGATGTCACCCCGTGAGGGATTTTTGATGGGGATCAGTGTCTTTCGCAAGAAAGGGATCTTGATTCCGTAAATGAATTTGTTGACGAAGATGTGGTCTCCGATTAAAAGGGTCGGCTCCATGGAACCTGAGGGGATCTTAAAGGCCTGGACAACGAACGTTCTAATGAACAGGGCCAACAAAACAGCGATAGCCGCAGCTTCTCCGTACTCCCGCCAGGCACTTTTCTTCTTAATCGTCTCCGTAGACCTTTGATCCTTCAAGATTTCCTCCGGTTTTGCCTCTCTGCTTTATTGATCTTGCATTCAGTTGGATGGAGCAGCCTCGATTTCCGGTCGAATTTAATCTCTTATGGGGGCATTTGTAAAGGGATTTCTGCCCGTTTCTGTGAGACTCGTCCGGGGAAGAGCGCGGCTTTCTGGATGTGGAAAGGGTGAAAATATAGATTCAACATATAGTGTCATTTTTTATTTTTGTACACTATATATGCACAAATTATGTAAATTTTAGTTAATTTATAAGAAATTTCTTGACAAATATAGCCATATATATATGATAAGTAATTAGAAATTGAGATGAAATGGTTCTAACATCACGCGCATGCGGAGGACGAGTCGGTGTATAATATTGTGAAAGAGATTCGAGAACAACTCCTGATGAGTAAGGCGGAATTGGCCAGAAAAGCGGGGGTTTCACCGCTCACTATCGATAGGATAGAGAAGGGAAAGAGCTGTCGTATGGAAACAAGGCGGAAGATTATTCTGGCTCTTGGTTATCATCTCTCCGACAAAGACAAGATTTTCCCTCAGGATTAGAAGAGGGCTCAACTATGCCTACACCCAAAAAGAATCAGCTAATAGGGTTGGATATTGGGACCCATTCCATCAAGCTGGTGGAAATAGACGACAGCAAGAAGGGACGGATTCTCAAGAGTTTTGGCATCATTGGATTGCCGCAGAATGCTATCGTGGAAGGATCCATTAAGGAGATGGAAATCGTCTCCTCCGCCATAAAAGAACTATATAAGCAGTTGAAAATAAAGAATAAAAACGTGGCAGCCTCGATTTCCGGGTATTCGGTTATAGTGAAAAAGATAACCATTTCCAGAAGAGGGGAAGCGGAACTGGAATACACCATTAATGAAGAGGCCGAGCAATACATCCCTTTTGATATCAGTGACGTGAATCTTGATTATGAGGTCTTGAGCGCCCCGGAAGTTGGGAGCCCTGATGGGGACGAAGAAGAGATGGCAGGGCTCATGGATGTGATGCTTGTGGCAGCAAAGAAGGATATCGTGGATGATTACGTCAGTCTACTGCAGCTCTCCGGACTCAATCCCGTTGTACTTGACGTGGATGCCTTTTCTGCACAGAATGCCTTTGAGATGGCTTCAGGAGAAAGAGAGACTTCCGGGTGCTATGCCATTGTCAATGTGGGGGCGGAGGAGTTGGGGATAAACGCCGTTAAAGACGGCATCTCTATCTTTACAAGGGATTCTTCTTATGGCGGATCCCAGATTACAGAAGCCATCATGTCAAGGTTCGATGTCAACCATGAGGAAGCAGATCGAATCAAGCTGGGTGGGACCAAAGTGGATAAAGAGAGAGAGGCCCTGGAAGACATCTTTACGTCTGTGATATCGGGTTGGGTGCAGGAAATAAAGCGGGCCCTTGACTTTTTAGGGACAACCTATCCCGATGAAACCATTGACAAAATGTTTTTGACCGGAGGTTCTTGCAGGATACCCGGTTTCCGAGAGTATTTGGAAACGGAAACGGAAATTCCCATAGAAGAGTTAAACCCTTTTTCGGGTCTTCAAATCAACGAAAAAATCTTTGATCCTAAGTACTTGAGTTATATGGCTCCCCAGGCCGCCGTGGTAGTGGGCTTGGGATTGAGGAGTATAGGGGACAAATGATTAGAATAAACCTCCTGCCTTTCAGGGCCGCCAGAAAGAAAGAGAATATTAGACGACAGGTCAGCTATTACTTCGGAAGCGTGATACTTGCTCTGGCAGTCATGACATATGCGTTTCTGCAAGTACGAGGCGAGTTGAACTCGCTAAAAGGAGAAAAGCAAAGAATAGAAACGGAATTGGCTACCTTTGAGGAGACGATCAAAAGGATCAACGAATTAGAAAAGATGATAGCCGACATAAGAAAAAAGCTGGATGTGATCAAGGACCTTGAAAAAAAGAAGACAGGACCGGTGCATCTCCTTGATCAAGTTGCCGAAGCAGTGCCCAGAGACAAGTTATGGCTTTCTTCGTTTGTTGAAAAAGAGGGTAAACTGACCCTGACAGGGACCGCAATGGATAATGAAACATTCTCTGTTTTTATGACGAGATTGGCGGAGGCTGAACTGATTACAAGCGTGGATATGAATGAAACAAGAGCAAGATCCATTCCTGAATATAAATTGAATGTTTTTGATTTCTCTTTGGAGTGTATCACCTATGCGCACAAAGAGCTTGAACCCGAACCAAAGAAGGTGAAAAAAAGATAGGGTTAAGAAGAGAAGAGAATCGGTAACAAATGGATACCACAGCCTTTTTTGAACAAGTAGAAAAGATAAAGATGCCCGTTAGGATCGGAATATTTTGCGGAACGATCCTCTTGTTGGCCGGCGCTTTTGTCTGGTTTCTATATCTTCCCAAAGTGGAGGAGATTAATAAGACGGAAGAAGAGATTGTTCAATTGGAGCAGAAGTTAAATCAGGCCAGAGTCAGGGCCAAGAGGCGTGAGGCGCTTGAACAAGAGTATGCCCAGGTCGATGCTCAGTTTGAGGAGGCCCTCAAACTCTTGCCTGACAGCAAAGAGATACCGAGCCTGTTGACGACCCTTAGCCGATTGGGGGCTGACGCTTCCCTGGATATTCGTCATGTCAGGCTTCAACAGGACAGGCCGAAGGATTTCTATATGGAAATTCCTGTCTCGCTGGAAGTGAGCGGGCCCTACCATAACGTAGCGGTTTTTTTCGATAAGGTGGGACGCATGGAACGAATCGTCAACATACTGAACGTATCCATGAGGCCCACTCAGGCGCTCTCTACCACATTAGTCACCACATGTGATGCGGTAACTTACCGATTTAAAGGCGAAACGGATGTCACCGAGACCAAAAAACAGAAATAATCTTATTCTCCTATTTCTTTCTTTCTTTTTTGCCTGCGTTTATGCCCAGGCCGCACAGGAGGTCATTGATAAGGAAAAGACCGGAGAAGAGGTTTTGAACATTGTGGAAACAACAGACCCTCAGAAGCCTGCGAGTGAAGGCAAAGACGACTATGTCTACGACCCTAGTGGGAAGACCGACCCATTCAAATCCTTTATTGCTCTTCAAGAAGAGATGGAGGAGATGAAGAGAAGAAAACCCAGGACTTACCTGGAGACCGTGGAGCTGTCCCAACTTCAACTGACGGTGATCATTACCAGTGGAAAAGAGAGTTGGGCCATGGTTCGAGATTCAAAGGGTCTGGGTCATGTGATCAAGAAAGGGACGTTCATCGGGACCGATGGAGGAATTGTCCATGAGATCACAGACAAAGAGGTTATTATCCGGGAAGAATACAAGGACTTCAGGGGAAACATAAAATACAGAGACAGATCCAAGAGATTACCGTCTCTCATGTAATCCGATCGTAATTTCCCAGCGCGCGTGTGGGCTCGAGACGATATATTAGATCATTGTGAGTATAGAGAATCAACTTCTAGGGAGATCATTCATGGGGAATAAAGCCAACTTTTGCAAAAAGGCCATATCTTCTCTATCTATTCCTTTGGGTATAGGGGTGTTGTTCTTCAGTGCGTGTGCTACACCCACGACTCAACAAGCCGTCACAGAGGAGTCCGAGACCCCTATCATAGAGTCTTTGAGGGTTCGGCCGTCCGCGGAGGGTACCGTGGTAGAGATCGTGAATTCAAAACCCACCCCGTATACGGCCTTTAAACTGATAGATCCGCCCAGGGTGATTGTCGATATCCCGGGGGAACTCAGGAGCGGTCTCCAAAAGACCACTGAGCTGGATGACGAAAATGTCAGGGAGATTCGTCTGGAACCAAGCGCCACCCAGACGCTGACCACGAGGATGGTGGTGAGTCTGGCCAGGGATGTGGACTACGAGGTGGTTGATCAAGGGCCCATCATCACCTTGACGCTTACACCCAGCGAGCCCTCCAGGGTCGCCGAGGTGTCAAAGATCACCGAAGCCCCGGAGCCTCCTCAAAGCGATCCAGCCGAACCGAGGATCTTTTTCGACCCAGAAGAAACCACCAGTCTGAATCAGATTCTGGGTGTGGATTTCATGATGCTTGATGGTGGCCGGTCTCTCCTGGTGGTGACGACAGATAAGAAGACGACTTATGAAATGCAGCGAAAAGGGCCTAAGGCGCTTGAGCTGACCCTTGAAGAAAGCACAATCCCTCCCTTGCTTATGAGGCGGCTTGATTCTCAGTATTTTGAGGGAGCTGTGGATCGCGTTAAGGCCTCGGTGATGGATAGTCAGGTTGTCCTGGACATATCCCTCAGAGACGTGGTTCCTTTTCATGTGAAACAGACGGTTGCCGGGATCAGTGTAGATTTTGAGGCGACTCCTGTAAAACCACCCGTCAAGACCCTCACGCCGGTGCAGGTGGCTGAGACGACTCAGGTGCGGGCAGCGTCGCTGCGAGAGAGGTCAACAACAGATGTGCCGGTCCCACTCGCCTCCATGCAGACGTTAGCGACAACCGGGACCTCAACCCTCACTTCCGGTACAACCCTCCAAACCGCCCCAAAGATCTATACGGGCGAGCCCATGACTTTTGAGTTGGCGGATGCGGAGGTCACCAATGTCCTGCGCATGATGAACGAAGTGACGGAACTGAACATCATATCGGATCCGGACATTTCCGGTGAAAGGGTCAACTTGAACGTCCATAATGTCCCCTGGGACCAGGTCCTGGACATCATCCTTCTGAGCAATAGTCTGGCCAAGAGACAGATTGCCCCCAACATCCTCATGATT
>Ga0307419_10001491_pt1 | contig 11999 bp, 10 predicted proteins | sample SalMarWE160230MG_2_FD_202512 | JGI IMG/M metagenome (GOLD analysis project Ga0307419, IMG submission 202512) | Salt marsh sediment microbial communities from the Plum Island Ecosystem LTER, Massachusetts, United States - WE1602-30 | ecosystem: Environmental > Aquatic > Marine > Intertidal zone... | reverse complement strand
ATTATCAGCTACATATATTAACAATCCTCATTAACTTATCAACATATCAACCACCCCCCAAAAATAAATGTGTATAAAGGGTAGTTACGAAGTAGAGAGGGGGGATGGGGGGTGAGTACCTCCCGGTCTCGCAATCTTCACAAACACCTCCTCAACCGACTCCGCATTATATTGCCTTTTTAATTCAGCCGGAGTATCAAGTGCTACAATCTTACCCTCGCTCATGATTGAAACGCGGTCACAGTATTCTGCCTCGTCCATATAATGTGTAGTAACAAATACAGTTATATTCATCGCCGCTGTTTCATATATCATTTCCCAGAACTGCCGTCTTGTTATCGGATCGACACCCCCAGTAGGTTCATCAAGAAAAACAATCCTGGGTTCATGGAGCACCGCGATTGCGAAAGCAAGCTTCTGCCTCAGTCCCAACGGCAGATCCGAAATGATCCTGTTTTCATATTCCTCAAACTTCAGTTTATCAAGGAGCTGATGGATTCTTTCCTTCAGTGCAGGCAGCTTCATACCGTAAATACCACCGTAAAGAATGATGTTTTCCCTCACCGTAAGATCCTCGTAAAGAGAAAACTTCTGGCACATATAGCCTATATTTTTCTTGATTTTCTCGGGCTGTGTGCCGGCATCAAAACCGGCAACTGTGGCTCTCCCAGAAGTGGGACGGGATAGACCGGAAAGAATCCTTATTGCAGTTGTTTTTCCTGCACCGTTAGCGCCCAGAAAGCCGAATATTTCACCTTCATAAACCTCAAAATTAAGATTGTCGTTGGCAGTAAAACTTCCAAACTTCTTTACCAGGTTCTTTACCGATATTACTATGTTGGTTGTCATTCTGTTTACTATAACCCACCCCTTTCCCCTCCAGGGAGGGGATATTTTATGTTGTCCCTTTTTCCATAAGTTCCAGAAACCTGTCTTCAATTCCGGCTTCAGATTCCTCAATAACTGCATCATCTATTCCTGTCTTAACCAGAAATTCACTTAGAGAGTCATCAATGATGTCGTCAATAAAGGTTACATGTGCCGAATCACCGAAGGGATAAACTGTTACAACTCCGGGGAACTGGCGTAACACGCTTATCAGTTTGTATTTCTGACTGGTTTTTATCCTGAACAGTCTCCGTGAAAAACCCTCCTTTATTTTAACCGGGGAATCTATCGAAAGGATCTTCCCGGCCTGGATGAGAGCCACTCTGTCACATCTCATTGCTTCATCCATATAGGGTGTTGATACTATTATTGTTATATTGTGATGTTTAAGCTTTTTCAGCATATCCCAGAATTCTGACCGGGAAACGGCATCAACACCTGTTGTCGGTTCATCGAGGACAAGCAATGCGGGTTTGTGAATCAGTGCACACGACAGGGCCAGCTTCTGCTTCATTCCTCCCGAAAGCCTTCCCGCAAGCCTCTTTTTAAATGGTTCAATATGTGAATAGATATCAGAAATCAGGTCATAGTTTTCTTTCACTGTTGTTCCAAAAACTGTTGCATAGAAATTAAGATTTTCTTCAACCGACAGGTCCTGGTAAAGACTGAAGCGTCCCGGCATATATCCAATATTCTTACGAAGCTCTTTAAAACCTGTTACGACATCGTGTCCCATAACCCTTATTTCTCCTTCATCGGGCAGGAGGAGAGTGGTAATTATCCTGAAAAGGGTTGTTTTACCTGCTCCGTCCGGACCAATGAACCCGAATATTTCAGATTCATTTACTGAAAAGGAGATATCTTCCAGGGCTTTTGTTTCCCCGAAATTTTTTCCTATGGCCGATGATTCAATTATCTTTTGCATCATTTTCAGAAAATTGCCTCTCCCGGCATACCTGATTTCATCGTACCGTCATTCTTTATATCAATTGTCACAGCATAAACAAGCGTTACACGCTCTTCTTTTGTCTGGATGATCTTCGGAGTGAATTCTGCTTTTTCTGAAATATAACTTACTGTCCCGGGGAATGAAGTGTATCCTTTCTTTCCATCATCTACCCTTACAGTGCATTCTCCGCCTGTTTTAATACTTCCCAGCTGGGCTCCGCTGACATACACTTTAAGCTTAATCAGTGAAAGGTCAGCGATCTTAACCAGTGGTTTGCCTGCTGTAGTCATCTCCCCGGCCTCAGAATACTTTTCAATTACAGTCCCCTTCAGAGGGCTTTTTACACGGCTTCGGTTAAGCTGTTCGTTAAGAGTTGCCTTTTTCGATTCAAATACCGACAATTCTGCAGCTATTGATGCTTTCTGGGTGTTATTGGCTGCAATCTGTTTTTGCAGTACTGCAACCTGCCCGGCAAGATCATCATACTGTTTCTGTGTTGCCGCATCATCCTTCAGCATATTCTTAATCCGGGCAATGTTAATTTTCAGATTTTCGATCTGCTGGATAAGAATGTCATTCTGAGCATTTATTGAATTAATGCGCGTCCGAACACTTCTCATTCCCGCATTAATCTCCTCCTTCTGCAGATGGAACAGGGTCGTATCGATAAGAGCAATTTCTGTTCCCCTGTCAATTTCTGAACCCTCTGTTATATCTAACTTAAGGATTCTTCCGCTTGTTTCAGCTGAGACAAACACCTCAGTGGCCTCAAAATTACCATAGGCATCTGCCTCATCAGCGTTGTTCCCGCAGCCGGTTGTCAGCAGTGCTCCGATGATTATTAATGATTTGGTTTTCATGTTATTCAATCTCCTTTCCACTTATGTTATAATATTCCACCTGTGCTTTAGCCAGGTTTATTTTATGTATTTCATGATTGATCTGAGCCTGTTTTTCTGAATTCATCTCATTCATATATTCAGTAATGGTGATGGTTCCGTTTTCGTACTGTGATTCAGCTGAGGCAGTTATCCTTTTCCTTATTTTGATCAGTTCTGAATCGGATTCAACTAGAGATTTAAGACTTGTTATCTCGGCCTGTTTTGCATCCAGCAGTCTTTTAAGATTTTCTGTCAGATCGGTTTTCCTGTTATCGATTATCCCCTGCTGAAGATTTATTACCTGTTTTTCATTCTTTGCTTTATTCCAGTCGAAAATGTTCCATTTCACACCGGCCCCGAGAATATAGTAAGGAGCAAACTCATCTTTAAAGAAATTATTTCCGGGAGGATTTCCATAACCAAGGGTTGCAAAACCAAATGCTTTTGGCATTCTCTTGCTCTGTATTACCTGCAGGGAAGCATCAAGCTGCTCTTTCCTGAGGTCGAATAAATGTAATTCAGGTCGCGATAATTCTGCTTCCTGTTCCACTGCTATTGATGGAAGAACAAATTCTGTTGAAGCATCGATCTCAGCGCCTGTAAGATCTGTCAGAATCTTTAATAGTGTGGTTTCCTTTATCTCATTTTCTTTAAGCTGCTGCCCGAGCTTTATCTTTTCAGAAACAAGAACATCAATATCCGATTTTAATAACACACCGCTGGCAAGAGCCGAATTCATTGATGAAATACGCTTGTTTACCAGCTCCAGGTAATTGTTCAGAAGCTCTTTTTGACGCTCAATAAGCAAGAGGCTGAAATAACAGCTGTTTATCTGCTCCCGCAGTTTGTATATATCAGTATCAGTTTGTTTCTCGTTTATGCTGCGACCTGCTTTTTCAAGAGCCCGCGCCCCCTTTATCGCGCCACCGTCATAAATCATCTGGTTTATATCCAGTGTTAATTTATACTGTTCGTGGGGAAGAGGATCTATCAGGTCGGCTATACCGGGAACCGGTAAAGACCCCAGCATATCAGTCATATCGATGACTGAAGAATTATAAATGAAACTGCCATTTGCATCGAGAGAAGGAAGCCATCCTGAAGCAAGGTTTTTATCCTTAAGCTCCCATATTGATGAATAATCAGCTTTTTCCTGCGCAAGTGCATTGGACTCAGCTGCTTTATCATAGCACTCTCTGAGTGTTAAGATCTTCTGGCCCTGAACAAATGATATCCAGGAGATTATTAATATAAACAGAATAGAGACTCTTTTTTTCATATATCTTTTTTAATTACTTTTTACTTCATATTTCATACTGCCTGCTTCTTACTTCTTACTTATGTATGGCATTTATGACAAAATCTGCAGCATACTCTTTCCTTTTTTCAATATATTCATTGAAATCATATCCCATTTTTTCCATAATACTGGCAACTATTGGTTTGGCTATAAAAGGAAAAACGCTCATTGCAGCAATAGAGGTCATCAGCTGTGGTATTGTCTCTCTGGTAATATTGTATCTTGTCAGCTCCTCCTTATGCTGTTCCTCCAGTATGCTCCATAATTTATTTATGTCAATACCCTGAATGAGCCTTTTAATCCTGGCCGGATTCCGGTGTATTTCGTTTATAAGGAATCCCGGCAGCCTGGGATTTTTTTCAAGAAATGTTATGTGCTCTTTAAAGAAGAACCTTATCTTATCTTCCAGGGACAGATTTTCATCAAGTATAGGCGCAAACTTTTTGAACATCTGTCCTGCGATCATCTCAAAGACAGCATTGAACAGGTGGTCCTTTGTCCTGTAATAATAATGAAGAAGTGACTTGTTAATACCTGCATGTTCAGCTATTTCCTTCATGCGGGTTCCATCCATCCCTTTTTCAATAAAAACTTCTGTGGCCGATTCAAAAATTTTCTCCTCGGTCAGTTTATCCTTTTCTGTCATGTCAATTAACTATTTAATTTAACCAGATAAATAAACCATATAGTTTAACCAATTGGTCAAATGTAAAACATAATTTTATTAAATGCAAATTTTTTTGAAAAAATACGGACTAAAGACCGGAGTTAGTACAAAAAATAATACTTAATTCACAAAGATGGGTAATAGTGTCTCAAAGGACTTCTTTATGATCTTATCCATGAATTCGTCTATACATTCAGCCTGTTTACCTATTTTCTATTATCAAATATACTTGTGCATATACTTTTAACGTTTTCCTGATATGCTTTAACTAACAAACCTTAAGAATGGGGAAGAATTTTTACTTTGCACGCTGCAGAATAGTCGTGATGATAATTTTTTCATTTTATGCCGCTTCAACTTCAGCACAACAAAGAGAATACAATTTTAATGCTCCCGGGAGCAAGTGTTATTTCAGATATCTGAGTTTTACTGCCGACGGTGATTATTCTATGATAAAGAGGCCTTTTATCTTCATTCTTGGTGAAGAGACCCAAACGGCTGCCGATTTATTTGAAAACGATACGTTAAAAAACTCGTCGGCATTCACAAATTACTATTTTGTTTACCTGCCAGGAATAATTAATGGATCAGGACAAAGGCTCGAATGTATTGAAGCACTGGTAAGCCTTTTGACTTACAATTACAAGTATGGGAAAAGCAATCTGTTTTTACAGGTAAATGATACAACAATAAAATGGGATGATATAAATACATATCGACTCAGGGCAGTATTTAAAAGCATAAGATTACAAGGAGAAGAAGAATACCTTACGGTCAATAAATCAGAAACAGGATCAATACAGGAAGATTTCAGGGAATCGGCTGCAGCATACAGTGAAGAAAAAAAACCGGCTGAAGACTTTGCAAAATACTATATTGAAGAAGAGTCAGAGTTAGCTCCCGAGGCGGATCCTCTCTTTTCAAAACCGCAGAAGACATATTTCGGACCTCCGGAAAAGACTAATTATACTCTTACGGGAATTATAATTGATAATACCACCGGGGAGGCTCTTCCTTTTGCCGCCATACAGGTAAAAGGTACAATCATCGGAACTTTGACGAATGCTGACGGATATTTCACACTGTTAAAAGTGCCGGCTGACACATGCACCCTGGCAGCACAGTACCTGGGATATGAAAAACGGCTGATATTCCTTACGCCACAAAGTCCGGACAGGGATTTTCGTATTGAATTAAAGCAGCAATCCCATACCCTTCAGGAAGTAATGGTAACTGCATATAAAGATGATGTGGCTTTTATAAATAAGGCAGAGGTCGGGACTATAAAATTTACCCCGGTGAAGATGGAACAATTGCCAAGTATAGGTGAAAAAGATATTATGAGATCATTTCAGCTTATGCCGGGGATAAGTGCCTCAAATGAATCATCGTCAGGGCTGTATGTTCGAGGCGGCACTCCTGATCAGAATCTGGTGCTGTATGACGGTTTTACTGTTTATCATGTTGATCATCTTTATGGATTTTTCAGCGCCTTTAACTCAAACGCTCTTAAAGACATTCAGCTTTTTAAGGGAGGATTTGAATCAAGATTCGGAGGACGTATTTCTTCAGTGACTGAGATTACCAGCAAAGAGGGTAATCAGAAACAGATAAACTTTGGATTTGATGTCAGTCTGCTCAGCACAAACCTTTTTGCTGAAATCCCTGTTGGAAAAAAGTTCACCTCTTTTATAGCATTCAGGAAATCATACCAGGGTACTATTTATGATATGATTTTTAAGAAATTCAATAAAAGCTCTACCACAGAGGCTCCTGATGTTGGAACCGGACCCGGGCAAAAATTCTCACAAAGTACAGAAGTGGATTCCTATTTCTATGACCTTAATGGCAAGTTTACCTATCGGCCTACAGATAAAGATATTATATCACTCAGCATTTTTAACGGCACCGATAAGCTTGATAACAGCTTTGCATCAGATATTCCATCCTTCGGTCAGGCTCGTTCAAACTTCAGTATGAATTCTGTGGACCTTACAAAATACGGTAATATCGGGAGCAGCCTGAAATGGTCAAGAAAATGGAATTCAAAACTATATGGGAACACAATTCTCAGTTACTCGAATTATTATAATAAAAGAGACCGCTCCTCAGAAAGAACATTTGTAAGACCCGATAGCAATTTTGAGACCAATATGAGCGGGATCTTTGAGAACAATGATCTTAAAGATTACAGCATAAAGTCTGATTATCAGTGGGAAATGAGTCAGTTCAGTCAGATTCAGCTTGGAGTTTTTGGAACATTATATGATATTAAGTATTCCTATGCTGAAAACGATACTGTAACGATACTTGATCGCGATGGAAGGGCATTGCTTGCCGGTATATATGTACAGGATAGAATAAAATTACTGAAAGACAAAATCCAATTTCTTCCCGGTATCAGGACTGATTTTTTCCAGACAACCGGCGAAGTTTATTTTGAACCGCGTGCATCAATTTCCTTTAGTGTGACCGACAGGTTGATCCTGAAAGGATCCACCGGCAAATTCTACCAGTTTGCTAACCGTGTTATGCGTGAAGATATTATGTCAGGCAGCAAGGAATTCTGGGTACTTTCAGATGGCGCCTCTGTCCCTATAAGTTCCGCAATACATTATATTGCCGGGGTATCATACGAAATGGACAGATATAACCTGAGCGTGGAAGGTTACTATAAGAAGATCAGCAATCTGACAGAGTATTCCCTCAGGATAAATGCCAACCCTATGGGCATCGACTATAATGAAAATTTCTTTAACGGATGTGGATATGCAAAAGGTCTTGAGTTCCTTGTACAAAAAAGCACAGGGAGCCTTAACGGGTGGATAAGCTATACACTGGGTGAGGCGAAAAATCATTTTAACGAATATTCTGATGCCTATTTCCCGGCAAATCAGGATGTTACTCATGAGTTTAAAATTGTTGGTCTTTATAAACACAAGCGGTGGGACTTCTCGGCAAACTGGATATATGCAACAGGAAGGCCGTATACGGCTCCTTCGGGAGCTTACACAATTACTTTACTTGATGGCACGGTAAAAGAGTTTTTCACGGTAACATCAAAAAACAGTGTACGGCTGCCCGATTATCACCGTCTCGATATTGCTGCCACTTACAAACTACTGATGGGCTGGAGGGGTGATAAAAAACGACGCGAACTGGGAAGTGTCAGCATATCGCTGTTTAACCTTTATAATCGTAAAAATGTATGGTATAAACAATATGTAATTGAAGATGGTGAAATACTCGAAACGAATGTTAGCTATCTCGGAATAACACCCAATATTACACTTTCATTAAAATTAAGATAATATGAAACTCAGAATGATCATATTATTGCTGATACTGTTAATAACAGTACAGGCATGCACTGAGAAAGATGACTCAGAATTCACTGATATTCCTATCATAGAAGCATATTTGTGTCCCGGTAAGTGTCTGACACTTTCAGTAAACAGACAAATACCATTTTCTTCAGATGTAGAGTATTCATCAGATGATTTAAGTTCCCTCGAAATAACGGTTTCGAACAATAATACCAACTATATTCTTATACCATTGGGGAACGGGTTATATATTGATTCAACCCTGGTTATAGCTGAGGGTGAAAGATATGATCTCTCCTTTTATTACAACTCCATGCATGTGTCTGCTTATACAGATATTCCCGTAAAACCGCTTAATTTTGAACAATCAGAAACAATTATTTCAGTCATGCGGATGGACAGCACCTCGACACCTACAGCCGGGGGAGGGATATGGGAAATGCCTGAATCTCTTACACTTACCTGGGATAATAATAATGCTTCCTATTATATTGTTGTAATAGAAAATATAGAAGAAACACTTGATCCGGTACGTGATTTTGGTGATGAGGATATACCCGGTGGCAGATTCAATAAGACACCTACTACCTCAGCCGGTCTGCGGATGATGCCGCAGGAATTCCAGTATTTCGGAAACCACCGGATAATATTATATCATGTTTTACCAGATTATGCTTCCCTTTACGAAGAGACAACCACAAGTTCCCAGAATCTAACAAATCCTTCAACAAGCATTACTAACGGATATGGGATATTTACCGGACTGAATTCAGATACTCTGTATTTATATATAGATGAACAAAAATGAGTAATAAACCTGATCCAAAACGAATTAACATTATTGAAGTGATGTATACCTGAGTCTGAGACTGTTGCTTACCACGCTCACTGAACTGAGAGCCATTGCTGCTCCGGCGATCATGGGATTAAGCAGGAAACCTGTGAACGGAAACAAAACTCCTGCAGCCACGGGTATACCTATAATATTATATATAAATGCCCAGAACAGATTCTGTTTTATTGTTCTGGCGGTATATCTTGAGAGTTTTATTGCCTGTGCAAGAGCCTGCTTTGCATCTGCAAAGTAGGAAACAGTATTGACCTCTTTCAGCCATTTCCCTGCGAAATCTTCCAGTTCCTTATCAGCAATAATGTTAAATTCATTTAAAAGCCTTCTGTTGCCTATATAATATTCCTTTTCATCAACTACTGCTTTTACTCCCATACCGGTTAAGCTTTCAACATGATTAATAAAAGTGTCAATGCGTGCAGCACAGTTGGCGCATGACATTCCTGTCACAGGATATGTTTTCGATATTGTCACTTCTTGGAGGATCTTATAAAACAATAACATTTGACCAGTAAAAAAGTTAAATACTTGCATAAAAAATAAAAAAATCTTCGTAAAAATTTGTATTATTAAAAAATAATATTTTATATTTGCAATATATAAGTAAATTATATATACAAAAACCATGATATCAAACGAACTTATCAAAGGGTCATTAAAAACAATAGTATTGAAACTATTGAAAGAAAATAGGCGTATGTATGGTTATGAAATTACCCGCAAGGTAGAGGATCTGACCGAGGGAAAGATAAAACTTACCTACGGGGCATTATATCCTGTTCTTCACAAGTTTGAAAGCGAAGGTGTTCTGATCACAGAATCAGAAAATTTCAATAACCGTATCCGTATTTATTACAGTCTCACCCCAAAGGGGGACTCCGTTGTTGCAGAAAAGCTCAAAGAACTTAATGAATATATTGAGTCGCTTCAACGGATCATTGAACCTAAAACCGGTTTAAACTATGCCTGAACTGAGTCTTCAGAATATCGACCAGATCAGCCGGGATATCAACCGGCAGGAAATAACATTTTCCCATCTGCTTGCGGACCTGATCGATCATGTATGTTGCGACGTTGAATACGAAATGCAGTCGGGACTCGATTTTGGTGCGGCTTACAGGAAGGTGAAGCAGAAAATGGGATCACGCAGATTAAAGGAGATACAGGAAGAGACACTTTATGCAGTTGACACAAAATACAGACAAATGAAAAACACTATGAAAATTTCAGGCATTATCGGCACAGTGTTGCTTGGTTTTGCCGCAATGTTCAAAATTCAGCATTGGCCATTGGCTGGTGTCATGATGACCCTGGGGGCTGTTACACTGGCATTTGTATTTATGCCTTCAGCCCTTGGAGTCCTCTGGAAAGAGACTCACAGCAGGAAAAGAATTTTCTTGTTCATCTCTGCATTCTTTGCAGGATTATTCTTCATTTTGGGCACTTTGTTTAAAGTACAGCATTGGCCGGGAGCAGGTATAATACTGAATCTGGCAGCCCTTTTTGGTATTTTATTCTTTGTTCCGGCATTGCTTGCAAGTAAACTTAAGGATACCGAAAAACAGCATAAAAAACCTGTTTATATTCTTGGCGCAATTGGAGTTATCATTTATTTGGCAGGCATGTTGTTCAAAATCATGCATTGGCCGCTTGCTACTTTATTTATGGTGGCCGGTTTAATAGTACTTTGTGGAGTGGCTTTCCCGTGGTTTACATGGATTACATGGAAGGAAGATAAATCTGTCAGCACCCATTTCATTTATATGATTATAGGAGTGCTTGTGATAATTGTTCCGGGTGCCCTGATTAGCCTCAATCTTCAAAACTCTTATGAAAAAGGTTTTTACCCTCATCTTGAAAGACAACAAATGATTTATAAAGTTAAATCAGATCAGAATAACCTTTTTATGGCTAAGTATCACGATTCCCTGAATTATCCTCAGATGGAGCAAATCCATTCAAAAACAGCTAAGGTAGTCACGTATATCAATGATATCCAGGTACAGATGGTTCAGGAATCAGAGGGAAAACCGGGAAAACCGGCAATTGCTAAAGATCAGATCAGTCAGACCGAATACGGACCGATGATATTATATAACAATCTTACGAATCCCTTTACTCCGGAACCTGTTGGAGAATTTCTCCTGAATGGATGCGAACAGCGGCAAAACCTTGAATCCGAAATATCAAATTACACAAAATTCATTTCCGAACTTTCTTTTGATGACACTGGAAATTATTCTTTATTCCAGGAAGCTTCAGAAAATTTAGCGGGATTGCTTCCCGGTAAAACATCTGTAGCAATGATGACCGGACTACATTCATTGGAGTTAATGAAAAATACTCTTCTATGTATTGAATCCGATTTATTAAATACTATTGCAAGTAATTAATAATTAAATTAATACGAGAAATCATGAAACAAAAGCTTTATATATTAGGTTTTATAACTGCACTTATTGTCTTTACAGGTACTATATTTAAATTGAACCACTTTCCGGGTGCAGGTATATTAATTACTATCGGACTTGTAACATTTGTTCTGATCTTTATTCCTGCTGCTCTGATAAATCATTACAAGTATGCAGGGAACAAACAGAATCTATCTCTTCATATTATAACATGGTTGACTTGCTTTATAATATTCACCTCCATGTTATTTAAAATAATGCACTGGCCCGGGGCAGGATTAATGCTCATAATTGCACTTCCAATTCCATACATAGTATTTCTCCCCGTTTTCCTGGTCACAACATCAAGGAATAAAAACTTTAGTATTTATAATACGGTTTTCGTTCTTCTACTCCTGGCAGTGAATTCAATATTTGCGGCACTTCTTGCTCTGAATGTATCAAGATACAGGATCCATGACAGTTATGATTTATCTGCCAACTATATTAAGGTTGAATCAATTCTGGATCAACTCCCTGCAATAGCATCACAATCGCCCGTTAACCAGAAGATTGATGAAGTATTAAAGACGGTTAATAATTATCAGAATCTGATCTTTATATATGACGGGACAACGAAAGATGCCTGGAACAAAAACCAGGATGTTCTTTTTCACCCTGACAGAAGAGATTGGGCAATCAGGGCTTTGAAAGAATCAGGTGAGGTACCGGTTGCCTCAAAACTTCA
>Ga0307419_10001490_pt1 | contig 11999 bp, 10 predicted proteins | sample SalMarWE160230MG_2_FD_202512 | JGI IMG/M metagenome (GOLD analysis project Ga0307419, IMG submission 202512) | Salt marsh sediment microbial communities from the Plum Island Ecosystem LTER, Massachusetts, United States - WE1602-30 | ecosystem: Environmental > Aquatic > Marine > Intertidal zone... | reverse complement strand
TGAGGATCTTAAGGGGTACCTAATACAACTGAACACGGAAGTTGCCCAAACAACAGCAAAATCATATCAATCACTTAGAAATAGGGTTGAAGAGTTAATAGATTTGGTTTCATCCTCTGATAGAAAGTCCTAAGAGTTAGTGCTTTCACTCCAAATCCATGCCCCCTCACAAAGTCATCTTTCTAATTGTAGGACTCATATGTATGATCTTAGCCATACTAGGAGGTTTCATGTATCCCCTTGATACGGTAGACTTTCTATGGATTTTACTTTATGAAGTGACTATTTTCCTTGCTGTAACAGGTATTCTTCTCTTGATACGGCGTGAGGGATTTGTTGAAGAAGAGTCGGCCAGCTAATATTATCTCTTTACAAACTTTTAATATGGGTTTCAATTGTGCTCAGGTTCAGCGAGTCCTTAATCAAATGTCTGTGGTGTATCTAATGACTGAAATGAATGAACGGTCTAGCCCGCCAATCACTCTGATTGACCCGATTGATATGTCGAAGCTTGATCCTAAGTTTCGAAATGAAATAAAGAGCATGCCAAATGGTGAAGAGCTCTCAGCATGTTTTGCCTGTTCTACTTGCACAGCAGCATGTCCAATAGCAAACATGTGGAAATACAAACCACATCAGCTCATTCGGATGATTCTTCTGGGAATGAAGGAAGAAGTCCTCTCTTCGAATGAAATCTGGTTGTGCCTTACATGTTACCAATGTCAGGAACGTTGTCCACAGAAAGTGCGTGTGACTGACATCTTCTTTGATTGCAAGAATCTAGCAGCGGAAGAAGGGAAAATACCTCCCAATGTTGTTGCATTAGCTAAAGAACTTCTTACAAAAGGTCAACTCTACACTGTGACAGCAGATTGGGAACGGGAAGACATGGGGCTTGAACCAGAAGTACCAGGTCTCTCTACAGAGGCAATCAAGAACATTCTGAAAGATACTCGTACAAGCAGGATTGTCGGTGGTGACAAATAAAATGACAACATACAATCTTTACATCGGTTGCAGCGTTCCAGTGAATTATCCAAACTATGAAGCTGCTATGATTAAGGTCGCACAGGCTTTCAACATGGACCTTGTGTACATGGAGGGAGTGGGTTGTTGTGGTAGTCCAAACCTTAGGGCAATGGATCATAGGGGCTGGATCACAGTCAATGCAAGAACCTTAGCAATCGCAGACAAAACGGGTTATGATATCGTAACACCATGCAATGGCTGTTTTGGATCCCTCAAAGATGTACACCATCATCTCATGCATGATGCCGAAGAACGAGCGAAAGTCAATGAGATATTGAAGAAAGAGGGTCTTGAGTTCAAAGGCAACGCAAAACCACGTCATTTTGCAGAAGCATTGTATCATGATATCGGTATTGAGGAAATCAAAAAGAAAATCACGAAACCCTTGGATGGAGTAGGAATTGCCATTCATTATGGTTGCCATCTCCTTCGTCCTGATGATGTGACAGAGTTCAAACCAGAGTACCTTCAGGAGCTTGTGGAAGTAACTGGTGCGTCAGTTATAGATTATCCACTCTGGAAGCAATGTTGCGGTGCGACAGTTTTGCCAGTTGATGAGGACATAGCTATACGATTAGCACGAGACAAAGTGAAATCAATGAAGGAAGCTGGAGCAGCCTTTGCTACAGTTGTTTGTCCTGCCTGTGGAAATCAGCTAGACCTCCAACAGCTCGGACTCAAGGAGTCATACGGTGAAGTATACAATCTTCCAGTTCTAGTCTATCCTCAGATACTGGGATTAGCAATTGGCCTTAACGAAGAAGAAGTTGGGCTTGGTATGAACAGAGTTCCAGCCGACCCCATCTTAGATCACTTGAGTGGCTGAGGTGTTTTAGGTAGTGTCCGACCCAGTCCTCATCATTGGTGCAGGCGTTGCGGGAATGACTGCAGCAGTAGAGCTGGCTGACTCTGGAGTCAAAACAGTGTTAGTCGAAAAATTATCAACCACTGGAGGCAATGCACTCAACCTCTACAAGGCGTTTCCTACAGACGACTGTTTCTATTGCTTTGAGGGGAATCGCTGGCGTCCTGGAATTCGTAAGTGTTTCTACAGAAGTGCGCTCACAGAGCAACCCAATATTGACCTCAAGATGAATTGTGAAGTAGAAGAAATCTCAGGAACACCAGGAAAATTCAGTGTCAAACTGAATGTTGGTCCGCAGTATATTGACCCAAAGAAATGCACCATGTGTGGTCTCTGTATTGAGAGATCAAAGGCTTTCAGTCTGGTTTCACCCCAATGTCAACCACAGGCCGTGGTGTATGACCCTGAGATTGAAGATGCGGGTACTATTAGTGCAGCAGAAGAATGCCCCACAAAGGCAATCAATCTTGATGCTAAGGGTGATAAGAAAACAATCAGTGCATCAGACATTGTTATTGCTACAGGTTATCATGAGATGCAACCTGTAAATGTTGACGAATATGGATATGGAACACATCCTAACATCATCACACAGCTTGAACTGGCACGGATATTGGATCCCCTTGGAGAAGCAAAAGGGACTCTTCTGAGACCGTCTGATAGTAAACCTGCAAAAAAAGTCATGATGGTCCAGTGTGTCGGTAGTAGAGATGAGAATTACTACCCCTATTGTTCCAAGATATGTTGTGTATACGCGCTAAAACATGCAACAATTCTCACACAAGAACGAGAAGATGTAGACGTAAGTGTTGTCTATATGGACATTCGAACTTATGATCGGCATGAGAGATATTATCGTCAAACACGCGAAGCTGGTGTTGAATTCATTCGCGGTAGAGTTTCTCGTATAGAACCACAAAGTGATGGCACTCTTGACATCATTGTATTTGATTCATTACTGAACAAGTATCTAAAGTTCTCCGTTGATCTCTTTGTATTGTCATCTGCACTCGAACCCTCTGCAGGGAGTTCTGAGATTATGACCTCTCTTGGATTGAAATCGGCAAGTGGTTTCATTGGTGCAACAAATCTAGAAACTGAGGTAGTTGTTGGAGACCGTGTCTATGCATGTGGGTCAGCTTTAGGTCCCTCAGAAGTTCCAGAGAGTGTTACACAGGCAAGAGCCGTTGTTTCAAAGATACTTCAGAATAGGGAGTGAGAAGAGATGAGCGACAATAAATCAGCAGTGTTACTTTGCACATGTGGCAAACAACTAGGGCTCTCATACAATCTCCTTGAATCAGAACTCAAGAAAAATAGTTTGACTGCTTCTGTTACAGTAGAGGACCTTGTCTGCCAAGAAGAAGGACTCGCAAAGATTGGTGAGCTATTAACAGAGAATAATGGTCACCTTGTAATTGCAGCCTGTACAAGCCAGAAAATTCAGCCACGTATTGATCAATACCTCAAGAAGAAAAAAATTGATAGCTCACAAATTCAGTATGTAAATATCCGTGAGCATTCTGCTTGGGTTCATAGTGATGTTGACGAGGCAAGTAAGAAGTCATTAGATATGATTCGCGGAACTTTAGCACGATCAGCAACTTCTGTACCACTGGTTCTTGAAACAAAGGAGATTACAAACCACGTTTCAGTTATTGGTGGAGGAATCGCAGGAATTGAATCTGCTTTGAGTCTCTCAAATCTAGGATATGATGTAAATCTCATGGAGGTGAGTGACCAACTTGGAGGCCATGTAAGACATCTCCCAATTATTGCTCCTTCAGGTAAACCGGGTAAGGAAATCCTTAGTGGTCGTCTAGAAGCTCTTGAAAAAGACGCTAAGATTACTATTCTAACAAAGACCCGAGTCAAGTTTGTTACTGGGGAGATGGGTGATTTTACTATCCATTATGTCACAGGTGACTGTGATGATGAACTAACTTTGAAAACTTCAGCTGTTGTAATGGCTACCGGATTCAAAGAATTCGAACCAATAGGTATGGAAGAATATCGATACGGTAAGAATCCCGATGTGGTGACACAGTTTCAACTCTCCAAAATGCTAACAGAGGGGGCTTTGACTCGTCCCTCGGACAATGGTCAAGTAAAAGAGGTTGTAATGGTCCAATGTGTTGGCAGCCGATCTGAGGATTATAAAAAGGACTGTAGTAAACTCTGTTGTACTTTTGCTATCGATAACTCACTTGAAATACTGAAGCAGATACCAGATGCCAAGGTTCGTATTGTCTATATGGACATTCGAGTACCCTTTGAGAATGAAATGGTCTACAAAGAATCTCGTGAGGTCGGTGTAGACTATATTCGTGGTAGAATCAGTATGGTCTGGGAACAAGACGGGAAGACTCGTGTTAAAATCTATGATTCACTTATGGATGAGTATCTTGAGGTGACTTCTGATTTACTTGTCCTTTCGGCAGCGATTCTTCCTCCAGATGGAACCTTCGAACTCTCAGAAACCCTCGGGTATGCACTGGAGGATAATGGGCATATCAAGGAACTCTACGGAAAATTGAGACGTAATGAAACCCGTAGGAGAGGTGTTGTTGCAGTTGGAGCAGTTACACGACCTCAATTTGTTTCAGAATCTGTAACCGATGCTCAGGCTGGTGCACTCATATTACATAATGAACTTCAAGGCGGAAAGATTCAGACCATTATGAGAGGTGCAGTCCTAAATGTTGATGACTGTGTAGGATGCAGCCTCTGTGCACAACAGTGTCCTCGTGGGGTACCCCTCATGATTGAGCAGACAGACTCTGAAGAGGTAGACGAGGACCAGAAAATATTGTTCAAAGCTGCCATTGACACCCTCAATTGTCATGCTTGTGGTGTATGTCAGAGTCTTTGTCCTTCTGGAGCTACACAATTGAATTTCTTATCTAACGACCAGATGTGGTCCGAAATTCAAGCAACTCTCGAAGGAGCAGGACCTGATTATCCCATAACTTTGTGCTTCTATTGCGAAGAGTGTGCAGTTTCTACTATCGACATTGTAGGTACTCAAAAGATGGAGTATCCTGCAAGTACACGATTTATTCCAGTACCTTGTGCAGGTCGAGTAAGTATCATTGACATTCTCAAGGCCTTTGAAAGTGGTGCAGGCTCAGTCATGATTGCTGCCTGTGAAACAGATAGGTGTCATGTTGGAGGAACTGGCAACGAGATTGCACAGGTACAGGTTGATGTTGCTCGAGACATATTGAATGCTATTGGTTGGAAAGGTGAACGTGTAGATATGTTCCGTATGTTCAGTGCTGAACCAGAGAGATTCACAACTGCGATATCTGAAATGGCACGTCGGGCTAAGGAGCTCGGGCCTACCCCCGTACATACAGGGACTGCAGGCAAATGGATGGAGGTTGGCAAATGAGCGGATCATCTATTCCAAAGGATCTCTCTCCAAAGCGTAAACGTATGATGGAGATGATTCTGGCTCTTGGTGGAATGAAGGAAGAGCAAGTTATCCCTCCAAGCAAGGTAAACGAGGCAATTGATGAACTGAAAAAAGAGCTATCCCCCTTAGTTGATGATATTGTAGCATTTCCAGATTCATATTTTACAAAGTTCCTCAGTACAGCTAAAAAAGCAGAGATTGTTTCAGAAATCAAGAATAATGTAGTTCTCAAGGATGCGGTTACTAATATTGAAAAAACAATTGAAATCTCTACAACAGGCGCATTACAAGATTTTCTCAAATCACTAATAGATACACTAGAGGCATCGGAGTCTGCTGGAAAAGAGAAGGATGTATTTACAGAGAGATTGCAAGAAGCAACGTCAAAGATCGAAACAGATCCCGAAACTGCATTGTACTTGCTTCAACAAAATTTCGGTATCACAACTCGCTACGGACAACCACCCTGCCATGTTGAATGTCCTGCAGGGGTTCGTACTCAACGATTTGTCAATTTGGCACGTGATAAGCGATTTGACGAAGCGCTCAAACTTATGCGGGATACATATCCCTTTGCTGGAACACTAGGAAGAGTTTGTAATGCTCCCTGTGAGAGTAGGTGCCAGAGAGGCCTGATTGATCAACCAGTTAGTATCAGGAATCTTCACAGATTCTTAGCAGACAATGAGAGAGCAAGTGGAAAGATACACAAACCCACCCCCTCAATAGACAAAACTGAGAGAATCGCTGTCATTGGTGCAGGACCAGCTGGAATAGGTTGTGCTTATGATCTAGCGCGAATGGGCTACCCTGTGACAATCTTTGAGTCGAAGCCCAAGAATGGGGGTCTCTTGCGATGGGGTATTCCTGAATATCGACTTCCTCGCGATGTTCTTGATGAGGAAATCTCCTATGTTCAACAGCATGGTGTGGAGATACTCAACAATCAACGAATCATGAAACCAAGTGAATTACTTACAAAAGGTTACAGCGCAGTCTTTGTTGGTACAGGTGCATCATCAAGTCGAAAGTTACGTATTGAAGGCGAGGATGCTAACGGAGTATTTCACGCTCTAGAATTTCTCGATGATATCAACATGGGTAAGACAGTCAAACTTGGAAAACGTGTTGCAGTAATCGGTGGTGGAAATGCTGCTATTGATTCTGCAAGAGTTTCCTTAAGAATTGGTGCTAGCGAAGTAAGTATCGTCTATAGACGGTCTAGGGAAGAAATGCCTGCTATTGAAACAGAGATTGAAGATGCTGAGCACGAAGGTGTTAATCTCAAGATACTATCATCCCCGGTCAAGATACTTGAAACAGGTGGAAAAGTAACAGGTCTGAGATGTGTCAAAATGGAACTCGGAGAGCCTGATGCCTCTGGCCGAAGAAGACCTATCCCCATACCAGATTCTGAGTTTGATATTGAAGTTGATAGTATTGTTGTCGCAATCGGTCAGGGAATTGATGCTGATGATTACTTTGCAGACCTAGAATACACTGAATGGGGATTGATACAGACTGACAAGCAGTCCTTACAGACAAGTGTTCAAGGTGTATTTGCAGGAGGCGATGCAGTGTCTGGTCCTGCTACTGTAGTCAAGGCTGTTGGAGCGGGTAAGAAGGCTGCAATTTCAATAGACAGATACATTCGAGAAGGTATCGTTTCTCAAGAAATTGCTTCTCCCAGAATAATTACTGCTACAATAGATACTGAAAAAGCACAAGCAACGGAAGAGCGAAGAGCAGCTATGCCTATGTTAGAAGCTGAAGGTAGAGCAACAACCTTTGATGAAGTTGAACTTGGATTTGATGCTAAAGTAGCTAAAATCGAGGCCAGTAGGTGCATCAATTGTTCGATTTCAAACATGGACGTTACAGTATATGGTGGACGGATTGATCCCGAAGCAACCAAACCGATGATGAAGAAATTCCTTCAGGATGAGGTTGAGCGTGGTGCAATCCTAGCTTTGGTTCGTGAGAAAGGACCTCTGACTTCGAAAAATCTAACCGACCTAACCGGTATTTCTCAGGATAAGGTCTTTCTCCATCTTGTTCAGATGAAACGAAATGAGGAATTGGTCATAGTTGGAGAAGAACATGGATATGTGCTATATGATGTACTTAGAACCCCGACAGAAGTTGAAGTCGCAATTCAAACAGTGTCGAACACAGTTCTTCAACTTGCACAAGCAAAAAGAGAGATTGAAACCCTTTTAGCTGACCTGAAGGCGGAAGATATAGGTAAGTTAGCTGGTGCCCTTGAAACCTTCTCTAGGTCTCGCGACAAACTGACGAAAGTAAGTATTCATGATTCAATTATTGCTGAAACTATTCTCAGTAAGGTGGAAGAGAAGATACAAGCTGCGGTCCTACTCGCTATTCGTACTCGTGCAAAGCTGCCATCTACAAGACCTAAAGTCACTGTGGAAGATCTAACAAATATTGATGTTCCTTCAGTTCTTGAAGAATACAAGAGCCAAATGGGTTATGCTCCATTGTTGGGCTTTGGTACAATCGAATGGACCCACTCACGTTGCTTAGGCTGTAAATCATGCGAACTTGAATGTCCAGAAGATGCAATCAAGCTCACTCCTGTACTTCGTATACCAGAAATTTTTGCATTCTCAGATGATGCACTCGCTGAGTTGCCTGTGAATAGAAGTCTGTTCTATAGGACAGTACAATCACTTGCAACCACCAAACCAACGGACAACATACTTCTGAAAAAAGAGTCACCTGGTTTTGGATCAGTGGAGGTGGATCTTTGGTTATGTGTAGCCTGTCGTACCTGCGTACGCAGATGTCCGGGACCAGCTGATGGGGCATTAGTACTCGATCTCAAGTGGAGTCTTCCGGAAGTAGTGCGACAAATCACATCACAGACGTAGAACGTACCATAGCTCGGCTGTGTAGTAACCGTCTTAAGCATCCTTTGAAATGCTGATGGCATTAGTCTGAACTAGAGTGATTATTATGATTGACTTCACCTTGACAAAAGAACAGACCGAGTTGAGAAACCGTGCCCGGGTATTTGCTCAGGAGTATATGCTTCCCTATGCCCACTACTACGATAAGACTGGTGAATTCCCGCGACCAATTATGCAAAAGTGCTGGGAAGCCGGTCTGATGAATTTAGCAATCCCTAAGGAATTTGGTGGCCTAGGTCTTGGTAGCCTCGAACAGTGTATTGTTGTTGAAGAGATGGCTGCAGGTTGCGCAGGAATGACAACCAGTATCTATGTCAATTCATTAGGAGCAGAACCAATCCTTGTTGCAGGTACGGATGAGCAGAAAGAGAAGTACCTCAGACCACTCACTGAAGACTTGAAGTTCATCAGTTTTGCATGTTCTGAACCAGGAATGGGTTCGGATGTTGCAGGAATTCAGACCCGAGTCAAGAAAGAGGGGGATAACTATGTCCTAAATGGTTCAAAATTCTGGATAACAAACGCACCTCATGCAGACACATTCACAGTTTTCGCTAGTCTTGATCCAAGTAAACGACACAAGGCATTATGTGCATTCGTAGTAGATGCAGACACGCCTGGTCTGAAGACCGGCCGCCCAGTTGAGAAAATGGGACATAAAGCATCAACGACTTCTTCCGTGATATTACGAGATGTGAAAGTCCCTGCTGAGAATATGTTGGGTGCTGAGGGAGAAGGTTTCAAGATTGCAATGAAGACATTTGCTATGACTAGACCGGCAATCGCTGCTTTTGCGACTGGTCTGGCTAGATCCGCAATGGAATTTGCTCGAGATTACGTTGGAAAAAGAGAGGTATTTGGCGAAAAACTCCTCAACTTTGAGGTAATTCAGTTCAAACTTGCTGACATGTACACGAAGATCGAAGCAGCTCGGCTTATGTATCTCAAAGCTGCATGGACTGCGGATTTTGTTGGCGATTCTACAATCCCTGCAAGTGCAGCTAAAGCATTCGCTACTGATGTGGCAATGGAAGTAGCTAGTGAAGCCGTTCAAATTCACGGTGGTTATGGATATATTGATCAATATCCTGTTGAGAAACTATTCAGAGATGCAAAACTGTACCAAATCTATGAAGGAACTAGCGAGGTTCAGCGATTGATACTTTCACGGTATGTCCTCTCAGGTTATGAACCTGCAATGGGGAAGATACCTCGCTGGTACAACAATAATCCACCAGATTTCTGAGTTGAGTTCAAACAAAAAATGGTTTAATGGGGGTCCGACACCATTATCGGGCTCTCAAACAACCATAGGTGGAAAAATATGCGCTTCATTGATGGACTCAAAATTCTTCTGACTAACTCCTGGTATAACTTCAGCTTCATTCTTTCATTGATTGCTACTACAATTATCTCAGTGTGGATTGCAGTTGATCCGAACTCGTTAATCGCAATTACCGATCCTATCTTAGGATTCGCTATTTCAGTCACTGTATCGTTTCAGTATTTTGTCATAGCTTTGGTCATCCTGTCGCTTGTTCCAAGAGGCCAAGATCTATTCTTCAGTGGTGAAAGGAAGAGTCTGGGCTATCAGGCAGGTCTCTGCTTTATGTTCATCATTATATTCATGATTCTTGGTCCAATCACTGCATTAGCCGGGCCATTTGTAGGTGTCCCACTCACTTTTGGTGATGCGTTGATTACTGCCTACTTTGCAGTATTGCTTGGTTGGAATTTAGGAAAATCAGTATCTGAAAAACTCGGAGAAAAGAAGATGCTGCACTGGTTATTCTTCGTACTCTTCTGGGTTGTTGATTTCATGATTTTCGGAGCTTTGTATTTTGTTCTGGGACTGTCTACTCTGCCATTTGAACAGCAAATTGTAATGCTTGTATTTCCGTTAGGCATCGCAATATTACCAGTTCTCACTATTTTATTCAAGAATGAAGAGGGTATTCCAGCTCAGACAACACTCTTGACTCTGGTTATCTTTGTCTATGGAATCTATCATACCTACCGTTTGGTTTCACTAGTCGAACCTCAATGGGAACTTGCAGATGTGGCTCTTCAACTAGGACTACTCATCTACGGTCTATCTACGACAATTTCCAAGATTCATGAGTCGATTGGTGAAAAACCAACAATAGCAGTGACTATCGTACTTCTGATCATCTTGAGCCGAGTTGGCACTCAAGTAAGCAAACTATTAGCCACCACAGTTGGATTACAATCACTTGTGCAGGTGGGCATCACCAGTTTCACGATAGTCCTCATTGCTGTTCTCGGATTATTGGTACCTGTATACTGGATGTGGCAACGCAAGAAAAGCCCACAGTAGATTATCGATAGCGATGACCAGCTATATTTGCATGAGTTGTAATGAATAGCATGAATTGCTATGTTAATCAGACGATTACAGGACCGAGAACCAATCACCGCTTTAGATAATACAATAGTTCGTGAGATTCTTAATCCAAAACACGAGACCCAACCTTTGGTCCTTAACTATAGCTTTGCTCATGCTGCCTTGAAACCAGGGAAGAAATCACTCCCTCACAAATTCTATGAAGCCTCTGAGACCTACTATATTCTCAAAGGAAAAGGTCTGATGCACATTGATGACGATGTTACAGAGGTGTCTTCTGGAGATACAATCTACATTCCACCGCAAGCGGTTCAGTGGATTGAGAATATAGGCACAGATAATCTGGAGTTTCTATGTATTGTAGATCCTGCTTGGCAACCAAATGCGGAGGAACTCGTATAGTTCGAAAGTTCATACTAATCCTTTCAATGAACGAGATTTCAGCGTAATCATTCGTCGATGAGATAACCTCTACGTACTGCCTCATCAATGAGATTCTGAGCAAACTCCCAGAGAGTTTTTGAACCAGCAGCAATATGATGATTGCGTTCGATTACCTGACTCTTCTTAATCCCGTGTTTTTTCCAGGCATATCCCTCTGAATAGAGATTGAGGAGGAGAGGTTGCAACCTATCAACTGCAGCTGCGAATTGCGACTCAGGGGTTATCATAGCTTCGAATTCCTCCCAGAGGTTGACGAATTCATGTGCCTGCTCGCTAGGAAGGATACTGAAGATACGGTGGGCTGCGATTCGCTCCCGCTCGGTCTTTTCGCTTCTATCATGATCATCATAGCAGAATGTATCTCCTGCATCTATCTCAACTAGGTCATGTATGAGAACCATCTTGAGAGTCTTAACAAGGTCAAATGAAGGATCGTTAGAATATTCTGAAAGTGTCATTACTAGCATTGCTAGATGCCAAGAGTGTTCTGCATCATTTTCTTGGCGTCGGTCTTTGATCAATACTGTCTGTCTGAGAATCTGTTTCAGGTCATCAATCTCTCTCAGAAATTGGATTTGCTGCTGTAATCTTTCGTTCGAAAACAATGCTTCACACCATCTCTCTGACCTATCAATTCGATATGAGCTTCCTAAAACAGTATTCTTTGACCAAGATTAGAATAACTTCTGAGTGTTTATGACTCAATCAATCTAGTTTTATCAATATCAACAATCAATAATATATTGGACATCCAATATATTTATATACGAATGATGTATTGGATGTCCTATACATTTATACCAAATGTGAGGTCGTAAAAATGGTAGCTGTCGAACAATGCTCTATATGTGATAGGGTGATGACTGAAATTGATTCTGAAGAGTGTGTTCCCATTATTCAAGCAACAAACCTTGAACCAATGGAGGACCATGAAGTCGAGTTCTTGGC
>Ga0307419_10001489_pt1 | contig 12003 bp, 12 predicted proteins | sample SalMarWE160230MG_2_FD_202512 | JGI IMG/M metagenome (GOLD analysis project Ga0307419, IMG submission 202512) | Salt marsh sediment microbial communities from the Plum Island Ecosystem LTER, Massachusetts, United States - WE1602-30 | ecosystem: Environmental > Aquatic > Marine > Intertidal zone... | reverse complement strand
ATTTTATTTTAATTGATCATAATATTGCTGCTGAAAAAATAACCAAAGGAATGATTAAGAATTATGTGGGCGTAAAAGCTTCAGAACTATATGAGAATCAACCAGGGATTTTAAAAAATTTATATCGATGTGCTATTCATCATAAAAATATTTTCACGGAAAAAATGTATACTTTCAGATCTACAGGAGAAGAAAAATTTTTATCTGTAAGATATAGTTTTATCCCCTCCGATCTAGTTATTGTTCATATAGAAGATATTACAGGAAGAAAAAAAACCTTAGAAGGATTACTAAAATCTGATAAAGAATTAAAAGTATTAATTGAAAAGCTAAAACATAGTATTGATATAACTGCTGAATTATATAGAACTATTTTCGAAAATACAGGAACAGCTACCGTTATAATAGAGGAAGACACCACAATTTCAATTGTAAATAAGCAGTTTGAAGAACTTTCTGGTTATTCAAGAGAAGAAATTGAATGGAAAAAAAGTTGGACGGAGTTTGTTGTCAAAGAAGATTTACAGAGAATGATAAAATTCCATACCTCCCGTAGAATAGACGTAGAATCTTCGTTAAAAAATTATGAATTTTGTTTTATTAATAAAGAAGGGAATATTCGAAACATACTCATAACTATTGACATGATCCCTGGGACAAAAAGAAGCGTAGCATCTCTTTTGGATATCACCGAAAGTAAAAAAACAGAACTGGAGTTAAAAAAATCTACTGAAAATTATAAAGCAGCCTACAATCGAGCAGAATTCTATAAAGACATATTTACTCACGATATTAACAATATATTACAAATTATTTCGTCTGGGATTGAAGTTAGCGAGTTAATTCTTGAAAAACCAGAGAAATTTGAAGAATTCAAAAAAAATGATATTATTATTAGAGAACAAGTCATTAGGGCTACAAAACTAGTCGATAATGTGCGGAAACTTTCCCAACTCGAAGACACAAACCAAGATTTAGAAAAGATTGAAATTTTGAATATCTTAGAAAATGTAATATCGTCAGTAAGAGGGTCTTATAAAGATAGAAAAATAACTTATCAAATCAAATCTTTAGATAGAACAATTTTTATTAAAGGTAATGATTTTTTAAAGGATGTGTTTGAAAACCTTTTAATCAACGCGATACAACATAATGTAAATGAAATAATAGAAATTACAGTTAGGATTTCAAGAGACCAACAAAATGGCATAGATTATCTTAAAATGGAATTCATAGATAATGGGAATGGAGTGGATGATAACATGAAGGAGATTATCTTTAAAAGAGGGTACAACAAGGATAAAAGCGCTCTTGGGATGGGTTTAGGGTTGTCTTTAGTACAGCAAATCATCGAAATTTATGAGGGAAAGATATGGGTCGAAGATAGAGTTAATGGAGATCGTTCGAAAGGGAGTAATTTCATAGTATTAATTCCAGAGGGTGATTAAAATAGAAGAAATATTTATTGTTGACGATGAACGTGCACTTCAATACTTTTACAAGCAAATTCTAAATTTAGGTGGGTTTGAACTGGCGGGGATTGCTAACAACGGAATAGAAGCAGTATTAATGTTCAAGTCATTTTCGAACAAACCTAAAGTAATTTTAATGGATCAACGAATGCCTGAAATGAATGGATTAGAAGCGTCAAAACTAATATTAGAAATTGATCATAGGGTAAAAATTATATTTATTAGTGCTGATTCTAGCGTTAAAGAAGAAGCTCTTTCTATTGGAGCGTTTTTATTTATTGATAAAATTTTTACTATCGATGTGTTGATAGATGTTATCAATAGAGCTATTAAGAGTTATGCTTAATTATTAAAAATTGAATTTTTTATGGGATAAATTATGAATTTTCATGAAAGATTAAGAAATTTAATTCAATGATGATTTTCTTTTAAAAGATATGATAATGATCTTTCAAATTGCTACAACAAATATGATTTTCAAATTATTGATTAAATATAATTATAGAGAGGTATTACTCCTCACTACTATTTAAAATTAATATTCTTGATTGAATATAGTTCCAGATAGAACTTCAATAATTTCTTCGAATTCAGAAGATTCATCGCCTTCATCTACAACCAAAATCTTAAAATCGTTTCCATATTTGTCTCTTATTTTTGGAGCTTCTTGTGTTGCTATGAATTTCATTCTAATATTTGTATTACTACCATGCCATATCCATAATTTTTTATGATCACGATTTAATATGATATATATTAAATTAGAATTTAGAAGTTCTACTAATCCTTTATCAGCAATTTTAATCTCATTAAACTCTTCATTCTCTTCATTAAATTCAAATATCATTAAATCTTTTTCAAGCTCAATCATGATCTTTTCCTTTTTTTGTTATTAATACTCCAAATTTCAAATAAGTAGGATATTAATATAAACTTATTCACATAAATGTCAGTAAAATTTATTTTTTCTATCACATTTCCTCATTTAAGTGTATTAAAATGGAGTTATAGAGACATGAGAGTGATAATTGATACGGATCCTGCTTTAGGAATAATGATGGGAGAAGTAGATGATGGATTAGCATTAATTTTCATACTAAATCACCCAGAATTTTATGAAATAGAAGGAATCACAACAGTTTTTGGAAATTCTCACGTAACTAAAGGTTTTAAATTAATAAAATCATATTTAGAGTTATTTAATCATGCAGATATTCCTCATTATATGGGAGCACGATCAAAAGAACACTTAGGCGTATTAAATAAAGCTTCGGATTTCTTAATTTCAAGTGTTAAAGAATATCCTAATGAAATTACATTACTTACATTAGGCCCTCTTACAAATATTTCTACTTCTATCTTAAAATATCCCGAGTTTCTTGATAATTTGAAACAGATCGTTTTTATGGGTGGTACTATCGAACCTACTAATGCGTTTAATGATAAGTTTAGGTTTACCCCTCAGGAACAATTCAATATGACTGAATTTAACTTTTTTAATGATCCCATAGCAACAAAAATATTTATTGAAGCTGAAACGATTACACCTCGCATAGGAATTGGTTTAGACGTTTGTTGTAGAGTAGTATTTAATGAATCACATCTAAATAAGATTAAAAGTAAGAATACACCAATAAGTAAGTTCTTAGTTAAATATCTTGAACCTTGGTTATCATTCTGGAAAAACAATATTAGCAAGGGATTTTATCCATTTGATACTTTAGTTCCAATTCAACTTATGAAAAAAGAATTATTTAGGTATATTGATGTTAATTTAAACGTAGATACGGAAATAGTTCCGGGTAAGCTTTCAATCAGCCATAATGATAATATCCTTTCGCATCCCATTAGATATGCGATAGATTTTGCAACAGAAAATAGTAAAATTGAGTTTATGAATTTATTGATCTCAGGTTTATATTAAAAATAAGAAAAGTAAAAAAATTAAATTTTCCATTTTCCTTCTTCGTATATCGTTTTTCCATCAATAATGATTTTAGATCCAAGAGATCTCATATCTTTTAAGATATCCCAATGAATAGCGCTCTCATTTTTACTTCCAGCTTCTTTAATCCCAGATCCTAATGCTATGTGTATTGTTCCGCTTATTTTTTCATCAAAAAGAATGTTTTTTGTAAATGTAGTAATCCCATAATTCATCCCGACTGCAAATTCTCCAACCATATTGGCACCTTCAATCTTTAATAATTCCTTCAGTAAATTATCTCCCTTGGATGCGGTAGCATTTTTAACTTTTCCATCTTCAAACTCTAAAAAAATATCTTCAATCTCTTGACCTTGAAAGATTCCTGGATATGTAAATCTAATTTTTCCATTAATTGATTCCTCTATAGGTCCGGTATAAATCTCTCCGTCTGGCAGATTATGTTGTCCAGCACTATTTATCCATTTGCGACCCTTGACTGATAATTTGAGATCTGTATCCTCACCTGTTACATAAACCTGACCAGATTCGAATTCACATAATTTGGCAATTATTTTTTCCTGTTCATTGAGGATCTTTTCCCATTCGGCTACAGGATCATCCTTATCTAGCAATAGAGCCTTTTTAATAAAATCCCCGTAAGTAAATAAGTCCATGTTTCCTTCTTGAGCAAATGAATTGCAGGGATATGGAATAAGTACCCATAAGAATTCTCCAGAAGCCATTCTATTCATATAGGCTTCCATTAATTCCCTTCTTTTGGGAGATGATCTTGATAGAGCTATTAATTTTGGATCGACCAAGGAGAGTTTTCGTGTATTATAATCGCCAAATATATCGATCATTCCATTAAATTCTTTAAATATCTTAATGATTGCTTCGTCAATGTACTGAATTTGCTCTTTAGAACCATATTTGTAAAGAATTTCATCCATACCTTCAATGCTTGGAGTATTGAGAGGAAAACCACCTGCTTTTAGTATTTCTATGTTAACTGCTTGAAATGCTTCTTTTGCTAAAGCAGGACCCATTACTAAAATTCTATCTCCTTTTTTGACCTTGATTGAATAATTAACAGCTAATTTCGCTAATTTTTCGTAAAATTCACTGATTATAAGATTGGATTATATTGAGAAGGTAAAAATTTTACTAATTTATTGTATTTAAAATACAATAGCTAAATTGTCAAATATAATTTTTTCTTATCTAAGAAGTACCCAATTAGAAGTATGATAACTGTATTTAACACTGCGAATAATAAGACAACCAACCATTTCATATCTTCTGGTATGAAATTGTAAAAAAACGGTATCATCTCATAGAAGAAATAAAGTGTAATTATATGAAGTAGAAAAAGGATGAACGCATTTTTACCGCTTGGACTGAGTATTTTCTCATTTTTAAATATTGGATTTTTTCCACGATTTTCAAATAATAAATATATTATATAATAGAGGACTGATGATACGCCTACAGATATAAAAACATACGGCAAAGTCATATAGCCCCTACTGATTCCCCAAAAAAAACTAGTAATGATTCCGATTATTAAAAAATACAATCCTCCCAATAGAAAATATCTCCATTTAACATCTTTCTTTAGTCCCTCAGCAATAACATTAGAAAAAATCATCATCGAACCCCAAGAAAGACATCCAAGAATCCCACCTTCAATCGAATCATAGATGATAATATTTAGACTTGTGAAAAGTAGTAATTGATGTAAAATTATATAGAATGATCCAACTATTAGTTTAATTAGAGGTTTCACTTCTGCAAATGGTAAAAAAAGGAGTCCTGACATTCCTAATACCTGCAAAGTGCCCCAACGCAAAATCAGTCCACTCTCGGATACATCAATAAACAAGAATAAACCTATACCAATGAAGAATAAATATCTTCGTAAGTGCCGCATGTAGGCTTTACGTCGTCCATCACGCTCTAAATGACGTTTGAATGATACTGTGAAATTTAAGGCTAACATGAATATAAAAAAGGGAGCTATTAAATCTACATAAGTTAGTCCATATTCACCCGCATGATGTGTCCAACTAGGAATCACGTCAAAAGGAGATAAAGTATTTACAAATACCATTAAAGCAATTGAAAAACCTTTAAACACATCAATACTGGTAAATCGTATATAGTCGCGTGATTCAGGTTTCTCAATTTCAGTCATTGAAAATATAAAATTTATAATAATTAAATTAAATTTGTGTTAATAGTAAGATTCTGGAAATGACTTTTTCTTGGGAAATAAAATATCAATCAAGTTTTTAGATTCTGGTTTGACAACAGCATCTTTTATGAGAAATTTTATTTCTTCAAATGAATTGTAGGATAAAATTAGCTTGTAAAGCAAGGGGCCGGGAATTTTAACATCTGATACTTCAGGTTCAGAGAATTTTACTTCAGACGTTACATCTGTTATTTTTCCATTCCTAAATTCAAGAGTAATGATCTCATGATAATCACTTATTTTAATGTCTCTCGACATTTCTCTAAATTCCGATACTTGAATCCGGTGTTCTAATAATGATTTTATATGCTTAAAGAATAGAGTTAAGTTGGGGATCTTAACTTGCCATCCATAGCTGAGTTCTGCAATTCCACCTAATTTTTGTAGGAATTTTCCAAATTTAGTTTCAGTATTGCAACAAAATTGAGTTTCATAACCTTTATCGTCTTGTTTATCAATGAACTTGTTCTTTATAAAAACTAGGATCTTATTCATATTTAATACTGAAACAGGAGGTATAATAAGACTGAACCCGGAATCATCATATGACTTACCTATGAAAAAAATCGAGTATTGCTTATTTCTTTCTTCTAAAATATAAGTAGAAAAGTATTTTTTGGAAATCAAATCATTCATGAATTTATACTTAAAACCATCTGGTTCAAATTTGTTGGATACGTAAAAACCATTAAAAAATTCTTCATATTTTTCTTTTATAAACGATAAATCCTCATTATTTGCTTTTCTAATTCTAAGATCCTCATAATTAATATCAGGAAATAAATTATTCATTATTGTTATTCGTTCATCAAGATTAAAGACGAATTCATAACCAAATCGCCGATAATAATACGGAATTCCTCGAAGAACGGATAAAAGATACCCTCTTTCTTTCATGGCTTGCTCATATAACTCATTCATTAAACCGATGAAATTTTTTCCACGATATTGAGGAAGAGTTGCCACAAAATCCATTTCGCATATAGGAACTGTTAAGTCATCAAATTGCCATTCCAAAGGCTCAAGAAGTAAGGATGATACCGCTTGTTTAGTATTTTGATCCTCAATATAAAAATATAGAATATCCTTCTTTCTCGGATGATCTTGAAAGACATGAGGAACAACATCTTTTAATAGATCTCCGTGCACATTCCAGTTTAGTTTTACTATTTTCTCAAGTTCATCATCAATATCTTTAGCTACTCTAAGCGTAAATTGTTCATTAATCTTTTGTGAATATCCTTTTATAATCTTCACAAAGATGATAATACAGTGTTCCTTAAAAGATTTGAATATGAGATTGCACAAATACAATAGAAATTAGAAAATTTATGAATATACTTATTCTAAAAAAGTCTCTTGAACCATTTTTTCATCGTGTTCAATTTCTCTTAATCTCATTCTCACTTCTCGAGGAGAATAAGTATGTTTTAAGAGGTCGATGATATTTTCATGTAAGGCATTCAAATTGTCCATACCCATTTTATAATAAATATCTTTTTCCAGAAAATTAATCTTTAAGATCTCTTCTATTCCTTTGATCGATTTCCTCATTTTCTCGTAATAAAGTTCAAAAGATTCGTCTATTTTTTGAGCTTGCATTTTCTCAGCACTTAATAATTATTCTCTATGATTGAAATAGGAATCACAATATATAAATCATGACATTTAATGTTAAGTTTTCGATCATATCGATCACTAATTTATAACAATATGGGAATAAAAAGGGATCATTAAGGGGAAAAAAAAGGGAATAGGTAGTCACTTATTTTCTAATCTCTTAAAAGAAGCTTTCTAATCTCTAATTTCGTTGGGTAATTTAAACGTCGAAAAAATAGCGATTTCAATACTTTTATATCAAAAAACATTGCATCTTAATAAAAAAAGAGGAAAAAGATGAATATTTTCGTTATTTTTTCTTTACGGATGTATTAAAACATCAAATTTTTTTTTATTGACAGAGTTGATATACCTGAATTTTATCTTTTTTTGATTCGAATTAAAATTATATATATTACTTATTCAAATGTAGAATTAAGGATATTATATTTAATAAATTTAAAAGAGAGATAATGCATATGGAAGAATTCAATAATAAACCTAAATATCCAGATCCAGATGAAATGAATGCTGGAATCGGAAAGGTATTATGGGGTAAGAATGGAAAACCGTTCTCGATGGGGCGTTTAATCAAATCATTAATGAAAAAACGCATTTTTGGAGGTAAATAAGAACAATGGAGATTGAACAAGAGCTTATAAATGCTGTAATTAATCTCGATGAAGACAAAGTATATGAATTGGTTAAAAGGATGGTAAATGATGGAACCGATCCTAATAAAATAATCGAAATTTTAAAAAAAGGAGTAGAAGAAATTGGAGAGAGATTCAGTAGGAAAGAATATTTCTTGACTGAACTCGTAATGGCAGGGGAAATTTTTCAACAATCAGCAAAAATACTGGAACCACTTTTTAGAAGCCAGAATAAAAAGAATAAAAGTACAGGAACCGTCGTCATTGGAACGGTTAAAGGAGATGTTCATGATATTGGGAAGAATATTTTTGTCACACTTTTGCAAGTTGGTGGGTATGATGTATACGATTTAGGAGTAGATGTCTCTCCAGAAAAGTTCTTAGAGAAAGTTAAAGAGAAAAATGCGAACGTTGTCGCATATTCTGGATTACTTACAATCGCTTTAGAATCAATGAAGAAAACAACCGAACTTCTAAAAGCAAATGGTCTTCGAGATAAAGTAAAGATAATCATTGGAGGTTTACCCGTTGATGAATTATGGATGAAAGAAGCTGGAGCAGATGCATTCACAGATAACGCGTTTAAAGGGGTAAATATTGTCAATAAATGGTTAAAAAGTGGAGGGGATTGAAAATGGAAAAATTTGATCCAATTAAAGAAGAAGCGATGACTTCTGTTGAACGCGTTCTTACTGCTATGCAATTAAAGGAACCGGACAGAGTTCCAGTTTGGCCACTTATAGATTATTTACCTGTAAACTATATTGATGTAACTGCCCAAGAGATGATCGAAGATCCTGAAAAATCCCAATGGGCTTTTGAGTGGATATATCACAAGCTTGGTGGGTTTGATATCGCGTTTGCAGGAGGGTCGTTTTACATGCAGATCATAAATCCATTTCCAGATTTCTTCTCCATTTTTTATCTTGATTGGCGATTACCTGGACGCATGTTGGGAGTTAGAGAATCACCTCAACTAGTTGAAAACGCATTAGATGATCCGTTCCTAAAAGTAGAAGATTATGATAAAATAATTGAGAAAGGTTTGCTTTGGAAAGCTAATTTTAAAAGAGCAGGAATGACGGATATGATGAAACTGAGTAAAATTGCTCCAAAAGTCGCAGAGTACACAGAAAAGTGGTGGACAGAATTTAAGGTACCTACCTTTAATGATGGTGCCTGCAGTACTCCTTTTGATTTATTATCCATTTTTAGAGGATCCACCAACTTCATGAAAGATATCTATCGCCATCCCGATAAAATTAAAGAAGTTAGTGATTTCTTAGTAGATAACTTTATCATGATGGGACAATATGGACCTTCTCAAAGCGGAGGAAAAACAATTTTAGTTGGTGGAGTACGGGGAAGTGCTGATTTCATTTCAATAAAACATTTTGAAGATCTATATTGGCCTTATTTTAAAAAAATAGTTACTGAATACGTAAACAAAGGATATATCGTGCAACTTCACATGGATACAGATTGGACAGATAGACTTCACTACTTTAAAGAATTACCTAAGGGAAAAATTTATCTACACATGGATGAAAGAACTGACATTTTCAAAGCGAAAGAGATCCTTGGAGATCACATGTGCATTGAAGGGAATCTGAAACCTTCTCTTTTTACACTCGGAACACCCTCCTTAATCGAAAAAGAAGTGAAAAAAATTATTGATGGATGCGCTGAAGGAGGAGGCCTCATGGTAGGATCTGAAATCCCAGATGATGCGAAGCTCGAAAACGTGAAAGCAATGATTGACACCTGCAAAACCTACGGGAAATACAAATAATTTACTTATTTTTTTTATTTAACACTCTACTTGACATTCAAGTTAAAATGAATAATTTGATTTTATAAATTAGAGTTTAAAGAATTATTAAAAAATTTAATCTAAAGAAAATTCTCATTTTAATAATTCGACTTTAATATAATTCTTTATTCTGATCAATAATATTTAATTCTCTTTTAAAAAAAAATCTATGGGTATAATTACCCATCTAGACCAAATATCTAAAAATTTATATACGACATCTACGATAATAACTTTATATCTTATATAAAATGAAGATATGAAACGAAATTACTATAGAATATTAAGTGATACTTATGGGTAAAAATGGATTAGGAATTGGAGCTTTAGTCTGCGGTATTCTAGGCTTTTGTTGTTGTGGAATTTTATCTGTTGTAGCAATCATCTTAGGAGCAATTGGAATAAGTAAAGATGATGAACCAGGCATGGCAAAAGCAGGTTTGATATTAGGTATTATATCACTCGTTGTTGGAATTCTGCTTTATATATTCGTATTTAGCGCTCTCTTTACAATGTTATTGGGATTTGGGAGCATTCCCTTCTCTTAAACGATTTACAAAAAAAAAATTTCTTTTTTTTTCTTATTTATATTGAATACTTTTCGGATAAAGCTTGAAAATTTTTTATATGAGAAACTGTTTTATGGAAGTATTACTAATGATTAAAATTATCGTGTTAAAATGGAAAAAAAAAACACATTACTTGAAAATGTCCCCCCAAAAAAGAAATTAAATAGAATTCTCTTATACATTCGGAGTTTTCTTCCTTTATTATTAAGCCATCACCCAAATTGCTCTCATTTCGAGGGACATACCATTAAAATAAAAAAAATACGATTATGCATTGGTTGTTTCGTTGGTTATACGACTGCAATAATCAGTATCATTACTATAGGATTTTTTAATTTGCATAACTTAATTCCACCAGAGATCTTGTTAATTTTTGGAATAATTTTTGTATCAACCTTTATTTTAAGTCTACTAAATTTAACTAAAATAAAAATCATTAAAATCATTCAAAAATTTCTAATTGGTTTAGGTTCTGCATTGCTTTTTTGGGGTATAATTAAACTACCAGGTCAATTATCATTGAATTTTTTCATCGCTTTTACAACATTAACCATTTTATTAGTAATGCTAAATGTATATCATACTTATGGATTTTATCGAAATTGCATAAAATGTGAAACACCTTTAAATTGGGCAAGTTGTGAAGGTTTAGCTCAAATAAGGGAAAAATTAGATAAATACGATTTAAACAACGTCTTCGAATCCTTTAATGAATTATCTGAAAATATATTATTAAAAAGAAAAGAAAAAGAAAAAATCGATTAGTCTGTTTATTTGATCGTAATCATCATGAATATCATAATTATTCATCATACTGTAGATCAGAAATCTTGAAACTTAATTTAAATTGTAGATTTCAATTAGATAAAACAAAAAAGAAACTTAATTGATTATTTTAATAATATATCCCAGTTAAAATGTTTCTTGACTAAATCTTTCACGAGGTTTACTTCTTGTTCTTGAATACTTGGTTTAACACGTTCCATATTACGTATCGTCGTGTATGTATCAGAAGGAGAAAGAATGATTGGAATCTTCTTCTTATTTGCTTCATTAATGACGGATACATCAGGTTTAATGAATCCTGTCAATATCAAAACCGAAACATTTTCATTTAAAGCAGCAAGTGCAACATCGGTCCTATCTCCACCAGTGATTACTGCTGCTTTTTTGACGGAACGTAAATATTTTAAAGCAGCTTGTACGTTCATCGCCGCTATTAAATAAGTTTCTACAATTTGGTCTAATCCTTCAATTGCTATTTCATTTAATAATTCTCCCCCAATTGCCCATTGAAGCTCTGAGACTCTGGGACTTAATAATTCTAAGCTCTTTTCAACTATAGCTATGATAGGAATGTTATATCTTTTAATGTGGTTTTCTTTTAATTCTTCAATACGAGCTTTATATTCATGATCGATTTTATTAAATATTACTCCCTTAAATGTGATATCTCTAAATTCAAAGTACTTTTTAGTGAAAAATAAACTATCGATGCATTTATCAGAAGATTCAGTTTGAATATAGACCAATTCATTAATACCTAATGTCTTAGCTATAGTAACATCATCTAAACCTACTCTAATGTATTTTTTTATCGAGGGTGCTCCTTCGATGATGATATAATCATATTTGTTGCTAAGTTCTTCATATGCTTGCTTTATTGAAATTAAATGATCTTCTTTCCTTGCGGAATCAATTAAATCAACATAA